>MWWA01000162.1_pt1 | contig 19878 bp, 13 predicted proteins | sample 1047341 | NCBI WGS metagenome assembly MWWA01 (sample SAMN06349978, study PRJNA376086) | soil metagenome | isolation source: MS5-1 sample Antarctic (ecotone) soil | place: Antarctica | collected 2015-01-13
GGCATATACCACGTAAAGGATCTGGAAAGGCTTAAGCAGGTAGCGCATAGTTAGGGACAATCGCAGGAAAATTCTTTTTCTAAATTATAACAGGTAACCACCCTGGTTTCCCTGTTGCATTGGGCAAATATAACGCGTAAACTGGCGCCTTTGGATGTGCGTCGCTGGAGGGCAAATGTTGGACAGGGTTTATCGTTTCGATTACTACGATTAAATAAGATCATGCCTTTTTCAAGGACTTCCCTGATCTCTTCTTCGGTGATCTCGCGGCATTCCATTCTGCATTTTGCATGCTTAGTATAGGCAAGTTGTTCTGGTGTTCTGTCAAAAGCCTCCTTACGCTTTGGTTCATTCCTCCAGACATTGATGGCCAGCGCCAGCATGGCAATGACGGCAAGAAGACTATATATAACGTTGCGGGGTTTCATAGAAGAACATATTAAGGACAATCGTAAGCTTTATCCTGGTTGCTGTTGCGTAGCGCAGTTCATCCCACCCACATTCCGGTTAAGTGCCATTGGATGAATTTAAATAATTTCCCGCTCAGGAAAAATTCGCTGCACTATCTGTCTTGCAAGTCTCTCAAAGCTCCAAAGAATATTTACTGAAAATAGTGGTGCTTACATTATCTAACAATTTAAAAATCTGTTTATTTTGATAAACTTAATTAAACAACGCGATTAATTTACCGCATATTGGTTTTTGGCAGCATCACCTTGTCTGGATAATGCTTAATTCTTCCATGAGGTTTATAAAGATTCTGTTTTTTAACCGGCCTGGTGCTTTTGGTTCCACAAGGTAACGCACCATTACTTCTACCCATGTATATCTTATCCCGTTATCCGTTAGATCATTCTTTCATATTGATGGCTTTGGATTGCATAAAATAAAGAAGAAGGAAGATTTCGGATCAGACCATTTTCCTATGTTTGTCCAACTTAAATACAATTCAGGAAACTTTGGAGCACGGAATATAGATAAACCTGTTATTTGATTCTCTTCACATCACAGTGTTACTTTAGATGTTAGGAGATTCTTTAACCGAAAAATATGGATGTAATGGAAACCAATAAAAATATGAACATCAGCTTTCAAAAAAAGGTATGGATTGTAGCAGCAATTGTTAGCTTATTTATAGTAGTACTGTGGATTCTGAAAGCGATATTCAGTGTTTTGCTGTTGGTATTAGCGGGTATTCTTATCGCGCTTTACTTTCATGGACTTAGCAGCCTTTTGAACAGAAAGTTAGGGATCCCTAATAAAGTGAGCCTGGTTATCGCTACAGTGGGCTCAATCCTTCTGCTCATTTTGTTTTTATGGTTTACTGGTGATCGTATCCAGCAACAGGTGCAGCAACTAAGCGATTCTTTACCCTCAGCAGTTGATGATCTTAAACAAAAGGTGAATGCGCATCCAATTGGACAAAAGATTATGAATAGGGTATCCTCAGGTGATGGCTTTAGTAAATCTTCTGCTGTTTTACAGTCGTTTTTTAGAACAACTTTTGGTGTGCTTGGAGATATTTATGTGGTGCTTTTCCTGGGACTTTTTTTTACAGCATCACCAAAGATCTATAAAAAAGGCTTCATAAAGTTAATACCGAAAAATAGCCAGGCAAAAGGAGAAGAAGTGATAGATAAAATCGGAAGCACATTAACAAAATGGCTAAAAGGAATGATATTTTCCATGCTGGTGGTTTTTGCTCTTACAGCTATTGGTTTGGCCATTCTTGGGGTACCCATGTGGCTTGTTCTTGCGCTCATTGCCGGGCTTTTAAGCTTTGTGCCGAATTTCGGTCCCTTATTAGCGCTGATTCCAGCAGTATTGATCGGTTTTATGGAAGGACCGACTATGGCATTATTGATTTTAGGTTTGTACATGCTGATTCAGCTACTGGAAAGTAATCTGATCATGCCACAGATACAAAAAAAGCTGATCCACATCCCACCAGCGCTGATGATTATTGCGCAATTGGTTATGGGTGTTTTAATAGGTGGATGGGGCCTTGTGCTGGCAACAGCACTGACAGCTATCGTGATGGTGGTACTTCAGGAAGTTTATATTAAAAAACAGGAGGTGCAAACTTCATCTGAAAAAAGCCAGTAAAATGCTGCGATAGGCTTTCCAAAATTTTGAGCAGTTATAAATAGAGTTAGAAAAAATATACAACTAGTGCTCCGCTCTTATAGAACAAGTTTCATCATTTATTTATTGATGTGTTGGTTTAATTTTGATTTCTATAATCCCTTTAAATCTTTAAAAAATAAAAATGGTTTTACCAAACCATTTACTTGTTTTTGTAGTTGTTGGGTTTGTTCCAACTAACCTTTGCCGTAGTCGAATCGTGTCGAAAGAGACTGAATTCTTCCTACGAAAATACAGCTCATACTGCCCAGCTGTATAAAAAAATACCTTCAGTTTCCTAAACTATTTTTGGTCTAATTTATTGGATAATTATCTCTGAGTGAGGTACGTGGATACCTATTTCCCCAATTAATACCTCACTTGTTCAATGAATTAGGAATAAAAATCCTTTATAATCCAACACGCCTATTGGTATATAATTTTAACAATAAAAATCACTTCCATTCCTTTCATTTTTTGAAAAGCCTGCATTAATAAATCTGCTTCAAACAGTATTTACGTATGTAAAAATCATAAACCCCTTTAGAGTGCATATTCTAATGGAAAATTTGTAAAATGACGAAGAACATCATAATTACTATCATCACTGCAAGCATTTGCTTTTTTATGTCCTGTAAAAAAGAGGATGTTGAAATTATTAAGCCCGAGCCTCCCCAATTGCCTCCAGTAACGATGAAGTTAAAACCTGTTAGTTTTCCCATAAATAATGTTGTAGGGGGTTATTATGTTGGATTGCCATCTGATTATGATAGCAACACAAAACGGCATCCCCTATTGGTATTTATTCCAGGTGCAGGCCAGTTTGGTAATGGAACTAATGACCTTCACCTACTATTAAAGGATGGTCCTGCGCAATTGATTGATGAAGGTATATTTCCCACAAATCTTAAAATCAACGGCGAGGTCTTCAATTTTATTGTTTTTACTCCCCAGCTTCGGTATTGGCCTAATACCTCCAGCATTAAAGAAAGCATTGATTATGCAAAAAACAAATACAGAATCGATTCCACCAGGATCTACATTTCTGGGTTAAGCATAGGTGGCACCCTTTCCTGTGACCTTGGTGCTGACTATACTTCTTCTATAGCTGCCATTGTGCCTATGGCCGGGGTTTCCCTTGATTTTGAAATCAACAACAAGTGTAACCTGATAGCAGGTTCAAACTTACCTGTCTGGGCATTCCACTCAAATGATGATGTGGTATTTAGTATAGCCGCTGCCAAAAATTTTGTCTCAAAAATTAATTCATATAACCCTTTAAAAAAATCAAAAATTACTATTTGGCCCAGTGGCGGCCATGATGCCTGGACCAGGGCTTTAGAACCCGGTTTTAGAGAAAACGGAATGAACATCTATGAATGGATGTTGCAGCATAAGCGTTGATTAAAAATTACAATTGCCCTTGTAACATTAATGCCTTAAGCTTTTTCATGAATAGATTTCTATGAAAATGATAATCCTCCCCCCTTGTAAAATAATGAAGTGATAAGCGTTAATCCGCCCGAAATGGAGAAACAAATTAAAATTTAAACAATGAAAAAAAAATTTACAATTACGAATGTACTGGGATATTTAGTGCTTCCGTTTAGTGGTTTGGCGCTTGCGGTAGCATTAATTTCTTCCAGTCACAGGGAGGCACCGTTGATTGCGGATATGCCTACTTCTGATAATACAGATTTGTATGCTTTCAGAAGTCCCGACAAACCAGACAAGATCACCATTATTGCGAATTACATTCCTTTTGAATTGCCGCAGGGTGGTCCAAATTATTACAATTTTGAACCGAATACGAGGTATGAGATTCATATTGATAATAATATCAACACAACCGGGGATGATATAATTTATCGCTTCACCTTCCAACAGGTGAATGAAGATCCCACAACATTTTTTAACATCCGCCTGGGCAAACAAAACCTCAAAACAACCTACAAGTTGGAAAGAAGTATTAATGGAGGCGCAAGTTTTCAAATGGTCATTGCAAATGGCATAGTTCCTCCCAATAATATTGGACCAAGAAGTATTGAATTACCTGTTGGGTTAAATGCCCCGAGTTACAATAGTTTAATGCAAAATGCCATCACAACAGCAAGCTCAGGCGAAACTGTTTTTTGTGGTCCAGTTGATGATCCATTTTTTGTAGACCTTGGTGGAGCTTTTGACCTTGCAGATCTGCCTCGTCAGAACAGTGCTTCCCGCGATGGATTGGCACGTTACAATGTGCATACAATTGCATTGCAAATTGACATCTCTACGCTTCAAAAAGCCGGCAAACCAGTTAGCCAGGCAGTTAATATCCTTGATCCTGATTATGTAATTGGTGTATGGGCTTCTGCAAGTCGCCAGAAAACCAAAACATTAAATAGCGCAAATGGAGGGTCTCCGTTTGACCCAACAGGTGGTGGTACATTTTCTCAAAGTGGAGAGTGGGTTCAGATTTCCCGTATTGGTATGCCTTTAACCAATGAAGTAATTACTCCTATTGGAATGAAAGATCAATGGAATTTTCTGACACCTTACCAGGATCTTGCTAACATTGGAACTTTTGGAAATAATTTTTATAATCCTGAGTTGGCATTGTACATGGATGAAACCCAGTTTGCTTCAGCTGTTCCCGCGTTTAATGCGCTAAGAGTTCAAAGTAATTCTTTAGGAATGTTTGACTTTAGAAATGGCAAAATGGGATTGTTTGGTTTAAAAGGAACACCTGCTGTTGCCGGTACTGCTCTTGACGATGCATTATTTGGAAATTTACTATTACCTGGGCCGGGCAAACCGCGCTCGGTTGATTTGTATCCACTTTTTAATACCGGAGTTCCCAATCTCAGACCATACCAATTAGCTGTAGGTAAGAATAATAATCCTTTGGCTCCAGGTAAACCATTTGTCAACAATTTTCTTCCAAATGGTGGTGATATGCTGCGCCTTAATATGGCAGTGCCTCCTACACAACGTAATGATCCAAAGTTCAGTTCACTTGGACTGGTTCAAGCTGTTGTTCTTGGACTTACTGACCCAATGTACAATACAAACATGAACCTTCAATTCATTCCAAATATGGATGGCTTCCCGAATGGAAGAAGACTTGAAGATGATGTAACACGTATTGAATTACAGGCCGTCGGGGGAATCGTTCTTTTTGCACTCGGATTATTTTACGATGATTATAATCCAAACACCTCACCTACCCCTATTACCAACAGGCTTATTAACACGTTGCAATACTCTACTGGTGTGGAAAAAAACGATACGACTTTCAAGGCAGTATTTCCTTATGAACAAACGCCATGGAGAGGCACTATTGTTAAAAATCAATAATTAACCTCAGAAATTACAATCATGAAAAGAAAAATATATGCACTAATACTAATGGGTGTAATGTTGCTACAAACAATCCCCATTCAAGTATTTGCTTCCAGTCATCGCGAGGCGCCATTGTTACTTGCGGATCCAACAGCTGATAACACAGACCTGTATGCATTCCGTAACCCTGACGATCCTAACAAGATCACTATTATTGCCAATTATATCCCCTTCCAGTTACCTCAGGGAGGCCCTAACTATTATCATTTCAATGAAAATGTCAGGTATGAGATCCATATTGATAATAATGTTGCCAATAATACCTATGCTTCAGGAGACGATATCGTTTACCGTTTTACCTTTAAAAGAGTAAACGAAGACCCGACAACTTTCTTCCTTATCAGGCTGGGTAAAGAAAATTTGAAAACCACTTATACGCTTGAAAGAAGTATGGATGGTGGTATCAACTTTCAAACAATTATCTCTAATGGAAAAGTGCCACCTCCAAATGTTGGTCCACGCTCCATCAGTAGTCCTGTTGGATTAAATGCTCCGAATTATAATACCTTGATGCAAAACGCAATTACAAATGCGTCTTCAGGTGAAAAGGTTTTTTGTGGCCCTGTGGATGATCCCTTCTTTGTAGACCTTGGAGGTATTTTTGACCTTGGCGATGCACCCGCAACTACATCTGGTGTGCCTGCTGATGGATTAAAATGCAAAAATGTATCTACGATTGCGTTGCAGATTGATATTTCCACTTTACAAAAACAGGGAAAACCAGTTAGCCAGGCAACAAGCATTCTTGATCCTGAGTATGTTATCGGCGTATGGGCATCTGCAAGTCGGAGAAAAATAACTACTTTCAATACTAATGGAACAGAAACTGCTACTGGTGCCTGGGTTCAGGTATCAAGGTTAGGAATGCCATTAACAAATGAGGTAGTTAATCCTATAGGTGAAAAGGATTTATGGAATTCACTTACACCATATCAGGAAGCTGCTTTGAATGATGGAATCTTTAGCTTTAACCAAATCCTGGATGATAATTTATACAATCCTGAACTTGCATTGTATATGGATGATAGCCAATTTGGGCCAGCTATTCCAGCATTTGCACCACTAAGAATTCAAACCAATTCATTAGGAACTTATGATTTTAGAAATACTAAGAATGGTTTATTTCCTCTAAAAGGTACACCAGCTGTTGCAGGTACGGCACTTGACGATGCCATTTTTGGCAAAGTGTTATTGCCTGGTCCTGCGAAACCTCGATCTGTTGATCTTTATCCGATCTTCAGAACAGGTGTGCCTAACCTAAGGCCTTATCAGTTAGCTACAGGCAAGAATGGTAATCCTTTAGCAGCAGGTAAACCTTTCGTCAACAACTTCCTTCCAAATGGTGGTGATATGCTTCGCCTGAATATGGCAGTGCCCCCAACACCCCGTACAGATCCGAAGTTCAGTTCTCTTGGATTGATTCAGGCTGCAGTACTGGGACTTACTGACCCGATGTTCAATACAAACACGAACCTTCAATTCATTCCAAATATGGATGGCTTTCCGAATGGAAGAAGACTTGAAGATGATGTAACACGTATTGAATTGCAGACTGTGAGCGGCGTAATATTAGCGGCAATTGGATTTCCATATGAAAATCCTGCTAGGCTCAATTTGGTTTTAGGGTATACAACTTTGGTTGAAAAAAATGATACAACATTTAAAACTTCATTTCCTTTTGTCCAAACGCCATGGTCAGGTACCTGCAAATGCGCCGGATTGGCAACAGGATATATGCAACCTAATTTGCTGGCACCAAGCCAAATGGCAATTAGTACACCTGAAGTATTTATGATGTCTGCGCCTAATCCATTTGAAAACAATACAACTATTCGTTACAGATTAGCTGAAAGAAGCCAGGTTAACATTGAAGTCTATAACGCTTCAGGTAATCGTGTTTCCGTATTAGTAAATGGTACGCAGGACCAGGGAATACACAGTGTTATTTTCAATTCTACTTCTTTAGCAAAAGGTGTATATTTTGTAAAAGCTGTTAGTAATGGTGAAGTGAAGCAATCAATACGTATTGTGAAGCAATAACTATAATTATAATGATGGACCTGGCTTTGGCCGGTCCATCATTTTTTAAATATTTTATATGAAAAGAAAATTTACTCCTCTTATTTTAATCCTGATATTTTGCGGTTTCACTGCTTTTGTTATATTGAAATACAATAAAGAAATTAAAGGCGATGTAGTGGCCTTTTACCCGTTGAAGGATAGGGAGGGACCTTCCGCCTTACTTCCCGAATGGGCAACTATAAAAGAGAATGGCAATAAAATGATCAGGGTCATCAGGGATAAACCGGACGATGCAAAAACTGCCCTTTCTTTAGCTTCATTATACGTGCAGGAGGCCAGAATTACCGGTAATTATGAATATTATAATGCTGCAGCATTGCATTATGTTGAAAAAGTAATCGTTAATAACCCAAAGGATTTTAATGCGCTTCTTTTAAAAGCCTTAATACAACTTTCACAACATCATTTCCAGGAAGCTTTGGAAACCGCAGATATTGCTGTTAAAATCAATCCTTATAGTGCATTTATTTACGGAATACTCATAGATGGAAACGTGGAAATGGGAAATTATGAAAAAGCAGTAGAATATTCAGATAAAATGATTTCGATCCGACCTGATATTCGTTCTTATTCCCGCGTTGCTTATTTAAGAGAAATTCATGGTGACATGGATGGTGCCATTGAAGCAATGAAAATGGCAGTTGGTGCCGGAGCTTATGGCGAAGAAAGTACGGAGTGGTGTCGGATTCAGCTCGGACAACTTTATGAAAATACCAATCAAATGAAGCATGCCGAAATGCATTATACAATTGCATTAACTGAAAGACCTGGATATGCATATGCTTTAGCAGGTTTGAGCCGGATAGCCATGTCTCAAAAAAATTATGAAAAAGCAACAGCCTTATGCCTCCAGGCTATTGAAGCTGGTAATGATTTTGGATTTAAAGAACAATTGGCTAAGATTTACATCCAAACCGGAAAAAATACCCAGGCTGAAAAATTACTTGAATCTATAGTTGTTGAACTGACAAAAGAAGATGAAACAGAAACCGGGAACAATCACCATGCTGGAATTGATTTGGCAAATGTTTACCTGTTACAAAGCAAACCAGCCAAAGCATTGGAATCTGCAAGGAAAGAATATGGCATCAGGCCCGATAATATTGATGTAAATCATACCCTGGGATGGATTTATTTTAAAACCGGGGATCATAAAAATGCATTAAAACATATCCAGATGGCGATGCGTACGAATTATAAACATCCTGAATTTTTACACCGTGCAGGAATTATCCATGCAAATGCCGGAGCTGTAGATATTGCAAAAAAGCTCATGCAGGATATCCGTCAGCCTGACTTCTATTTTTATCCGGAGTTAAAAGATGAAGTGAGTATTGCCATGAATGGTTTTTAGTTCAGTGCTATGCTACCTATTCAACTGATTGTCCGTTATCTGATAGAAACGGGTTAATACAATTTTTTCAGGTGATCAGGTAATTAAATGAGCATATCTGTTGTTCGATAACAACTTCTTATGAATTGTACAGGATTTATTAATTATCCTGATCCCCTTTTATTGGTTACCTACTCCCTTTTTTAAAAGAAATAATTATTTCTCTTAAAAAAGGTCACCTTCTAAGGTGAATTATTCATTTAGTAATTATACAGAGAAAAGCCGTTTGATGAATGAACCCGGACCGGTTCAGGAAATCCATTTACTCCTGGCACTTCTTTTCTTAAAACTTGCTTTTAATTATTTAATATAAATTGCTCTCTCAAAGAAACTTTACAATTATGAAGTTAGGGGCAATTGTAATTCTGCTGGCTCTCTCTATTCCTGCCTGGGGCCATAATCCAAATGTCATCATGGAAAGAGAAACGGCTGGAAATGTAATTTGGTATTATTTGGTTTTGGGAATAGAGCACATAATACCCTTAGGACTGGATCATATACTTTTCATAATCGCTCTTAGTTTATTAAATTCAGATGTTAAAAAGATCATTCTGCAGGCAACTGCCTTCACGGTAGCCCATTCAATTACGCTTGCTTTGAGTATGAAGGACATAATTATACTTCCTTCAGAAATTATAGAACCCATTATTGCTTTTTCAATTTTTTTACTGGCGCTTGAAAATATTTTTTTTAATAAGGTAAAAGTCTGGCGGCTATTGATCATCTTTTTATTTGGGTTAATCCACGGACTTGGTTTTGCTGCTGCGCTAAATGAAATCGGCTTACCAAGAAATCGCTTTTTCACTTCAATCGTTTCGTTCAATCTGGGGGTGGAAATTGGACAATTTGTCATTATACTGATGGTTTACTTTTTACTGATTCGTCCTTTCGGTAAGAAAAAGGAATATAGGAAATGGGTTATATATCCTATTTCAATTTTAATTGCAATGGTGGCTTTGTATTGGACCATAGAGCGTGTGGTGGGTTAATTAATTTAATGAGTGAAGTTGGAATAAGTCCTATGCTTTTTCATTTTCCAGCTGCAAAGGAAGTTGGTGATCAGTTTAGTACCTACCCGCTTTCATAAAAATTCATTAATAAATGGGGCAGTCGATAATTCAACTGCCCCAATATCATTATGGACGTTCCTTTTTAAAAAAACACTGTAAAACTTACTCTGGCAAAAAATGGTGTTCCGGGTGTAAAGTGAATTTCAGAAACCGGAGCAGGTTCGTTCTGCAATTTGCTCTCTGTTTCAAATTGTGTTTCTTTCCATTTTACATCAAACAAGTTCTGAATAGCGATTCCTGCTTCCCACCTTTTCTTTGTATAGTTGATTGATGCATCCGTTACAAAGTATCCATTTGCTATAGTGCTGTTGTCTTCATTGGCTGGTCTGTCATCCATAAAACGGTAACGCAAGCTGCCATTCAAACCGTATTGTTTTCTATAGGTTAAGCCGCCAACACTTGAAAAGCGTGGGGATAATGGTAAAAAGCTTTCCGATTTCGGTACATCTAATGCTCTTGGATTTGCAAAACTTACATCAACATCAGCAAACAGGTTATTTATAACTTCATACCTCGCTGAAAGATCAAAGCCATATCTTTTTGTTTGACCTCCAGGTTCTACAATGCCTTCATCGCCAACATAAATAAATTCCTGGTCAAGCCACAAATACCACAAGGCTGATTGTAACACTAAATTTTTGCCTATTTTAAAAACACCTCCAAAATCTGTTCCATAAGCCGGTGGTAAAACCTTTCTTCCCTCCTGTTGCACTGCTACTCTTGTATCGTTGCTATGAAATCCTCTTCCATTATAGAAGTACAATTGCACCTTATCATTTACCCTATAATTAAAATTTAATTTAGGGCTTACGATTGTTGAGTAGGATTGTAGTTGCTCTGCGGCTAATTGATCATTGTATTTATTAGTAAAATAATCTACTCTTAATGCCCCGGTAATATCCAATTTTTTAGAAACAGAAAACCGTTGCGCCCAATAAGCACCAGCATTGAATTCATTCACATCGCCGAGCATGATGCTGTTGATATTGAAAGTTCTGCTTTTTGTTCGGGTTAGTTCAATGTCATTCACATCATCATATCTTAACTGAACGCCGGCTTTAGTCTCTGTCTTGATGTTACCTAACAAAAACTCTTTTTTATAAGAGCCATTATATCCAATTATATTCCTGTCTTCCCTTTGCCTTATCTGGTCGCCGTTTATTGGATCTTCTTTAAAAAAGGTAAAATTTGAGTACAGTTCAAACTTATACTTACTATAAAAAAATTGATTACGAACTGCACCGCCACTATTAAGGTTGCTCAATAATTCTATGCTAGCATTATATCTTGATGTTTTACCGCCTTCCGTATCATCAATAGCTCCATAAAAACCAACCATTCCACTTTCAACGGCTCTGTCCGGTATTTGACCCGATGCATTCCACTGGCTTGTAAAACCTGTTAAGGTTGTCGTTAAAGTACTGTTGTTGCTGATACTGCCGTGGTACTTTAATGTACCATTAAAGCGGCTAAAATCCTGCGGACTCTCAAAAAATCCTTTAGTAAAAGAACCTTCACCTGCAAAGTATAAACTTTGGTTTCTCCTGTCTCCTTGTGGTTTTAAAAGATTTATCCCTACAATTGTACGATAAGTATTAAACTGTCCACCTTCAACTTTTAAAAAGTTATTTTCCAAATAGTCTTTCGTTTTAAACTCAACAAAACCTGCGGTGGTAAAATTACCCTTATTTGCAAAGTATGGACCCTTATTAAAGTTTACTTTGTCTATCAATTCAGGAATTAGCCAATGCAAGTCAGCATAGCCCTGGCCATGAGCATGGCTTACCATATTAACTGGCATTCCATCTACAGTCAGGTTAATATCAGTGCCGTGGTCAATATCAAAACCTCTTATAAATATTTGTTCTGCTTTACCGCCTCCGGCATGTTGGCCAATAAACAACCCGGGAACCATTCTTAAAATCTCTTGCGAATTATTGATAGGTCGAAGGTGAATATCAAGGTCGCTGATGGTTTTAAAAACACCATTATTCGCTGTTGCCAAAACCTTTACTTCATCGAGGCTGGAAACTTTGTTATCAAAATAAACGATAGCTGAATTACCTGAAATGATTAGTGTGCTCAGGTCAATTCTTTTTGGCTCAAACCCTATCCGGGTAATATTTAATTTATTTATTGAAGACGGCAAATTTTTAAAACTGATAAAGCCATTTTCATCGGCTGAAGCATTGAAGGTTAAATCTTCGCTTTGTGCAAAGGCGTCGGGTACAGGAATTTTTGATACTGTATTTACAACATAAATTCCTTTGAGTGTATTTTGGGTATATGCCAAATTACCAGCCAGCAGGAAGCACAAGACCAAAAAATATTTGATCTTATTCATATAATGAAACATAAGTAAAATAAGTTTTATTGATACAAAAAGCAGATAGCAGTAATAGTTGTGCCGGGCGCAACATTAGCTAAATGAATTATCAAGGAAAATAATCTGCTATATACTTGCAAAAAGCAACAAATAAAGTTTTTTTTGGTTCCAGGAAACCTTGCTGCTATCAGGCAGGCGCTATGCCTGCATGGAGATAGCAAAAGTCGCAATCCTGTACCTTTTTAACGCTCTTGCGTAAAAAACAATTCATTTGTCCTTAACTGAAGTATTAAGACGTTTTGGGCGGGGGGTAGTACTTGTCTAAAGTCAGTGAAGACGCGCTACAGATTCTTGTACAAAATTTTTGTTTGTCTACCAACAATTGAGGGATCGAATAAAAACCAGGAATAATTATATGGAGAGAAACGGGTTCAGAAGTTTTTGATGTTGCGGGAACTTTATTGCTTTCTTCCTCCTGTGTGGCTATAGCAATCGCTTCTTCGGCATGATAGTGACCGTGGTGGTGGTGAATTGTAGCCAGGTGCTGCGCTTTCCAGAATAAGTGAGCAACCTCATCCTGTATTAATGGCAATACAGGCTTGCACATAGCAACCATGTAAAGTATAATAAGTAAGAATGAGGGTGTAGTTTTCAATTCAAAAAAATAAATTTTTTCATGTCATTGAGACGCTTACACAATTTACGTAAAAGTTATGAAGAGCGATCTGTGAATCTATTGGAAAAATGAAAAAATATTCGTCATGCAGCTCTGCAATTTCATTCTGCTCATCAGTAATCATTTTCTTTAGCCATATTTTTCATCAACATGATCACCGTTAGAAAAGTTCTCTCTTCTGACAATTTTACTACATGCTGATAATGTGCAGGCAAATGTGTTACTGTTGTTTTGAAATTAAGTTCTTAAACCAAAAATCAGGTGATAAAAAAAGCGCATCAGTTTATGAAACGCTACCCGATTGTTGTAGGAGAGGATTCCACATAACTTCGGGAAACCGCCGACCATCCCGGCTATAAGTCGGGATGCAATGAACCATTGAGCTTTTCAAAATTTTAATAAAAAAACGCCTCAGTTTCCTGAGACGCTAACAGATTGCCGTGGGAGTTGACGGGTTCGAACCGCCGACCCTCTGCTTGTAAGGCAGATGCTCTGAACCAGCTGAGCTAAACTCCCTTTTTGGGATTGCAAATATAAGGGTTGAGGAAAATAAAAAAAATAAATTTCACCCGACCCCTTTGAATTTCTGTCTAGTTTTATTTTCTTTACGTCAAATAATTAAATTTAATATGAAAAAAATCCTTGTCCTGTCCCTGCTTTCAGTAGCATTGTTCACCTCCTGTAAAAAAGATAAAGACCCTACCATTAAAGGGCTCTGGAATATTGAGAGCGTTTCCTGGAAATATTACGTGAATAACGCCCTTGATGACAGTGATACTGAAGTGCTTACTAATGCAACGATCAATTTTAAGGATGATGGCTCGGCAATCATTGTCGTTTACGGCTCCACCGAAACGCACACTTACACTGTAAGCGGGAATACAGTGAGCTTTGACGGAGAAACATATACCATGCAGGGACTTTCTGAAAACAGTGTAGTGCTCTATGTGAAAGAAACCTACGCTCCGGGAGAATACGAAGAATCATTCATTCAACTGAAGCGCTAAAAGAAAAACCTGTTTCAGCAGGTTTTTTTTATTACATTTTCCAATCAACCACCGCGTTCGCCCATTCAGTCCTGAAAGGCGTAGTGATCCTGATGTAATTATCCGTATACCCTTCCATCATACCATTCTTCTCATGGCCTTCAAATAAAACTTTTCTTGTTGACCCTTCATGCTGCGCCGTAAAATACTGGAGCTTTTTATAACTCAGGTTTCGTAACAACTTCGTCCGCTCCTGCCGTGTGCGTATAGGCACTACCGGTGTAAGGTCAAGCGCCCTGGTTCCATCGCGTTCCGAATAGGTAAATACATGCAGGTAGGAAACATCCATGTTATGAAGGAAATGAAATGTTTCTTCAAAATGCGTTTGGCTTTCAGAAGGAAAACCCGTGATCACATCCACGCCAATGGAACAATGGGGCATCAGTGATTTTATTATTTGGACGCGCTCCGCATATAGCTCTCTCCTGTACCTGCGGCGCATCAGTCCCAATATTTCATTGCTACCACTCTGAAGGGGTATATGAAAATGAGGCATGAATTTTTTACTGCGTGCAACAAATTGAATGATGTCTTCAGAAAGAAGATTGGGTTCAATAGAGGAAATCCGGTACCGTTCAATTCCTTCCACCTGCTCAAGCGCCTGAACCAGATCAAAAAAGTTTTCCTCATTTTTCTTTAAACCATCCGCACCTTTTCCAAAATCTCCGAGGTTCACTCCGGTTAATACAATTTCCTTTACCCCACCAGCTCCAAGCTTTTCCGCATTTGCCACTACATTTTCGATACGATCACTCCTGCTCTTCCCTCTTGCCATTGGTATGGTGCAAAATGAGCAGGTGTAATCACATCCATCCTGGACTTTTAAAAATGTTCTGGTTCGATCATTTAAGGAATACGAACTATTAAAACCGGAAACATCTTCTATATCGCAGGAACTGATCCTGGCAGAGTCGCCTTTCGTAAGGTCTTTCAGGTGTTTAATCAGGTTAAATTTTTCGGCAGCGCCCAGTACCAGGTCCACGCCGGGAATCTCAGCGATCTCACGGGGCTTCAACTGGGCATAACAACCAGTGATCACCACCAGGCTGGAGGGCGACCTTCTCTGTATCCTGCGAACCAACTGCCTGCATTCCTTGTCGGCATTATCCGTGACAGAACAGGTGTTGATCACGTACACGTCGGCAATGTCGTCAAACGGTTTTTTTAAAAAACCTTCCAATTCCATGTTTCTGGAGATCGTGGAGGTTTCTGAAAAATTTAGTTTACAACCCAATGTATGAAAGGCAACTGTACGTGGACTTTGCATGACCTGCAAAGGTATTTGATATTTCGCCAATCAGATGAACCCATTTGTCATGAAAAATCCAATCTTTGATTTGGATTCAGGTTTAAACATGCTGAAATAAAACGAAATCACAGGTCAACTTTAGAAAAGAAGCCGCTCCCGAAAAGCACAACTTTCTTAAATTTATTTATAAGTCTGATTTTATATACTCAGCATAAATTAAATAAACTTGATGCAGGATGAACCCGCACCATCTAATCATAAAAAATGAAAAATAAAAAAGAGCTGTCTGCAAAACAAGCAGAAGCATTGCTGCAAACTTTACAGGCGCGTTTCGAAAATAATAGAAACCGCCACAAGGGGATTGAATGGGAACGGATTCAGAAAAAGCTGGAAGCCTGTATTTCAGGATCGCCGGGTGAAAAAGAAAAGCTATGGTCATTGAATGAAATGGAAATTACCGGAGGAGAACCTGATGTGGTTGGGTATGATAAAAAATCTGGTACAATTCTATTTTATGATTACGCTGTGGAAAGTCCTAAAGCCCGCAGGAGCCTTTGTTATGACCGCGAAGGCCTGGAATCAAGAAAAGAACATAAACCATCCAACAGCGCTATGGAAATGGCTGCTGGTATGGGAATAGAATTGTTAACCGAAGAACAATACCATGAGCTGCAGCAATTCGAAAATTTTGATACGAAAACTTCAAGCTGGTTAAACACACCAGATGCGGTTAGAAAACTTGGTGGTGCCATTTTTGGGGATTACCGGTATGGGCGGGTTTTCATTTATCACAATGGTGCACAATCTTATTATGGTTCAAGAGGCTTTCGCGGTGCTTTAAAAATTTGATGATTATTATTGTATCTGTCTTTTAAACAATGGGAATCATCAAAAAATAGGAACAGAACGATAACAGATGATGATAGAAAGCAATTATTCTAAATGAATGCCTGAATAGATGTAAATTTTTACTGTAAACAATTCGATACATTTTTATGGGAAAATTAGTAGAAATCAAAACCAAACCAACTGCTTCAAGCGTAACAGAATATATTGACAGTATTGCTGATGAGCAGAAGCGTAAAGACAGTCACCTTATTCTAAAGATGATGGAAAAAGCCACAAAAGAAAAACCCAAAATGTGGGGCAGCTCACTCATTGGTTTTGGAGAAATGAGGTATAAAAGTCCAGCTACCGGAAGAGAAGTGGATTGGTTTAAAATTGGTTTTGCACCACGCAAAGCTAATTTATCATTGCACCTCACTATAGATATACAGCAACATGCTGAAGCTTTAAAAAACCTGGGAAAACATAAGACCGGGGCCGGTTGCCTCTACATTAATAAACTCGGGGATGTTGACATAAAAGTGCTGGAAAAAATGATCGGTGCAGCCGCGAAATAACATCTACTAACTGACAGAAAATAAATTATAAAAACCATTTTCAAAATAAAAAGAGACCGTCCTTTTGAGACGGCCTCGTTCAATAATGGGTGTTTTTCATAAGCCTTACGGCCGGACCAAAACGGGGTATCCAAATGAAAATATTTATTGAACATTTTGCTTTTAGCAAATGCAATGCCTGATTGTTTTCAGAAATATATTTTGGATAAAAAATAAAAAAAAACCCTGCTCATGCAGGGCTTTTTTTATAATATAAGAGGAATTACCTATTACGCATTTACTTTTCCTTTGCTTTTTGCAATTACTTCTTCAGCAATATTTGTTGGTGCCGGAGCATAATGCGAAAATTCCATGGTGGAAGACGCACGACCTGAAGACAGTGAGCGAAGCTGGGTTACATAACCAAACATTTCACTCAACGGAACTTTGGCTTTGATCACCTGAACACCTGCACGGGTATCCATGCCTTCCAACATTCCACGGCGACGGTTAAGGTCACCCGTAACGTCTCCCATATACTGGTCTGGTGTCAATACTTCAACTCTCATGATCGGCTCAAGTAAAACCGGTTTGGCTTTTCTTGCAGCTTCCCTGAAACCTTGTTTGGCACAAAGCTCAAAAGACATGGCATCAGAATCCACCGCGTGGAAAGATCCGTCATATACACGCACTTTCAGATTGTCAACCGGGTAGGAAGCCAACACACCGGTACCCATTGAACTTTCAAAACCCTTCGAAATGGCAGGAACAAATTCACGGGGAATGGATCCGCCAAACAGGTCGTTTTGAAACTGGAATTTCTTATCAGGATTTGCTTCTTTCCATTCCGCATCTATCGGGCCAAGCGCAAACATGATATCAGCAAATTTACCACGACCACCAGACTGCTTTTTCAAAACTTCCCTGTGTTCAATAGTTGTATTAAATGCCTCTTTATAAGCTACCTGGGGTGCACCCTGGTTTACTTCAACTTTAAATTCACGACGCATACGGTCAACAATGATCTCAAGGTGCAACTCTCCCATTCCTGAAAGAATCGTCTGACCTGAATCTTCGTCTGTTTTTACACGCAGTGTCGGATCCTCTTCTACGAGTTTAGAGATCGCCATTCCCATTTTATCTACATCAGCCTGGGTTTTTGGTTCAACCGCTACAGAAATTACCGGTTCCGGAATGAACATATTTTCCAGTGTGATGGGATGGTCTTCATGACATAAAGTATCTCCGGTTTTGATTTCTTTAAATCCAACCGCAGCACCAATATCACCCGCTTCAATAAAATCGATCGGGTTTTGTTTGTTGGCAAACATTTTCATAATACGGGAGATCCTTTCTTTTTTGCCGCTTCTAACATTCAATACATAAGAACCTGCATCAAGGTGCCCCGAATACACCCTGAAGAATGCAAGACGACCTACGAAAGGATCGGTCATGATCTTAAAGGCAAGAGCGGCAAATGGTTCTTTTGCATCCGGCTTACGCACCACTTCTTCACCTGTATCAGGATTGATGCCTTTAACGGCTTCAATATCCATCGGAGAAGGCAGGTAACGGCATACTGCATCAAGGGCAGTTTGTACGCCTTTATTTTTAAATGAAGACCCGCACATCATCGGAACGATACTCAGATCGATCGTTGCTTTACGGATGGCTTCGTGCAATTCATCTTCGGTGATGGAATTCGGATCATCAAAGAATTTTTCCATCAGTTTGTCATCATATTCGGCAATTGCTTCAACAAGACTTGCTCTCCATTCATTCGCTTCTTCAAGCAGGTCGGCAGGAACTTCAATTTCATCAAAGGTCATTCCTTCTGTTTCCATGTGCCAAATGATCCCTTTCATTTTAATCAGATCCACAACACCACGAAAATCATCTTCCGCACCAATTGGCAGCTGCAACGGAACTGCTTTTGATCCAAGCATTTCTCTTACCTGCTTTACTACGTTGAGGAAGTCGGCTCCTGAACGATCCATTTTGTTAACAAAACCGATCCTGGGAACATTGTACCTGTTGGCCTGGCGCCAAACGGTTTCAGACTGAGGCTCTACACCATCAACAGCAGAAAACAAAGCGATCAATCCATCAAGCACTCTCATGGAACGCTCCACTTCTACAGTGAAGTCAACGTGACCAGGTGTGTCAATAATGTTGAAAGCATATTTTTTTGTATCAGCGTTCTCCTTACCTAAAACAGTAGGAAAATTCCACTGGCAGCTAACCGCTGCTGAAGTAATGGTAATTCCTCTTTCTTTTTCCTGTTCCATCCAGTCAGTAGTGGCGGCTCCATCGTGTACTTCACCAATTTTATGGATCATACCCGTGTAGCGCAAAATACGCTCGGTGGTAGTCGTTTTTCCCGCATCAATGTGTGCGGCAATACCAAAGTTGCGTTGAAATCTCAAGTCTGCCATGATAATTAAAATTGAATATTGTTGGTTGTTTCCCTTTTAAAAGCTGTTATTCTATCAATTCAGAAAAGTAACTGTGTACACAATTCACCAAACTGAAAATTGAGGGTGCAAAGGTAATGAAATAGCCCGCATTTTTTGCATGCATGAGAAACTTGTTTGTTAAACATAAATTGAAAAGTGTATAAGAACTGTATTAAGAACAAGTGCATAATTTTTGCAATTCATTTAACTATTGTAATTTTCAACAGATTATTAACCCAATTAAACCCATTAACATGGCAAAATCATCAAGGAAAACAGCCTCCAAAACAGCAGGTAAACGTGCTGGTGGAAGGTCTACCTCCAAGTCTGCTTCTAAATCAGGACGCAGTGGTGCCGCTTCCAAAAGCCGGTCATCAGCCGGACGCGGAGGTTCTAAAGCTTCATCAAAATCATCTCGTGGATCTTCTTCCAGAACTGCTTCAAAAGCAGGTTCTAAATCCACATCCAGGAAAACAGCAGCAAAAAAAGCAGCCCCTAAAAAAGCAGCCCCTAAAAAATCTGCCTCCAAAAGATCTGCTGCTTCCAAAGGATCCGCATCAAAATCTTCTGCTAAAAGAGGGTTGGCATCTGCAAGCAAAACAACCCGTACAAGGGTAGCTAAAAAAGGTGGTGCCTCTTCTTCAGGAAGTAGCAAACGCAGTACTTCAGGTCGTGGCACTGCTGCTAAGA
>MWWA01000163.1_pt1 | contig 19715 bp, 24 predicted proteins | sample 1047341 | NCBI WGS metagenome assembly MWWA01 (sample SAMN06349978, study PRJNA376086) | soil metagenome | isolation source: MS5-1 sample Antarctic (ecotone) soil | place: Antarctica | collected 2015-01-13
ACGTACAAGAGCCTGCCGGTAGGCAGGTGCGATGCAAGGGACGATGCAATAGAAAACAAAAGATGGGTAAAATAGGTAACACTGACTAATAAATTATCTATAAACTAAAAACAATGCCCTGCATTGTTTTGCTATATCCGGTAAGTTAGCTAGCGTTTTTGAATCAATAGTATCTAACAGTTTTTTTAATTTATCTTCTATCTTATTCTGTGCTAAAAAATATTTGTAAGCCGAAACTGTTATTGCATAACCATCCGGTACTTTAATGCCCAGCGGTTGCAGCTTATTAAACATTTCGCCCAGCGAAGCATTTTTGCCACCTGCCTCGGGCAGGTGGGTGAGGTCTATTTTTTCAAAAGAAATGATATATGCGTTCATTGTTTTTAGTTTATAGATAATTTATTAGTCAGTGTTACCTATTTTACCCATCTTTTGTTTTCTATTGCATCGTCCCTTGCATCGCACCTGCCTACCGGCAGGCTCTTGTACGTCCTGTTCTCTATTCTTCTTCCGGCACTACCAGCAATGGCTGCTTAGTTACATATGCCATATTTTTTGTAAAACTTTTTGCAAATAGATTTTCTAAAAATGTTTTCTTACGCCTTACCATTACCAATACATCATAAGGGATTTCATCATACAATTTTTCCATCGTATCGGCAATTGTTGTTGTTTTCAATTCTTTAAACTTCAGGTTTCAATCACTAAATGTTCTTTGCAGGATAAAGGCGTATTCACCAAAATCATAGCGGCATTGTAAATTTTTGCCAACCCAACGGTTAGTGTTAATGCCTTCCTGTCTGCTTTCTGGTAATTGGTGGAAAAGACAAATTGCTCCGGTTCTTTCCATTCAAACTTTTCAGGAACCAGCAGCACAGGCACATCGCTTTTTTCTATGACACGGGCCGCCACTGAACCGATAATTACTTTTTTTAAACCACTGGATCCCTGTGTGCCCATTACTATCAAATCAATTTGGTTGTGTTCTGAAAAACCAAGAATATTATCAATGATGGGTGAATGCCCTACAATCGTTGAGACTGCTACATCCATGTTATTTCCCACCACCTTCTTTTTAAACCGTTGTAACTGCTTCGCCAGTTTAACTTTTGTTTGCGTATCGTACTGCTTCCTTGTTTCTGCTGTACCTACAAAAGTGCCGCCAGCGGGTGTGAAAACATGATACAGGATAACAGTGCCGTTTGCCTTTGAAGCCATATCCACAGCAAAGCGAAGCGCCCTTTCTGAGGTGGGTGAAAAGTCGGTTGGAACTAATATACGTTTCATAATTATTTGTTTTTTTATTTGTCTTACGAAAACTATCGGGAGAAGCACAGAATTAAATCTTTTTAATCAATGCTTTCAGCCTTTCATGCACTTTTGGTGCAAACTGGTGCAGCATCAGGTATAAAATACACATCAGGCTTACTACTCCAACAAACTTATCGTTCTTCATAACCGGGTAACTTCTGTACGGGTGACTGACTAGTAGCTTAAACTCCTGCTGCACATCAGCATCAGCGTTGAAAAAACTAAGGGTAGGTTACATTTTCTTCTTCATGTGTAAGCAGTACGGCAATACTTTTGCAATGGGAATTATAATTGAGATTACTAAACAGTTTTTCTAAACGGGAAAGCACATTATTTATACAAACCTGCTCATAACTATCTTTCAGTTTCGTTTGAAAATCATGCTTTGCATTGCGCAACACTGCTTGAATTGCCTTTTCATCCTGCATAGATGGATAAAAGGGAATAACTAAACCAATGGAGGAAATAGCTGTCCTGGATTTTGTCATTCTCAATTTGGTGGTGTTAGTTTTTTTGTATTCAAGTAATAAGGTTTGCATTGTTGTTTATTTTATGGTTGAATAAATAAAACCTATTTATTGTGTGCTATAAAAAGCGGCGTATCCAGTTCCCGCATTAAAATATCGGCCATGCTGGTTTTAAACCAACGGGACAGTTCACTGCGGCGGTATGCGCCCAGCACCACCAGTTCATTTTCTTTATGATTGCGTAAATAGCCCACTACCTGTTCTTCCGGGTCGCCTTTTACCACTTTATAATCCGCTTTGGGAAAATGCCGTTTTATAAATTCCCTCATCAGCTTATTGTCGGGCAGGTGCAGGTTATCCAAATAGGCACTCTTTACTGTAAATACCTCAACAGGGGCTTCGTTATAATCGCCGAGCAGGTAGCTGAACATTTTTACTGCATACAAAGAAGAAGGCCCGCCATCGTACAGCAATGTTATTTTATCAATGGGTTTGTAAATGCCCGGCACTATCAGCACAGGGCATTGCACATCAGCCAGCAAATCTTTCATAAACCGGGTTGGCGGTTTTTGTTTATAGCGGGTGAATGTTTCATGTTCGCTGATGATGATTAAATCGGCAAACATGCTTTCATGCTTCAGTTCCTGCAGGGCAATGCTCTTATCCCGGCGAACAGAGAAATTGATTTTTGCTTTTCCGCAACTTTGTTCAAACTGCCTTACCGCTTCATCCCGTTTCTTTTTATCTTTTTCATCTAATTGCTTTATTACTTCTTCCGGTTTTTCATACTTTTTATACACTTTACTGATACTGTAGGAACGGTAAATGATTTCATCCAGAAAAACCCCAACCAGGTGGGCATTGGCAGTATATGCCAATTCCTGTGCATAAGCTAATGTGCTTTTAGAAATTTTGTAACCATCAAAAACAGCTATAAACTTTTTCATAATTTTTATTTTGTAGGTATAGCCAATAGCGGGATGGCAGAATGAAACGCCATTTTCTTTGTCTTACTCTTCCGCATAATTTTTTCTAAAAAGCTTTTGGGATAGGTAATCATCGCTATAATATCCACTTCGTTTTCTGTATTGTATTTTTCTACCGTTTCTTCAAATTCACTTCCTTCCAGCAGTTCGCCCTTAAATTTTGTCCCGGGATACATTTTGTGTAATACCTCCAAATAGTGAAGTAGCTGCCGGGTATTATACAAATAGTCCGATGGTTTGGCATCATCTGTATCTACAAAAACGGCTACATGAATAGTGGCAGAGAAAAGACTTGCCAGTTCAACAATAGGGTTCAGTAAATCTTTGTTCTCTTCAAATTGATTGGTGGCAAGCAGGATGCCATCCGGTGCTTCCATCAAATAGTCATGCGGTATAGCAAGTACGGGTACTTTAGTTCTGCCAACAGTACCTGCAGCCACACTGCCCATAAAAAATTCTTTCAGTCCACTTGCACCCGTTGTACCCATCACTATCAGATCCATTTGCAGCTTTTCAGCAAAGGCAAGCAGGGACGTAATAATAGTACCATGCGCCAGTTCGGTTTCTATTTTGATATCCGGATGTATTTCTGCCAGATTCTTTTGGATGGTTTTGAGTTCGCTTAACCTGTTATTGGTAATTTCCTCCTGCAATCTTTCCTGTAGGGGATGTGGTTGCCAGATGCTGTCGGTAACAGGTTCAATAACATGAAGCAGACAGATGCTGGCACCGGTTCTTTTTGCAATTTCCAGCGCATAGGTAATCGCCTTCATCGCAGTATTTGAGAAATCTGTGGGAACAAGTATTTTTTTCATGATGGTAATATTTAAATCAGTTAATGACAGTTTCAAATCTTCAAATCTTTTTTATGCCGGTATTGCCAGCAGTGGTATGGTGGAATGAAAAGCCATTTTCTTTGTTACACTCTTTTTCAAAAGCTTTTGCAATAAATTTTTTGGATAAGTTATCATGGCAATTATATCCACTTCATTGTTGTTATCGTATCTATCTATTGTTAGTTCAAAATCTTTTCCCTCCAGTACTTCCCCTTGAAACCTAATGCCAGGAAATGATTCCCGTAAGAAATCCATGTAGCAGTGTAACCTTTTTACATTTGACATATAATCCAGCGCTTCATCTTCCTCTACAAATACGGCCACATGAATGGTAGCGGAATAAAGTGTTGCCAGTTTAACTATGGGGTTTCAGCAACTCTTTATTTTCTTCAAAGCGATTAGTAGCAAACAAAATGGCGTCCGGTTCCTCCATTTCATAACTAACAGGCACTGTTAATGCCGGTATTTTTGTTTTGCCTATAGTACCTGCCGCCACACTGCCCATAAAAATTTCTTTCAATCCGCTGGCTCCCGTAGTGCCCATCACAATCAAATCTGCCTGCTGCCCTTCAGCAAAATCAAGAATAGAATTGATAACTGCTCCCTTTGCTACTTCAGTTTCTATTTTGATACCGGGATAAATTTCCTTCAGGCTCTGTTCGATAGAACTGAGTTTTTCCAACTTATTATTGATAAATTCTTCCTTCATCCCTTCATGCCAGGGGTAGGGTTCTATCATGCTGTCCGAAATCGGTTCTGCTACATTCAGTAAACAAAGAGTAGAAAGGGACTTTTGTGCAATCTCTGCAGCATAAGTAACCGCTTTCATGGCAGTAGTTGAAAAATCTGTCGGAACAATTATTTTTTGCATGATGCGTATTTTAAGCTTATGTGTTTACTGCTTAGCTTTATTTCCTTTAGTTTTTATTGAATACCAGTAAAGGAATTTTTGCCTGGAAAGACAGTTCTTCTGATTTACTTGACAAGAATAGTTTCTGGAAAAATGTTCTTTTCTGGTTGGTGAACATTATCACTACCGATGGCTTCCTCATCCTGATTTGATTTTGTAAATTTTCAATTAATGAACGGGTGCCATCATTTTTTTCAAAATGCAGCTTCAAGCCGTATTTGAATTGTTTTTTAAAAGCCGCTTCAATTGTTTTTTCATCAAACGTAATTTCATCAGGCCATGCAAAATGCACTACTTCTATTTTTGTTTTAAGCGGTTGTGCAAAAGCAATTACTTTGTTTATTTCATTAGTATAGTTCCGCAAATCTGCCGCATACAATACATCCTTTACATCTGCTACTTTATAGTTTTGCGGAACTGCAAGCACCGGCACCTCTGACTTTGTAATGAGATTGCCGGTATTGGTGCCAAATATTTTTTTAAACTTTCCGGCTCCACGGGTGCTGATGCAGATATAATCAATGCCCTTGTTTTTTCTGCAATAATCAAGAATAGATATATCAGCGCTGATGCCCTGGATAATCAAATAGGAGTGTTTGCCCGGTTTCACTTTCATTTGCCGGAATATATCCGAAATAAATTTTTCAAATTTTGTTCTGCATAACTTTTCTTCCTGTGCCGCATACTTTTCAAAATAAGCATCAGACCAACGGGTAGCTCTTAAAATATTGAGTACATGCACAAATACCAATTCAAGTTTTTGCCGGGTGGCCCAATGGATGGCAAACCGTACACCGGCCCTTGAGTTAGCTGAGAAGTCGGTAGGAACAAGAATTTTTTTCATGGTAAATATTTAAAATAATAGTTGAATACTTTTTATAGTTACTCTGCTGGTATTGCCAGAAGCGGTATGTTGATATGATATGCCATACTCTTCGTCATACTTCTGTTAAAAATGCTATCCCAAAAACTTCTCTTATGTGTTGTCATTACCAGCATATCAATATTGTATCCTTTTATATACAGTTCTATTGTGTCCTCAAATTCTTTTCCTTCCAGGTGTTCTGTTTTAAATTTTATATCCTTATATCTTGCCGGCAATGTTTGCTGGTAAGCATTTAATAACCTTCCGTGTTCTAAGTAACCAACTAAATCCTTATCATCTGTATCGGTAAATACTGCTACATGCACCAACGCCGCTTCCAACTTTGCCAGTTTAAGAATGGGGATTAATGTTTTATCATCCACTTCAAAATGGCGGGTGGCAAATAAAATATTTTTCAATCCATTCCACTCCGCTTCTCTAGGTATGGCTAATACCGGGATAGTGGAATTGCCAATGATACTGCTGTTGTGCTGCCCCAAAGCATCCTCTCTATTCCGCTTGCACCCTGGGTACCCATTACAATCAGGCTCACATTTTCATCAACAGCGCATTTTAAAATAGAATCCCCTATTCCCCCCTTGTAAAATTTAGTAGTGATTTTTACCGGGGATTTTTTTTCAATACTCTCTTTAAGGTCCTTTAACTGCTCCCTGCTATCTGCTGCAATGCTGTTATTATACTCATCAAAAAAAGCTATTCTGGCAGAAAAAGTAGTGTCCACAGCCATGAATGCACTCAGAAGCATTATTTCTGCATCCGCTTTTTCAGCTATAGCAACCGCATAGTCAACGGCCTTCCCGGCATTGTCAGAAAAGTCAGTGGGAACGAGTATTTTTTCCATTGCTTTTATATTTCATTATAGCGAATATGGAGCTTAAAAGCTTGAAAACAAATGACCATCGTCACAACAGAACATGATTTATGGTAGTAACACTATCTTAAATCATAGTTCTACTTAAAGCAGGATTTTATATTTCAGAAATTAGTCCAAAATATTTCATTTAGCACCTGAAAACATAACCATTTATAACGTCAAATGGGCAGCCGGTATCAACCCGTTATTTGTATTGAAAAACATTCCTCCCGTTCACTTCACGGGGTAGCTGTACTATTTGATTTATGAAACCGCCCTCAATTCGCAGGGAATGAGAAAAGCGATAACCTAATAAAAGACCCAACCGGTTTTGGTCAAACACATTTTCATTTACATTTTTACCAAATCCCAGAAACACTTCATCGTAAATGGCGGCGTACGGAGTTTTATCGCCAATTGTTTTTCCTTTCAATGCCATTTGCATACGATACATGTAGCGAAACCTGTTTACACAAAAGTAATCATCTTCTTTTGTTAACATCGCGTTGGTATATCGGCCTATCCATCTTTGCTCGAGCATGAAACGGTGGCCTAATTCCACTTTGCCCATCTTATCATTTAAAGTTGCCATTTGGTATGCCCGGTGTTCTGTAAACTGTTTGCCAAAACTGTTAATAGGAATATCACCATGTTTAAAGTCTCTATTATAGCATAGCCTGTTCTTAGTGAAAGTTTTTCATTTACTTTAAAATTGATGCCGGTTCGTAAAAGACTTTGCTGCCTTTTCCGTTATAATATTATTTCTGCGCCATTGGTATTCTGTATGAATGCTCCATTTTTTATTTATGTTGAGCGTGCCTGTATAAGCGAACCAGCCAATTGTATTCCATGATGCTGAAGATCTCAGCAAAAAATCGAAAATACTTGAATTCGAAGCCAAATATTTTGAACGCCATATCCTGCCCGGCAACGCAGATTCTATTTTTGTAAGCGCTGAATATGAGTCAGGTATTTTACGCCTCTACATCCCACAAGCAGACCAACTGGTAAAGAATCGTCCCACAAGAGTTGTAGTTTACTAATAGCTTCTTTACATAAGTTTCGTTTGCACATCGGTATGTTATTTTACTAATTGTAACGGAGGGTAAATTCTTGTATGGTAAAAAATTTGGTAACCCGTTGTGTATTCTGAATTGATTACTATCAGGTTTTTCCATGACCGTAGTAATTGACTTTAGCACTATTGACGTATATCTTTACAAATTAGTATTATGGAACTACCTGTGAAAAACTTTTATTTAAACCAGTTTAAAATTGGCCTTTATGCCAGAACTTAATTTAGATCGGTCGCAAGAAGAAAGCGATGCGTGGAAAAGAATGCTAGGTTTCCTGATAGAGGAAAACATTCACCTCAAAAACCGTGTATCAGCTATTTTGAAAAATGGTTTCAACAAAGAATTATTAGAAACCATCGAAGACTATCAAACCCGCTTTCTGAAAGAAGACGTTAGAGTCAGCCTGCTAAGAAATGACCTATCAGAATATGATAAGCTGATAACAAGAGAAATCTTTGAAGATGGAAGAATTATCAACGAAGTTAAGCGAAGACAAAAAAAATTCCGCAACGATATCACTAATGCTACAAAGCAATTTAAAAAGTTACAATTAGAATTTAATTATTTCCTTTCAGAAAATATGTAAAGGGTTTCCCACTACCTGTTCTGTTTAAAAAATTGCACACAACGTTCGAGTATTGCTGTAGGTGGGGGATTTTATACCGTCCAGTCCGGAACAATAGCTCAATAATGATTTAAAAGATGAAGATAAGGACTTTAGCTCGGATTTATTCGTCAGCCGAACTGTTGCTGATAGCGAACTGACGCTGATTGTTCCAACGTCCAGCCCTGCTTGCAGGATACCAATGTTGTGCGTTCGTTCTTTCTTTCCACGAAGTTGGTCCTCCGATGTCAGCACGAAACTGGCCACGTAGCGATTTACATTAGTTGCTGTGTCTGTCCGAGTTTGCATTAATTAGTTTTTAATAAGCTAACTATTTTACTGTATAATATTCGTTCGTTAAGAGGTTTTGAAATGTAGTCGTTCATGCCAACCGCTTTGCATTTTTCTACATCTACTGTGGTTACATCGGCAGTTAAAGCAATGATTGGAATTTTGGAATTTATCTTTTTTCGGATGTATTCTGTCGGCCTCAAACCCATCCATCTCTGGCATATGCAAGTCCATCAAAATAATATCGTAAGATTCTGCTTGCATTTTTTCCACGGCAATTTTTCCATTGTCAGCAAAATCGCATTTGAATTTGAAATCGTGCAAAATTACCCTCATCAATAATTGATTGAGTTTAACATCTTCAACCACCAATACTTTTATGTCTTTAATTCATTATTTAATCCAGCCCTCCATCGTTTGATTTTATTTCTGTATTGGTTTTTTGAAAACTTAAAGTAAAACTAAAAGTTGAACCTTCATTAATTTTACTTTTTACACTAATAGTTCCTCCCTGTTTTTCTACTAATTGTTTACAGATGGCAAGACCTAATCCTGTTCCACCGTATATTCTGGAAATGGAACTTGTTGCTTGCTGAAAGTTTTCGAAAATGTTTTCTAAATTATCTTCTGCTATTCCTATTCCGGTATCCGTAATTGAAAACTCAATGGTTGCTTTCTCTTTATCTTCATTTATTAAACGAACAGCCACTATAATTATTCCTTTTGCTGTAAACTTTAAAGCATTACTCAAAAGGTTTAAAAGAATTTGGTGCAAATGAATTGCATCGCCTACCAACACTTCTGGAATTTTGTTGTCATATTCTTTAACTATTTCTAAATTCTTTTCCTGAATTTTCAATTCAAACAACTTAAGCAAAGTTAATATGGAGAATTCCATTTTGAATGGCGTTTGTTCAAATGTCATTTTACCTGCATCAACTTTTGCTAAATCAAGAATGTCATTTATAAGAACGACGAGTCCATCTCCGCTCCTTTTTATGATTTGTAAATATTCTTTTTGGTTTTCCGACAAATCTGTTTGCAACAACACTTGTGTAAAGCCGATAATAGCAGTCATTGGCGTGCGGATTTCGTGGCTCATGATTGCTAAAAATTGTTGCTTGGATTGTAATGCAATTTCAGCTTTGGCTTTTGCCTCTGTCAATTCTTTTGTAATTCTTTTTTGCTTGGTAATATCACGAATGACTGCTAACACAGTCATGTCTTCTTTTTCATCACCTGATTGCAACGGGACTAAACTTATTTCTATGGGGAACTCACTTCCATCTTTTCGTTTGCCGAATAATTCTTTGCCAACTCCCATTGGTCGGGGTTTTTGTTCAGCAATAAATTTTCGTTCTTGTGCAGGATGTTCATGACGGAAACGATTTGGCATTAATAATTCTACTTCATTACCAATCATTTCTTCCCTCGTATAACCAAACATTTTTTCTGTCTGCGCATTTACTATCTGCATTTTTCTATCATGGTCAATAACCACAATTCCATCGGGAGCTAATTCCAATACTTTTCTAAATTTCTCTTCCGATTTGTTTTGTTCTGTTGTTTCCATTTTATTTTTTTTAATGGTTCATCGCTAATACCCTTGAACAATCAGTTGTTTTTGTTCCGACGGTTATTTATTGTGGAATGCTAAAAAGGCAGCAACATAGTCACTGCCTTCCCGCTAAGGCATTGCGTTTATTTCTGTAGCACCAACTTTTTTAAAAGCTTTTCATCGTTTACCATAATCTCGCAGAAATAAACACCATTTGCCATATTGCTTCCATCTATTGTCCATTTTTTAAAACCAATAGTGTGCCCGCCCTGGTATATTTGTTTTACCAAGCCACCTTTTTCGTCATATAGTTTAATATTTACGTTTTTGGCTTCGGGAAGGTTGATCTGTATTGTAACAGTGCTGCTGAAAGGATTGGGTAATAATTTTAATTGCAATTGGTCTTCTGTTAAAACCTTTTCAACAGAAACTTTTGACATGACAACATTATCCCCCGTTTCCCTTACGATAAAAGGCCGCATCATATCATGATCTTCATGGCTAAGGATGTGACAGTGCCACACGTACTTACCGGGCCGGTCAAATTTTGCAATTACTCTTGTTACTTCACCGGCGGGTACTATGTGCGTATCTTTCCAGCCCTTCTTATCAAGATTATACAATTGCGGCTGACCTATTAACCGGATATTAGTCAGCTTTTTCGTTTTCGGATCTAGGTCGCCGAAAAATTTTTGATGGCTGATAACCTGGAACTTTACAAGATGTAAATGAATTGGATGCTCATCTATCGTTGTATTATAAAACTCCCATATTTCGGTGTCGTTTAATTTTATATTTTCTGTTACCGGGTCATCAAAATCCATTGCGCCGCCGTCCACGGTTCCTAGTATCGGCTCGATTCTTTTAAATTGATCTTCACCCTCAGCCAACAGCAATTTTCTTACGGGTCCGTTTTTAACCAATGCTGTTATTGATGGAAGTAATCTTGCCGGTAACACCGTCAAAGGAATATTTATGTCAATTGGTTTAATTACACGAAATGCCATTATCCGTCCACTGGTTTTTGGATCGGTAGGTTTCCCTGCACGGTACGGAGTTTTTGAATTGTTACGAAGAATGATTGTTTGCCCCCACAAAGATGGGTTGGAAAAATCTATTATTACTTCAGTCCGTTCTCCAGGCCCCATCAGCATCTGGCTTAGCGGTACCGGTGAAGGTAACAGTCCCTGATCGCTGCCTATTTGCGTGAAGCTATTATTGCCAGATAAAAACAGGTTATAAAACCGGCTGTCTGATCCGTTGAGTATGCGAAAACGATATTGCCGCGGTTCTACGTCCAAAACCGGCCACCCTTTTCCATTCACTAAAATAAAATCGCCAAAGAATTCCGGCACTATGCTAGGCGATATCTCATGCCCCTCTTCAAGATCAGCCGGATAAAACAGTTTACCATCGTTGGTAAACATCCTGTCTTGTATGGCCAAACCTATATCATACGGATCGGCAGGTAATTTATGCTGTGCTTTTAATTGTTGTTCGTTATCATCTGTAAGTACATAAAAACCTGCAAGCCCGGCATAAACGTTTAATCTCGTAATACCCATTGCATGGTCGTGATACCAGATAGTAGCTGCATCCTGGTCGTTGCTATAGGTATAAGGTTCATTCTGCCCTTTTACAAACTCTGATCCTTTTTTAGCAAAGAAAGGAGTGAACCATGAAAGAGGGCCGCCATCACTTACTGCCTCTGTATGCCCGCCGTGTAAATGTGTTACCGTTGGAATACCATATTGCCGCCAGTCAGCTTCATCCATAAGCGCCCACTCAATTGTTGTATCAACAGGTAACAAATGAGGTAATGGTTGTAAGGTTGATGGATTGTAAAGATTGTTGTACCAAAAAAAATGTAACGGTACATTTTTCCGTGCAACAATTGTAGGCCCGGGATAACTGCCGTTGTAGCCCCAAACCGGCGTAAGCATCGGAGCGCCTGTTGTTGGATTACGTAGTCCAAGGTCTTGTAAAAACTGGCTGATAGAGACTGTGAATGTGCCGCCACTACGTCCATCAATCACGGAGGGAACAGGTAACGGATTTACAAACTGTAGCTGCGTTTTAGGGTCGAGAAGCGTTTGTGCCCCAACCGAAAAAGTAAAGCATAAAAAAAAGAAACCGATTGAAAAATGTTTTACTGACGCCAATATCTGTTTCATAATGTTGAGTTTGGCAAGTGAGGAATAGTATAGTAAGATAGTGAGGTGTAAAAGCAGAAGTAATGACTTTAGTCATAACACCGCATGATTTTGATGTTACCAGGGGTTATGTTTCGTATTACCAAATCGGATATAGCCACGCCGGCAAGTGTTCGCTTTTGGCCCGGGAAGATCTTATTGCGGCTGAAAGAAACCAAACAGGGCCTGAGATGTAAAACCATAACTTTTTTGGAGATGTGATTTTGCCTCCTGTTACATGTAGATGACAGGTTTTATGATCTGTGATTGAATAAGGGATAATTTTTTTCTTCTCTAACTTTGGGCTATGGCAGATGTGCATGATAAAGCCACACGCAGTAAGAATATGGCAGCCGTTAAAAACAAGGATACAAAGCCCGAAATGGCTGGTGCGCTGTTTTTTACATACTAACTGATTTCGTTACAAGCCTTCACCGGCGGGGCTTGGCGATGTGGCGGTATTTGAAAATCGTCAGCCCAATAAAATTATTAAAATTCAAATTACGAACAAAATTCGAAAAGAAATCCGTCTGCTGAAACTACTGCTGATCAATGAATAAATGCTGAGGGCTTATTCGTCGCCCCGCCATAACGCCAAACCGCATGTTATTATGCGAAGTTGGCCTGCTTCCGTCGACCTCGGCATGGCGCTCTTCGAGCCAGGACGGCGACTAAAATGACTTGTTCGGCGTACCCCTGAGAAATTAAAATTCCTATGGGTTTTATCAACGACTCATCGGCGCGTAAGAACTTATTAACCTAAGTGTGATTTCGGATCTAAGCGGGCTGTCGAAAAGGCTACAATGACTACGATCAGCCAAAGACCCACAGCGAATGCGGTTTGCCACAGCATGCCTTTCTCCATAGAGATGGCCGGACTCATCACAACCAGCGATCCTGTGTAGCCGGCATGCATCAGTATAGCTACAAGCACACTGCGGGTACGGGCGTAAACCCAGGTCATCAATATGCGGTAGGCTGTCATCGAAAAAAGCCAGAAGATAACGAACCATAACAGCATCATATCCCAAGGCGCGACAACATTGGATGCATATATTGCTACCAGCAGATGCCACAGGCCCAGACAATGCCAAGCACCAACCCTGAGGAGAACCAGTGGCTCCGATCCAGCAAACGCGGTGTGGCAAAACCAGACCAGCCGGTTTCCTCAAATACGCCGGCCAGCAGGGCAACCACGAGACCCGTCCACTGCATCTGAGGAGCGTAAACCGGTGAAACAAAATAGCGGAATGTTTGAAGTATTGCACACATAAGCGCAGGAACAGTGAATACTGCCATAGCAAACCAACGTGCATTAACCTGCCATCGTTTCATGCTTGCCCAGAGTTTGCGCAATCCGATAGGTTGGTTCATTGAAGCGACAAACACTAAACCGCTGATGGATGGTCCTGCGACCATAGCAAGGAAGATCAGCCCCTGTCCTGTCAGGGTCATCGCATCACCGCGAAACCACAAAGCCGCCAGTACAATAAGAATTCCGCTCCAAGAGATAGCATAAACCGACAGAAAAAAGGCGGTAAGCGGGTGACAGCGTATAAATGGATGATCTTTCATAGATATTCGTTTCGTTTATGGCCGAAGCAGCTTATCCCAGTTTACTTTCCATAGCAATATGCCACCGGTGATAATGATCACAGCCATTTGCCATATATTCACTAATGAACCGAAGCCAACAGTTTTATCCAATGTATCACGCACCTCATCAAATGCTGAATGATACACCGATGCAACAGCAAGGCTTTTTGTTTTCCCCCAGATAAAAGCAAATATCACAGCATGTAATATTGTTGGTATCAGGGTAATAAAAAGAAGCATGACAACATTCATGAAAGGATTTTCGCTCACATCATTCCCTTTTAATCCCATACCAATTACAACCGGTAAGTGCCAGCACCACCAGATAAACGCATGAATAAGTAAACCTTTTTTTGCTCCGTACTTTGCTGCCAATCTGGGTAACATATAACCCCGCCATCCAAACTCTTCACCAAATCCGGGAATTAATGTTGCTATGAAATTCAATAAGAACAACAGGAGTATATTTACCTTCATTATTTTCCCAATAGGTTTGTTCAATCCCAAATATGATTCAATAATAACCGGTACAAACCAGACTAAAAGGGCAAACAATAACACCGTAATACAATGAACTGGTCTTCCCCAACGCCATCCCGCGTTTGAAAAGCCATCTTTAAATATAAATTTCCCCGCAATAAAAGTTGCCACCCCGACCATTACCATCGAAAGGGACTAAATAAATATTTATCAAATGCCGCGTATTAGCTTTAAAAACATACCAAAACTGAAACGGCCATGATAAAATGAATACCACTAACAGGTAAATCAATAATAAAAATGGCTTATTCATTTTATACTTTTTTCAGTCTCTTTGATGTTTTTCAAAAGAACTATGGTACAAATAATTGTTATAAGATTAAAAGTGGGAATGATAAAAACTACAGGAATCACATTATAGCCCAAAATTTTCATGGCAATAACTTTGGCAGTTAATGCAGTCATGAGTAAGGAAAGAAATACAAAATAAACAGGGCCGAATAAATAGCCTAAAGGTTTTTTTCTGATTAATAAAATTCCTGAAATAAAAGAAGCAGGCAAAAGAATGCCTAAATCCAAACCTTGTACAATAAGGGTTGTGTAATGTTCTACCTGTCCAGGAATAATTGTGCCGTTCAATAAGGGTGGGACGACTATACTCAGCCAAAGCGTTGCAATCGCTATTGCATTGAAAATAAGAAATCCGCCTGTTGTTTTTAAGGGTGTAGAAGGTTTAAAATAATGTGATAAAGCGGTCGTATCAAAAGAAAGTATTGCTATGATGAAACTATAAAAGGAAACTCCCATCAAAATTACATAAGCCAGATACATTCCGTTGTACATTCCCATTACAGTATAAAACAAATAGGTTACCAGGAAATATCCTAATGTTCCTGCAAGTAGGTACCGGGCTCTTAACGAACTTTTCCATGACATGATAAAGAAAATAATCAGCAAGGGAATACCTGCAAGTAAAGTGATGTAATCCTGCGCAATTCCCTGCGGGGCTACTTCGGCTGACATATCTTTGTATAGACCCTTTCCGTAAATCATTATTAATTTTCCGCGGATAGATGTGTATTCATATTGTCCCGGTCCACCGTTTGAAAAAATGCCAATACTTGTTGCGGCAGTTGCAAAAAGGATTATCAGTGGAACAAGGATAATTAAAGGCGTTGTATGTTTTTTCACTTTCAAAATTGTATTTTACAATATCATTATCCCAAAATTCAGTTATTTATCTTCTTGTATTCCTTTCTGAAAAATGTTGCAAGCAGCAACATAAATGTCGGCGCTGTAATTGCCCACGGGAAACCCAAAAAAAGTAAGTTGTTAGAAAAGTCAGGATAGAAGTAAACAAAAGCTATTAAAGGTGTAACCAACGCATTGGCTATAAAAGAAATTCTTACCCACTTTTGAAATCCGTTTCTTTCAAATACCGGAATTGCAATAAAAGTTGCCAGGCCCATAAATATATATCCCAACGCATCAAAATCCCAGAATAACGAATGTGGTGTTTGTTCAAGAATTCGAATCTCTGCTGCATTGCCTTGAATCTTCATAGGAACCACGGTTGCAAGCTGCACTACATAATTCGCTGTAACAAACACTGCATATAGAATGGTAAAAACCAAAGCTGCATGGCTCCAGAACTTTTTCTCATCCGGTGTTACATAATGAAGCGCCAGCATTTCCAAAACAAAAGGAATTACGATACAGAGTGAAGTGCCGTAAATAAGAATTTCATCGAAGGGAAAACTCAAAAATCCGGCAACCTGCGATAACTGAACAATAACAAATGCTACGGTAGCTGCAAAAGCAATTAACCCTGACCAAAAGCCAACTTTATAAATTATCTTATTCACCGCTGTTTATTTTAAATTTTTTAGGCATATGCCAGGTAAAAAAGAGAATTAAAATAGCCGCAATTGTTGTTGCCGGTTGCATCCATGAAACATAACCGATAATAGAAATTTGTACGGCAAGCCAGATGAGAATAATCACACTACAAACAAAGGCTGCTTTACGGGCATATTTTGTTTTCCTGAACACTGCTATTGCTGCTATAAGAGCTGAACCTCCGATGACGACAAACAAAATAATACCAGGAATAACATAGTTTGAGAATAGGCTTCCCTCAAGCCATTCTGCTGGTACGCCCTTTGCGCCTGCCATACCATAATAGCCACCACCAAATGCGTTTAGGGCGACTATAAGAAGTATTATTCCTAAAGCATTGCGAATTATTTTTTCTCCTGAATTTGACATAAGAAATCAACTTTATTGCAGAGAAAACCAAGAAGGTTTATCATGAGCATTATAAATTAATAAAACTTGCAAAAAACCTTCTTGGTTTGGTTTGTCTATAACTATGCCCTATCAGAATGACAAGGACAAACCAAATCCGACAGTAACGTAATTCAAATCAACTGCAGTTTTGGTTTGATCAATTTTTATATCTCTTGATAAAGCACGGTACCTTACTGCCGGTATAAAATTGAAATGTTCACCCATCGGAACCACTAACCCAACACCGGCCTGCCAGCCCAAACCATGACCGGAATCTGCGATTATATCACCATTATTGTTTTCTACTTCAATGTGGTTGTAAATTCCGCCCAGTTCAATTAAATAGCCGAGCTTGGATTTTTCAGAAGGATGAATAAATTGCAAACCAAAAGTGTATCCGGTTTCGTCAAAATCATTCTTCGCTCCCGCAAAAGACTGGTCTGCAGCAAATTTATTCCAACCCCATCCGGCATAGGCACCAAGATGTGGCATGAAACGGTAGTTTATGGTTCCTTCTATTCCAAAACCTGTTTTAAGATTGGCATCGCCCAAATCTTTTGTTGTAAATATTCTTACGATTAAAAACAAAATTATCAGGGAACGAAAAATTAGAGAATGATGGCAATCAATAAAAAATGTGTTTGTCATCAGCCTTTTCATTGGCCGATGGCTTGCAATTGAGTCAGCGAACCGTTAAAACTTGAGACAATTTTATCAGGAAAATCCAGGATGAAAATAATTAAAGCTCAATTCCTATAGTAATTCGGTTACCGTTTCAAAACATTCCATCAGTTAATGTCAATCGACCATTGCCAACCCAATCACTTTTGAAGCCGGGAAATGGCGGCGCCTTTATATGGAAGTGCAAATCTCCAACAGATGATTTGCTGCATGATACATTTTCGGTTCAGACAGGGAAGGCAATGGAAGGCTCAACATTTTTGTAATGCATGCGGATGGCTTGAATGTAAAACGACTTGCACATTTTTAATACGCCTTATGAGTCGATGATACACACAGGTCACCGCATGGAAAAAAATCATCTTCGAATATGACGTTGACGGCAAGTTGCAATCAGACCCCGATGCTTATGCCGAAGTCTGGACAATGAATGCTGACGTAATCGGCCAGGCAAGCACTAAGCAGCCCTGCAGTTGCGTGGGTTGCGCACCACGGTGGCTCCATTGACAAACATTGCATGTGACTAAAAAGCCACCTTTACAAATTTCATATTGATTACTATCATGCCCTTCCCTGATGTTGGTAATTGTCGTCAGTTGTGAGTGATATTATCTTCACATCGTGAGTTATTTATTTTCCAGGAAAAGTGTTTTATTAATACCAGCTTAAAGGCGCCCTTTATGCCAGACGATAATTTAGAGCGATTGCAGGATGAGAGCGATGCATGGAAACGTATGTTGAATTTCCTGATAGAGGAAAACATTTACCTCAAAAACCGGGTGGCAGTTATTTTAAAAAATTGTTTCAACAAAGACCTGTTAGAAACCATTGAAGACTATCAAACCCGTTTCTTAAAAGAAGACGTTAGAATCAGTCTTCTAAGAAATGACCTGTCAGAATATGACAAGCTGATAACAAGAGAAATTTTTGAAGATCGAGCTATTATCAATGAAGTTAAGCGATGGCAAAAAAAGCTCCACAATAATATTACTAATGCTACGAAACAATTTAAAAAGTTGCAATTAGAATTTAATTATTTCCTTTCAGAAAATATGTAGAATTGACTAATCATGATTCCGTTAATTCACCAGGTTTTCCAGCTTTTTTTGATTGAGTATTATGATATTCCCTTCTTTAATATCAATCATTTTTTCGCTGCGAAAATCACTCAGCGTCCGTATTAGGGACTCGGTAGCCGTGCCGGCAATCGTGGCAAGGCTTTCGCGGCTTATATCAATTGTAAATTTATCATCATCATCTTTCTGGTATTTTCGGCGAAGCAATAAAATAGCCTCCGCTACTTTTTTACGGAGTGAATTATAAGCAAGGCCTAATAGCTGGTGTTCTTTTGAAGAAACATTTTTAGCAAGAAGCTTTATAAATTTTTGAGCAACTTCTTTATTATTATTTATCAGCTCTTCAAAATCTTCTTTGGGTATTACTGATAACTCAGATTTTTCCAGCGCCTCGGCGCTGTCTTTATATACGGCGCCTTCAAGCAATGCTACATAACCAAGAAAATCGCCGGGGCTATAAAGCTCTGTCACCAATTCTTTGCCATCTTCATTCCTCTTAAAAGTTTTTACTTTTCCTTTTACAACATAGTACAGCCGGTTCGGGTGATTACCTTCTGAATAGATGATTTGTTTCTTTCTATATGTATTTACGTTCCTGTCATTTGTAAAAGCTTCCAAAACATTTTTTCCAAACGAGGCTTCCATTAAATGGTCAAGGCCTTCAAGCCCGGATAAAAATTCCTGTTTCAGCAGATCAATTTTTTTAAACCGGCTGTCTAATGCATTCAAAAGCTCAGTGGCGTCAAATGGCTTGGTTATATAATCATCAGCGCCAAGCTCCATCCCTTTTCGCATTTCAACCCTTTCGGTTTTGGCGGTTAAAAAAATAAAGGGTGTGTTTTTTATAGAATCATTTTTTTGAATAGCATGCAGCACTCCATACCCATCCAGCACCGGCATCATTATATCGCAAATAATTAAATCGGGTTTATGTTCCAAAGCTTTTTCAACTCCAATTTTTCCGTTCCCGGCAACAAACACTTTATAATTAGACAGCTCAAGTATTTCCGCCATGTTATTACGGATATCATCATTGTCTTCAACGAGCAATATTTTTTTCATATCAATTTTTCTCAGCGTTAAAAATTATTATAAACTCAGTCCCTTCTTCCAGTTCAGTTCTGCACTGCATATTACCATTCATCAGCTCAGCATATTTCGAAACAATATGCAAGCCGAGGCCGGTGCCTTGTATATTGCCGGCGTTGGCTCCGCGGAAAAACCTTTCCATTAAGTGCTTTTGATCTTCTTTGGAAATGCCTATTCCATTATCTTTTACGGACAAGGTAACCTGCGATTTTTGTGTCGTGGTTTTTATTTCAATAGGCTTTCCTTCCCCGGAAAATTTAGATGCGTTTGAAATTAAATTCATCACAATATGCTTTAGCAAACCGGCATCTAACAAAACATTTGGATCACCCTCATGATGGTATTCAATCTTCTGGCCCTGCTTCAGGTTATTATTCATTTCTTCGGTAATAGAAGAAATATAGTCAGCGATATTGAATTCCGTAAGCCTTACGTGGATCTTACCCTCTTCAATTTTACCCAAACTAAGAAAATCATTTAAAATATCTGTAAGCATATTTACTGAAGACATAATGCGCTGCAAATGTTTCTCCC
>MWWA01000164.1_pt1 | contig 19625 bp, 18 predicted proteins | sample 1047341 | NCBI WGS metagenome assembly MWWA01 (sample SAMN06349978, study PRJNA376086) | soil metagenome | isolation source: MS5-1 sample Antarctic (ecotone) soil | place: Antarctica | collected 2015-01-13
CACAATTTGCCGCAGGACATCCTCGTAATTCTATTTTGCAGTCAAATGTATGCGACAGCTCATTAGCTACCGGAGGTCCTATTCCGGAAGAGCCTGGCACCGATTGAGTAAAGCGCAGTGTACATCTCCGGCACTCCCAAATTTCGAATTCTTCACCTGATACTGTAAAATCTTTTGATGATAAAACAGGAAGAATATTTTTACTGGTGCAAACCGGGCACGAATCATATACAATCATCAGCTTACCTTATTCTGAAAATGCTGCAATTTAAACTGGTTTTATTTGAATTTGGTTTTCAATTGTAAGAAAGATAATCTGTAAAGAATTACCGCCGGGCAATTTCAACTTTGAATTTTCATTGTGAAAATAAATGTGATCTGGCAGGTTACTTTTTGCTATGAATGAGAATATAGAGATAAATGCGAGCATATGAAAAATTCAATTATTTTCCCTCTGATTTTCATCTTCATTTTGATCGTAAGTTGTAACGAAAGTGGTGAAAAAAATTCTGCTTCATTGCAGAATACCGATTCTACTTACTCAGAAAACATGTATGGCTCGGAAACAAAACTTGTGAAAACAGGCAGTGTGAAATTCAAAGTACATGATGTTGCGAAATCTATGAGAGATGCGTCTGTATTGAGCAGGAAATATGGCGGAATCATTTTTAATCAAACCCTGTCAGCCAACATAATTAATAAAAACGAACTCGAGATCTCTGCCGATTCCATGCTGGTTTATACTACGGCAGAACCAACTGCAGATATGATTGCAAAAATACCTTCTGAAAATCTTGAAGATTTTCTTTACGATGTTGCTGGTCTTGGATATTTTACTTTCGAAAGCAATTATCATATTGCGGATGAAAGCCTGAACTATTTGAATAATTCTATGTTACGCGAAAACAGGGATGGCGAAATGAATACCAAAAGAGGAGTGGATTCTCTTTCCACTCTGGATCGCATTCAAATAAAAGATGCAATGACACAACAGGTCATTGCAAATAAACAAATCAATGCAGATGTAAAGTATAGTACGGTCAGCCTGTCATTATTTCAAAATGCGCAAGTGCAAAAGGAATATGTCCCTAACTATTATATAGATGATTATCAATTGCCCTTATCCTTACAGTTGAGCAATGCTCTTTCTGAAGGATGGAATGGTTTTATGCAACTTATATTGTTACTCTCCCGCTTGTGGGTTCTGATTTTGATTATGGCTGTGTTTCTTTATTACAAGAAAGAATCTATCAAAAAACTTATTGGCTATTACTAATACTGGTCTGGTCTTATAATAAATTTAACTCCAAATGTTTTTGGACTTTTGCTTCTGATATCTAAAATAAAAGAGCATTGATAGGATTGACACAGAAAGAATCAATAAAAGCAAATTTCTATTATCATCTCTTATTCTATTTTAGCCTTGCGGCTTCTCTACCTGAGATCAACCTTCAGAAACAACACGTCCGGCACTTCGGAATTGAGTTTTTTTGATGAAATATTTTACGATTTTTCTACACGCAAACGCCAAAAGATGATGGGCACGAAAAATATTTTTTATCCACGTACAGGAATATTGAAATTAGATTTATATTCACTATGCAATTTACTTACACCTGCTTATGAGATCACTTTACCTCGCTATTCTGCTTTTCCTTTTTGCTTCAGCTTCGTACTCTCAATCAGCCTTAGATAGATCATTTGGGGACACTGGAGTAGTTACAGTGAACACGGGAAAACCTACAAATAATTTTACTTCAACGACCAGCCAATTAATACCCGACAAGGATGGAAGTTTTTATTTGTTTGTTACCTATGGCAATACTTTTGTAAAGAGAAAATCTGATGGCTCGCTTGATTCTACTTATGGATTTAATGGGTATTCGGTGGCTCTTCCTTCAGGTACCTGGAGGGGTGCCTTACAAAATGACGGAAAGTTAGTAGTGGCGGGCAGCACTGTTCCCACTGACCAATTTTTTCTGACCAGGCTAAACAATAACGGAACGCTTGATTACTCATTTGGTGATGGCGGAAAAAAAATTATATCATTTACCGGTTCCGGAAAAGCTTCTTCCCTTGCAATACAACCAGACGGAAAAATTGTGGTTGCGGGAACATCAATGCAGGGAAGCGATGAATATTTTGCAATCGCACGTTTTAATGCTGACGGAAGCCTTGACAGCAGTTTCGGGATAGATGGCACACAAATAACAGATTTCCAATTCCAGGTGCCGGACAGGGGTGGATTTATAACTTATCACAATTCTTCGGCTTCAGCGATTACACTTCAACCAGATGGTAAAATATTAGCCGCGGGATATGCATATAACGGTAACAACTCCGGCTTTGCTGTTGCCCGGTACAACACGGACGGCTCCTTAGATGATACTTTTAGTGATGATGGAAAACAAACAACTATTTTAAATAGCTCCAGTGCATTTGTAAACTGCATCCTGGTCCAGGATGATGGTAAGATTATTTTATGCGGTGTTAATAGTCATGATACCCCTTCCTCGTCGTTTATGTTTGTGAGGTATGATGCTAATGGCAATCTTGATAATAGTTTTGGCAGCCAGGGAGTCAGTTTTATTTCACCTGGCGACCCAATAAACATCTTTGAATTCTACCCCATGGCGGTTTTCGTGGATGGGAAAATTTATGCTTCAGGTTACATAACACAGGGGGATAAAGGGGATATGTTTATCGTTAGTCTGAAATCGGATGGTACTGAGGATGATTCCTTTGGTAATAATGGGAGGTTGATTCTCGACCTTGATAACACAAATGATCTTGCCGGCTCTATCGGAGTGCAGCCTACAACAAGTAAACTGTTAATTGCTGCCACTGCAGTTTACGATAGTCAACCGGTATATCAATTGAAGTATGTCGTGACACGAATAAATAAAGATGGAACGCCTGACCAGAATTTCGGAAACAACTCCCTGGTTTTTGATGATAAATCATTAAGCGAAACATTTTATGCTTCTACGATTGTACTCAGTGATGGCAAAATATTATCCGGCGGATATGCATGGAATGGTATGGACCGGGATTTCCTCATCACTAAATTTCTAACTAATGGAACAATTGATAGTACATTTAATCTGACGGGACAGGTATTTGCCGATTTCGGAGCTGCAGATCAAATTTTGCAACTGAAGGAATTGCCAGGGGGCAAATTGATGGCTTACGGAAAGAGCGGCACGCGGTTCGCGATGGCTCGCTATAATGCAGATGGAACCCGTGATAATACTTTTAACGGTACCGGATTATTTGTTTTGGATACCGGTCTTCCTTTCTCAACTATTTCTATTGATCCTGATGGCAAGATTGTTTTAGCAGGTAGTACTTTTGATGGTTCTAATGTCGGTGAGGCAGCATTGGTTCGCCTCAATGCGAATGGGACTTTTGACAATACGTTTGGTAGTGGTGGCAAGAAAACAGACAATACAGGTTTCAACGTCCTTAGCAGCATCTACTCTGATATACAGGCTGATCAAAAAATTATAGTTGCAGGCCGTTACGTTGAAAATGGTCAGAGTAATATTTTCTTAATAAAATATGAGGCAAACGGTTCAAGAGATATATCGTTTGGTGTTAATGGGATCGTGACAAGTAATTTTGGAAGTGATGACTATTATATTGGAGGGATAAAAGTCTTAGATGATAATAACATCTTAGTGACTGGTTCTTCAATAAGCACGACTAATTCTCCAACGTCTTTCCTTTTAGCTAAATTCCTGCCGGATGGAACTTTGAATAATTCATTTGGCAATAACGGAGTTGTCACTACTGCTGTGCCCGCATATGTCAGCGGTACATTCGCAATAGATATTAGTAACAATGGTAAAATTGCGATTGGCGGTGAGTCAGGCGGTTTTGCGGTAATGGTCTTTGATGCGAATGGAAATCTTTATCAGCCTTTCAGCGGTGATGGAATTGAAATTCACCAGATCGGAATAGAAACATATTTTACCCAAAACTTAAATAGCCGCATCTATGACCTGGCCTTTTCCGGAGAATATTTGTATGCAACCGGCACTACTTTTCTTCCAAACTTATCCGGAGCGGTCGCCAGATACCTTATTACACAAGGCGGACCTCTGCCGGTTACTCTGCTCGATTTCAAAGCCAATCTTCAAAACAAGACGGTCTTGCTTTCCTGGAAAATTGCTTCTGATAAAAAACTGGATAATTTTATCATAGAAAAAAGCAGTAATAGTTTTAGTTTTTTACCATTGCAATTCGTAAAGCCTATCGCTCCATTTAACATTCAACGTAATTATTCTTCTATTGATTTGTCTCCCTTTAAAGGCACTAATTATTATCGTCTGAAAATTTTTGAGTCAGATGGCAAGTTTAGCTATAGCAACATAGTGACAATAAATCTGCCAGGTGAAAATAATATTAGCATATATCCAAACCCTGCAAGCAGGATACTTAAAATTGCTACCAATGGTGATAATGAAAAAGCGGTGGTGGAGATTTACGACATGTATGGTAAAAGGGTCAGGCAATTACAGGTCACTTTGAATACGAATAGTTTAATACCAATTGATATTTCCACGCTTCCGAAAGCTATGTACCGGATAAAGATATCCAGGCAGACAGGGGCTGAAGTAATGTCTTTTATCAAACAATAGTTATTTTTATTAATTTAAAATTTCCTCCAGGTTTTAGTAACATTCACTCGTCCTTATCCTTTGTCTATTTGCTGATTTGTTGGTTTTGTGTCATAATTTATTAAAAGTTCTATTTAATAACGTTGAAGATATTCTAGACAGGCTTATAGTAATATAGATTGATCTGATCGGTCGTTCATAAATAAAAATGTTGTTCAATACAATTACTGACCAGGTAATTATTTTTTCATCACACACTTACTACGATGGGTAAAACAGTTGCAGATTTTATTGTTGACAGGCTTTCCGCCTGGGGCATTACCAGGATTTATGGATTACCAGGGGATGGAATCAATGGAGTGATGGGTGCATTAGACCGCGGAAAAAAACAAATAGAATTTATTCAGGTGAGACATGAAGAAAATGCAGCTTTCATGGCTTGTGGACATGCGAAGTTTACGGGGCAAGTTGGGGTATGCCTTTCAACATCAGGGCCGGGAGCTATCCATTTATTAAACGGATTATATGATGCAAAACTGGATCATCAACCGGTAGTTGCAATTGTCGGCCAACAGGCAAGAACATCCTTAGGTGGTTCTTACCAGCAGGAAGTAGATCTTGTTTCTCTGTTTAAGGATGTGGCCAATGAATTTGTTCAAATGGCCACTGTCCCTTCCCAGGTACGTCATCTGATTGACCGGGCTATTAGAATTGCAAAAGCTGAGCGAACAGTTACGTGCGTAATTCTTCCTAACGATCTGCAGGAAGAAAAATATGAAGAGCCAAAAAGGGCACATGGCACCGTACATTCAGGGATTCATTTTTCTAAGCCGGTAATTATCCCATCACAAACAGACCTTCAGAAGGCTGCAGATATTCTCAACGGCGGGGAAAAAGTAGCCATGCTAATTGGTGCCGGCGCTTTTGGAGCTGCCGATGAAGTGCTGGAGGTTGCAGATCTTCTTGGTGCAGGAATTGCCAAGGCTCTCCTGGGTAAAGCCGTAATACCGGATGACCTTCCTTTTGTAACAGGAGCGATAGGTTTACTTGGCACCAAACCCAGTTGGGATCTTATGGCTGATTGCGATACACTCTTAATGGTGGGATCAAGTTTTCCATACGCAGAATTTTTGCCTAAGGAAGGCCAGGCCAAAGGAGTTCAAATAGACATAGATGGTAAAATGCTTGGACTTCGATACCCAATGGAAGTGAATTTGCAGGGTGATAGCAAGGCGTCTTTAAAAGCATTAATCCCATTATTAAAAAGGAAAGATTCTGATAAATGGCGGAAAACTATCGCGGAAAATATTAAAGACTGGTGGAAGGTATTAGAAGCAAGAGCAATGAAAAGTGCTGATCCTGTCAATCCGCAACGCATTTTTTGGGAACTTTCTCCTTTACTTCCTGACAACTGCATCCTTACATGTGATTCGGGCACGGCGGCTAACTGGTATGCACGCGATATAAAGATCAGAAAAGGCATGTGGGCATCTTTATCAGGAAACCTGGCAACGATGTGCCCCTCGGTTCCATATGCCATTGCCGCGAAATTTGCCTATCCTGATAGAATGGCTGTAGCAATGGTGGGTGATGGAGCAATGCAAATGCTTGGCATTAACGGGCTCATCACAATAGCAAAATATTGGAAAAATTGGAGTGATCCCCGTTTGATGATACTGGTGCTTAATAATCGTGATCTGAATTTTGTAAGTTGGGAACAACGCGTAGTGGAAGGTGATCCAAAATTTGATGCAGCCCAGGATCTTCCTGATTTTCCCTACGCATTATATGCAAAGATGCTGGGACTGGAAGGAATAAAAATAGAAAATGAAAATGATGTACAAGCTGATTTAGCAAGGGCTTTCGCCATAGAGAAACCGGTAGTGGTAGAGGCTTATACTGACCCAAATGTTCCGCCTTTGCCGCCGCATATTACCCTAAAACAGGCTGCAAATTTTACATCTGCTCTTATGAAAGATGCAAACGCGTGGGACATTATCAAACAAACCTGGAAAGAGGAGATGGCAACATTGTTTTCTTAAAAATTATGTCATTACGAAAGCCATTGATTTGATAAAAACTTCTTCCCATCTCATGTCATAAAAAAAAATAAGATATCATCCTTGAATGAAATCTCTTAATCAAATGTACCTTACCTAAGTACTGTGAAACAATTGTTTTTGTAGATAACATTTTGAACCTTTTTGAATGAAGGCATTTCTAACCAAAATTATAAGCCGGACAATTCTCAGGGATAAAACGCTGAAAAGCGCTACGAGAAAAAGATTTTCCGATTATGAATTGGCAAAAGGATACCGCGAATTTATGATCATGGTCAGGCGGTCTTTTAAGGATATCGTACTTGCAACAATAGGAATATTTTCTGCTTCATTCGGGTTCAAAGGTTTTTTATTGACCAATCATTTTATTGACGGCGGCGCCACCGGTATTTCTCTCCTCATTTCAGCGATAACAGCCATCCCCCTATACCTGCTCATCATCTGTGTAAATTTTCCATTCATCATTCTGGGTTACAATATTATGGGAAGGCGGTTTGCCATTAAGACAACACTGGCAATAGCCGGTCTATCGCTTTGCCTGGCTACGGTCGAATTTCCTAATGTCACTAATGATAATTTGTTAGTTGCCGTATTTGGTGGCTTTTTCCTTGGTGCAGGAATTGGTTTTGCTGTGAGAGGTGGCGCTGTGATTGACGGTACGGAAGTGCTTGCAATTTATCTGAGCAGGAAGTTTGGAACTACAATGGGAGATATCATTCTGGTGATCAATGTCGTTATTTTTTCTGCAGCCGCCTATCTGCTTGGAATTGAAATTGCCTTGTATTCTATGGTGACCTATTTGGCTGCATCTAAAACATTAGACTTCATCGTAGAAGGAATAGAAGAATATATTGGAGTAACAATAGTTTCAGCTCACAGCAAAGAGATCAGGGAAATGATCATCGATAAACTGGGACGTGGAGTAACCATATATAGTGGCAGACGTGGATTTGGCTCTATAGATGAAACAATAGAAGTAGATGTGATCTATACCGTGATTACCAGGCTGGAACTTAACAGGCTGAATACTGAAATTGAAAAAATTGAGCCAAGTGCGTTTGTGGTTATGAATAGTGTAAAGGATACAAAAGGGGGAATGATCAAAAAACGTCCTCTGCGACATTAAATGAATATGAATGATATTCTAAATCAAAATCAAAAAGCCCTCGCCTTCCGGGCATTGCATCATGCAACAAAGCTGTTTGTATTGCCAAATATCTGGGACGTTTTGGGGGCAGCACTTCTGGAAGATATTGGCTATCCCGCAATAGCGACCGCCAGCGCTTCTATTGCCTATACAAATGGTTTCCAGGATGGCGAACAAATTCCATTTAGCCAATTGCTTTCGATCGTCAAACAAATCGTAAAAGGTGTATCCCTTCCTGTTAGTGTTGATTTTGAAAGCGGCTATGCAAGAAGCGAAAACCGCCTGCAAAAAAATGTGACAAAGCTGATAGAAGCCGGTGCTATTGGAATGAACATTGAAGACACGAATAAATATACCGGCAAGCTCTATTCACCTGGTGTACAGGCGGGGCGCATTACTGCTATAAGGGATGTTGCAGAGAAAATGAACATTCCATTATTTATCAATGCCAGGACCGATATTTTTATTGAAGGAAAATATGAAGGCGACGAGGAGGATAAGTTAAAACAGACAATTCTCAGGGGTAAGGCATATAAACAAGCCGGTGCTGACGGCTTTTATCCAATTTTAATAAAAGATATAGAGATTATTCAAATGATAAAGGCTGAGTTACAAATGCCATTAAATATTTTACTGGTTCCCGGTCTTCCACCTTTAAAAGAATTAGAAAAGCTGGGCATTGCAAGAGTGAGCCTTGGCCCGGGATTTTTATGCACCGCAGTGCACGCGATGAAAGAGCATGCTATGGATCTTAAAAACCTTAATAGTTTCGGTAAATTAAGTGATAACCTGGTAACTTCAGATTACTTAAAAAAGCTGACCTCTTAAAGATCATAGAAACAGATCCAAAAAATAATAAGAACAATTTATTGGTATGCCCGCTGGTTATTCAGGAACGCCACTTATAAAAAAATTAGGAATCAAAGAAAACTTTTCGATCCGGCTGACCAATGCTCCTGCACATTATTTTGATCTATTTTCAGAACCCTTCCCAGGCGTCTCTTATCCGGATGATCCGGAAATAAAGGTTGACTTCATACATTATTTTCCTACAGACGCGGAAACATATTCTCGAGAGATCAAAAATTTTCAATCCCTGATTAAACCCAAAGGCACGATATGGGTATCGTGGTTTAAAAAATCGTCCCGGCATACCTACGGATATTACCGAAGATCTGATAAGAAACATTGCATTAAAAAATAGATTGGTGGAGTAAAGGTTTGTGCGGTTGATGATCAGTATTCAGGATTAAAACTAGTTACCAATAAAATTCCGGTACCTCGCTATATGAAATTTCCGGTAAGAGATGCACCCTCTTATCCCGACTTTGTTTTTATTCGTATAAACAAAATATCTTGCGCCATCGGTATTGATCAACCCGGAAAAAATGGCTTCAGCTATCATCATCATCTTTTGTTCTCTACTGCTGATTGCCTACCTGTTTGATCTTACGTTTTCCAGAACGCTCATTCCCTCTGTCATCCTACTCCTGTTGCTGGGATTTATTATGAAGCAGATCGTGTTGTTTATGAACATTCAACTTCCTGATTTCTCAGGCATATTAGCAGTCACGGGCAGCCTGGGCTTGATCTTGATCGTGTTGGAAGGATCACTCGAACTCGAATTGAACAGATCAAAATTTCCCCTTATTAAAAAATCATTTATCGGGGCTTTGCTGTCCATGTTTGTCGTTGCATTTGTACTGGCAGGGATTTTTTATCTTTTTTTCGGCTATCCTTTTCAGGATTGTCTTGCTAATGCGATTCCTTTTTGTGTCATCAGTAGTGCAATAGCTATTCCGAGTGTGAAAAACCTCAGGCGTTATGATAAAGAATTTATTATCTATGAGAGTAGCCTCTCTGATATTTTCAGTGTATTATTTTTCAATTTTATTATACAAAATACTTCAATAGGGTTAAGTTCGTTTGCCAACTTTGGTGGTCAATTGCTGATAATGATCGTTGTATCCTTTGTCGCAACGATAGCGTTGTCTTATCTTCTGAATAATATTGAGCACCAGATAAAATTTGTTCCAATTATTTTATTAGTGATTCTTATTTACCAGGTTTCCGTCGTGTACCATTTACCTTCATTAATATTTATCCTGATCCTTGGGTTATTTTTGGGAAATCTAAATGAGCTAAAACACCTTAAATGGCTTGCGCGGTTACGTCCTGATGAAATGGATACTGCAGTGCAACGTTTTAAAGGATTGACAATCGAGGCCGCATTCCTGATAAGAGCCGTGTTTTTTATTTTTTTTGGTTACACAATGGAAAGTTCTGAAATATTGAATCCTAACACTTTTATATGGGCTCTGGGTATTGTTGGTATCATTTTTATTTTTCGTGATATTCAATTACGACTTTCAAAACTCCCGCTGCAATCCCTGTTATTCGTTTCTCCACGAGGCTTAATCACAATCCTTTTATTTCTAAGTATTGACCCGCTAAGCCGCATACCCGAGGTAAATAAGGCGCTGATCACCCAGGTAATTTTACTGACAACTTTCATCATGATGTTGGCACTTATGATTCCGGGGAGCAGGGAGAATATCAATAAGAAAAAAATAAAAAATGATGCCGTGATTCCATTATCAAATGATGCCTAATTCTGCTTTTACCTGGATCATATAATTTTCCAACCTCCGGCAGCTTTGTATAAAATTTCTGTAAATTTAATCGGGTACAAAATTTTAGAACTATGCAGATACAAGCCTCTTCCCCCGATGAGTATGTTGAGAAATTGCCTCCGGAGAGACAGCAGCCGATTCAGAAATTAAGAGAAGTTATTTCGGAAAATTTGCCGAAGGGGTTTGAAGAAACAATGTCTTATGGCATGATTGGTTATGTAGTCCCGCACTCCATTTACCCACAGGGCTATCATTGTAGTCCCGATTTGCCTTTACCCTTTATGAATGTTGCTTCGCAAAAAAATTACATCGCATTGTATCACTCTGGTGTGTATATTGATAAAAACTTGAAGAATGGTTAAGAGGAGAGTTTCAAAAAAAATCGGTGAAACTGGACATGGGTAAATCTTGTATTCGTTTCAAAAAACCAGATGAGATTCCGTATGATATCATCAGCCAACTGGTAAAAAAAATAACACCTTCCGCCTGGGTGAAGTTGTATGAAAGTACAGTAAAACCGAAAAAATAAACCCGGAATTATTGAGCCATTCCGGCCCCAAAATTTATAACTGGGTTACTTTTCGCAAATTGAATCTCTTAACTCGCAGTTTTGTCTGAAAGATCATCCAAACTATAATCCGAAACTTCTAAAATTGTCACTCCAGGATCATGTGAATTATGATCTGTCCAATATTTTATAGCCAGTCCGCCAAGGATGGTTACCGCCATTGTTATCAGGGTAACTTGCAGATCACTTAAGTGTCGTTTCATTTTAAGATCATTTTCCATATTGCTAAGATTAGATGATGATTGAGTGCTGTAATAATTAAACAGTCATATCTTTAACGCTTACAAATTTAAGATGGGAAAATTGAATTATCATCAGGCAATGAATTCATTCTTTGCGGCGCTCTCTCTCACGTTTTTACTTTCCTGTCAACCACCTTCCTACAACAAAAAAACTACAATGGATTCAACAACGCTATTTGCTCCCGGCACCAAACCTGAATTAATATCAAGCCAGTTTAGCTTTACGGAAGGGCCTGCTGCAGATTCTGAAGGAAATATATATTTCACTGACCAGCCGAACAATAGTATATGGAAATACAGCATCAATAAGGATCTGACACTGTTTACTGATAATGCCGCACGGGCGAACGGAATGTATATTGACAAATCAGGCAATGTAGTGGCCTGCGCTGATGAACTCGGTGAAATAGTTTCGTTTGCGATGGATGGCTCCAAAAAAGTGTTGACCCAATTAGGTAATGATAAAAGATATAATGGCCCGAATGATCTTTGGATAACACCTGACCAGGGAATATATTTTACTGATCCCTACTATGAACGAAATTATTGGCCCGATCCTAAACCTATAAAACATAAAGAGAATACCTATTACTTGCCGCCCGGCAAAACCAAGGCGATACCTGTAGAAACAGAAATTGAAAAACCAAATGGAATCATAGGAACTCCTGACGGCAAAACGTTGTTCATTGCAGATATTGGTGCCGGGAAAATTTATCAATATTCCATTAATACTGATGGTACGCTGTCAAATAAAAAACTTTTCACTGATATGGGTTCTGATGGCGTAACATTAGATGAACATGGGAATTTTTATATTGTGGGAAAGGGTGTCACAATTTTTAATACCTCGGGAAAACAGATAGGTCATATACCCATAGATGAAGGCTGGACGGCTAATCTTTGTTTTGGAGGAAGAGACAATAATACTTTGTTTATTACTGCATCAAAAAGTTTTTACAAAATGCCAATGCTTGTACATGGACTCCGGTAAAAATAAGAATAGTGTAGCTATGCTTTATGGGGAGGACTGATATAAAATATGACTTTCCTGTGGAGTAACCTTTAAATTATTTCCAATTCCATTTTTAGAAAATCCATTAAAAATAAAATAGAACAATAAAAGGATAATAGCGAGTCCGGCCAAAATAAGTGCATTAAATTTCCACTTCTCCTTGATATTAAGCGGAACCCCCGATGATTTGTAAAAATGATTCATTTCTTCGTTCGTCGTTTCCTTATCCCCCACCAGCACGCTGTGATGCTGATTTTGATGGACAACTCTTTCAGCATTTACATTACCGAATAAAGGAAATTGTTTCACATTTTCCAACGAAATGTTGCCGTCTCCGTTCATGGTGAATGTGCCGGCATATCCCACATCTACCGGTTCACCATTCTCTAATTTTTCTTTAGCAGCTAAGCACCATTTGTAAACTTCTCCAGCTGCATCCTCTGCCGGGATGTGATAACGCATCGCTACATAATTCACGAATTCATTTTCAATATGTGCATCACCTGGCAGAAATTGGATTTCATTCTTCGGCGCAATAAATTCTTTATTTGCAATGTCAAGCGAAGCAGATTGTGAAGCAAGCGATAGCGAACCAAGGCCCGGTAATTTGCATTCTTTTTTTTGAACTAAATAAGAGGCTATAAGCTCACGCATATGAAAATTAATGACTGGTAAGGTTAAAGACACTGATTGCACAAATTACGCGAATTACACGAATTGCATGTATCGTGCGGGTTGCAAGGATGCAAGAAAATTGGTTGCAAATTAGAAGTGAATTAATATACCGCCGATTACATTTAGGCCATATACTTCATAATTATTCCAGCGTTGGTAATTACTGTTTAGTACATTATTAAAATCCAGCCAGGCACTAAACTTCGGAGTGATCTTAAATTCTCCTCCAACACTGAGATCGGTACCTCCCTTCAGGTTTTTCTTAGATCCATCCGCAAGTAAAGCCTTTGCTCCTGAAAAAGCTAATAGGTCACTTTTTATTAGTAATTGGTCCAATACATTCCAGCGAAGTGAACCTGTAAGTTTTAAGGGAAATAAATGCCAGGCCTTGTCATTATCTTTTAGACCGCTATATGTATTAAGATCAAGTCCGCCGGTTAATGAAAATTTATCCTGACTTACATAGCTTATATCTCCATGAATTTGAAAATTATCCATGCTGCTTTCATTCACCAGCAAAAACTTCTTTTCATCCGTCGGGTCATTTATGAAAAGCGGATAATTTTCATAAGAGATAACTGAGGCTCTTGCATTCAAATTAAAATGTTGATCAAGAGATGCTTTGATGCCACCATAAAATTCCGTCTCCTTCGTATTATTCAAAAAGCCGGGATCGGACATGAATGGATTTTGCTTGCTAAGCGTGCGGAAGCTATTCGGAATGTATCTCCCGATCCATCCTCCCTGTAACATGAGCACATTGTTTTGAAGTTGCATTTCACCGTAGAGGTTAGGGAGCAGCTCCACAGTCATATTGTTCCAGGTGGGCGACGCGCCGGCATGAAGACTAAAAATTTCACTATAATAAACAAGTTCCGGCGCCAGTTGGAATAAATTATTGGTGATATGATCACTGGAATCCTTTTTCCGGTATTTATTAAAATTGCCGGTGGCGTTCACTTTCACTGATACATTTTCACTGAACTTTTTTTCAACAGGTAGGTTCAGAATAATTGTAGTTTCTGTGGCTTTATTTTCCCTGGAAAAAGTATGAACCTCGGCATGTGGATTATATATAATATCCAGATCATTGGCTGCAATATTGCGGTAACCCAGACCCGCGAAAAAGTCCTGGTAACTTCTACGGAGCGTTTTTTTATCAAAATCAAAAACGTCATGATTATAGCCATATTGATAATGTTCATTTTGAGAAAAACCAACCCAGGCATAGGTCTCATTTTTTTCTGAGAATATGCTACCTGCGCCTTTAATATTCAGTTCACTAAAATCCTGGTTTTTGATATTGCCGCGGGATGAAATGTAATTACCATAAACGTTCAAAAGCTTTTGCTTTCCATCGCCAAAGCTAAAAGCGCCGGAAATATATGGAGTTTTAAAACTGCCATAACCTATTTTCAATTGATTACGGTTACCCAGGTCCAAAGAAGTGTCAGGGGCGATGGCAAGCGGACTTAGTTCAATTGGTTCGTATTTAAAAAAAAGATTCTGAGGTGGTATTTTATAGCTAAGCCGTACACGCGAACTATCGGCGGTTAAGGGAGAAGCATACAAATTAATTTTTACAGGACCTCTAAGTACAGGTTTGTAAGAAGAGGTAATTTCAATTGTCTGCCGGCGCTCTGTTTCTGTTTGAGCTTTCGCGCTAATCGAGCAACACATACAGCCTGCAAAAAAGAAGTAAATTTTTATAGTCTTACTGAAACTAACTTTCATAAACTTTATTTATCTGGTAGCGGGTTATTTTTCTGATGGTGTTGGTGTGGCAACTTTAGAATTTTGCTGTTCTTCCGATATCGTTCTATCCAGCTTTTCTTTTGCTTCCGTTTTCAGTTCAGGTATCGTGGCATTATCTGCTACACTTTGAAAAGTGGCTTTTGCATTGAAATAATCTTTTTGTTTCAAATACACGTCTCCTAAGAGGATGTATGCTTTTGCCACCCAATAGTCATATGAGCCGGTAACTTTAATTACTTCCATCCCGGCTTTCTCTGCATTAGCAAGGTCATTCAAAGTGAGATAGCAGTTTGCAATTTCATATCTGGCCTCCGCACCCCAGGCAGATTTATTGATAGCCGCTGCCTGCCGGTAGGTGTTAATAGCCTCATCACATTTGCCATTAATTTGTAGAGATTTACCCAGCACAAGATTGGCAATTGCCTTATCATCTGTACTCAATCCTTTCCTGGTGAGTAGCTCCTGGGAAGTAGTAATGGCGGCAGAAAAATCCTTTGTTTGATAGTAACTTCTTACCAGTCCTCTCAATGCCTCCAATTCATTTTGTGGATCAGTTGATAGGCCTTTTAACCTGATGAAGGCAGCTTTAGCCTTTTCATAATCCTGCAATTCCAAATAGTAAGTTCTTGCGGCTGCCAGCGCTGCACGCTCCGCATATTTATTGTTTCCAAAGCTCAAAACTTTTTCGTAGCCTTCGGCAGCATTTTTCCAGTCCTTGTTCTTTACATAGCACTCGCTTCTGTAAAATGACGATTGAATAGCGTAAGCGCCTGCGGGATAGCGGCTGAGATAATCAGAGAAGGCGGCGATGGCTGCCTGACAATCGCCACCGGCGTATTTCAATTCGGCAGCAGTATAGGTGAGTGAATCAGCTTCGGATACGCTGATTACTTTTCCTGCCTTTTTCGCAAAATCCACATATTCATTAGGCTGGCCTAGTTCCACGTATATGTTGCGGATATTCTCCATTGCTTCATCTGCTTCCTCTGATTGTGGATACTGCGATACAAGCTTTTGATAATTTTGCAACGCTTCGTTGTTGGCATTCATATTATAATAAGATAAGCCCAACTTCAGATATACTTTTGGATATTGTCCTGATGCCCCTGGTATTTCAAGTATTTTTTTCAGATACGGCAGGGCGTCATTAAATTTTTCCTGGGCCATGTAAGTATTCGCGATCTGTAAGTACGATTCGGCAACGAGGTCGCTTTGGGGATACCTTTGTGTTATTGCATTTAAAGCTTTTATTTTTTCTGCAGGATTGTTTATACCACTGATCACGGCTAACTGGTAGAGAGCATAATCACTCTGCGGTAATCCTTTATCAATTACATTTTGATACATTGACCTGGCGGAGCCGTAATTTTTCATCATGAAATAACTGTCAGCCGTTCTCACATATGCGTCTTGCAATTGCGAACCGGATTGTGGAGTTAAAGCGGAAGAGATATCCTTAAAGCTGGCTAAAGCCAGAGGCCAGTTCTCATTTTGAATGTACGCATACCCCAAAACATATTTTGCGGAAGAGGGTGTTGCTTCGCCCTGGTAGCCTCCGAGGTCAAGATAGGCATTCATATTACGGATGGCTTCATCATAACGCCCGAGCTTGTACGAAGTCTCACCTTTCCAGAAATAAGCATATGGCAACACTTGTCCTGCATTCGGATCGCGAATAATCCTGGTTAAAATTTCATCTGCCTGAGCGGTTTTACCATCGTTGATAAATGTAGTTGCTTTTCCAAAGAGGATTTTTGGATACACCTTTTGCATTGCGGGAGTGGGCTTATCAAACGATTCATAAAGCGCTATCGCCTCATCATAATCATTTGTATTTGCCAGCAGATTAATGAGAATCTCTTTGGCCTCCACTGCATACTCAGACGAAGGGTACAAATCAAGAAATCTGTTCATCTCCGCAAGAGCAATATCCTGGTAACCTAATTCGTAAGATAACTTGGCATAATTAAATCTCGATATCTCTTGTTGTTTCCGGTTGCTGCTATTGTTGGCACTATATAAAAATGCATTCCTTGCATTTGCTTTTTGATTGGTGCGGAGATAGAGGTCGCCCAGCAGGTACATAGAATTTTGGCCCAGCGAATCTTTTTCGCCGCTAAGCTGCTTAAATCCTTCGATAGCTTTTTCTATTTGGTTACCGTCATAGTAGGCATAGCTAAGCTCATACATTACTTCCTTCGAAACTTTGTCGCTACTATTTACATAAGCCTCCAGCAAGGGAAGTGCCCTGGCAAATTCCTTTTTCTCAAAATATATCTGGCCAATAAGCAAATTGAGATCTTTCTTGTAATAAACATCATCCCTGAGAAGGGCCTCCTGGCCATATCTCAACGCATCTTCTTTTTGGCCCCGAGCATAATAGATATCCGCAATATAATATGGCACTAACGCCTTGTATCTCTCCCTGTTTTCAACTTTTTTAAAAGCGTCTAATGCCTGGGCATAATCCCTGTCGCGAAAACTGATAAAACCGTAGTAATAATTGGCATCATAGTAATATTTATTTTCAGGCAACTGGTGGATTTCATTAAACAATGGCTTCGCTTTATCAAATTGTTTCAGGTTGAAATAAGAATATGCCAATTCAAATTTTGCATCTGCGATTTCTTCATTGCTCAGATTATCATAGCCTGCCCGCTCAAAGTAAACGATGGCTCTGGCAAAGTCTCCCCTGCGATAAAAATAGCGGGCCAGGTTGTAGCTCATTAATTGTTGACGTGGTTCGTTATTGACTGCTTCTATGTATTGCTGGGCCCCGTCTTCTGCCACAGACTGTTCTAATTTCAGCCCGCAAACGATATAGTAATAATTGATATCCTGGTTGAGGTATGCATGACGGCTCTCCGTATTCTCAGGATAATGATCCCGTAATTCCTTCAACAGCGGATAGGCAATGCTATACTCATGTTTAATAAAAAACTCTTTGGCCTCTTTAAAACTCCTTTCAGGATCTGTGATGTTATAATTGGCCTGGGAAAAACATGTTGCGCTGAAAAACAAAAGTGTAACTGATAGCTTGATGTAGTTCATTTAATTATTATTTATCCAAACATGAATGCAACGGTTTTTTGCATCGTCTCCATTATTTTAGGAAGATGCAAAGTAAATACATCAACTTGTAAACTACTGTTGAAATAATCGCATTAAATTGCACAAATCTTTGTTAATACAATTATAAAAGAAAATGAAGAAATTTTTATCCACGAAATATTCCGCCGGAGCTTTCAATGTAGGAATGCTTTTATTGCGGGTAGGCTTGGGCATTTTACTATTAAGTCATGGATATGATAAGTTGATAAAGTTCGAAAGCCTCCAGCAAAAATTTATGAATTTTATGGGACTTGGATCAACTGTTTCTCTTGCACTGGTGGTGTTTGCTGAAGTTCTTTTGTTCCATTTTTGTAATCCTGGGATTATTTACGAGACTTGCCGTGATTCCTATTATAATCGGGATGCTGGTGGCGGTCACTGTGGCACACAATTTCCACATATTTTCCGATGGTGAAAAGGCATTCATATTCCTCATTTGTGGGATAACTATTCTTTTTTGTGGACCCGGCAGAATCAGTATTGACGGTGCCATGAAGAAATAGTTCTTTTGTAAAAAATAAAAATCTAAATATTGTACTCTCACAAAACGCAGATCAGGATTCACTATGCATTGACTGACCAAATGGGCGTGGTGTATCACGGGCACTACGCTCAATTCTATGAAATTGGCCGGACAGAATCCCTGCGAAATCTTGGTTTTACTTATAAGGATATGGAAGCAAATGGCATCATACTTCCCGTAACTGATATTCATAGCAGATTCCTGAGGCCCGCCCGGTACGATGACCTCCTGACGGTAGTCACTTCATTGAAAGAAGTGCCAACCCATCATAAGATAGTTTTTCACAGCGAAATATATAACCAGCATTCAGAGCTGCTGAATGTAGGTGATGTAACGCTATTTTTTATGGAAGCAAAAACAATGAAGAGATCGGCGATGCCTTTAGATCTAAAAACTAAGCTGGAGGAATTTTTTGTGGAAATAGACCGGTAAATTTTGAGCAATGAAAATTTCCCCGGCAGATCTTTATGGCATTGTGTACGAGTTTAACTAACAATTTTTAGAAAGAAATTTGAACTCCCACGATAAATCATCCTTGCATGAAATTAAAACAAAAACAGCTCTGCGATTGCAAAGCTGTTGAGTAAAATAAATTGTCTCATGTCGTTATAACGAAGCCTTTTTGATGCAACGATACCTATATTCATATAGGCGCTGGCCACATTTCTTTTCCTGTTCGTAGGATTTTTGTATTTGAGGGATTTTTTTGACTGCAGTTTTTTGTTTGCTAAGATTGATAGGGATACCCATTCTTACACTCCACATAGAGCTGTGTGATTCAAATTTTGTAACTGTGGTCTTATTCCCCTGCACTGTAGTCACGCTTTGTTCATTATCCGACAAAGATTTTACGTAGTTCAAGCTTACATTGAATTTACTTGTCCTTCCTTTTCCAAAATCAAAACCTACTCCGCTCACAAGCGCCGCATTCAAATTTCCAGCATTGTATTGATATGATTGTTGATTGCCTTGTGAAGCCGAAGTAATTTGTTTTGGAACACCAGTTGGCAGGTACGCTACACCGATAGAAGGCTGAAGACGTACCCACGCACCTTTTTTTGACGATTTTACAGGCGCTTCAAGTGACTTACCGTGGCAGGATGATTTGGCCAGCGACTTACTGCAGTGGCTTTTCAGGGATGAATGACTGCCAGCATTTTTTGCAGGTGCAATATTCCCTGCCCTTTTCTTAAAGTAAATAGGCTTTGTACTAAGCTGATATCCGCCTTCAAGCTGAAGTTGAGTTCCCGCTTTTGAAGCGATATAGTCATTCATTG
>MWWA01000165.1_pt1 | contig 19583 bp, 18 predicted proteins | sample 1047341 | NCBI WGS metagenome assembly MWWA01 (sample SAMN06349978, study PRJNA376086) | soil metagenome | isolation source: MS5-1 sample Antarctic (ecotone) soil | place: Antarctica | collected 2015-01-13
ACAAGAAATTAAATACGGTATCCACAAAGTAATTGTGAATACTAAAAGAAAAAAGTAGCAAAAAAGAAAAGGATAGTAATAATAGTAATAGTAATTTAAAAATGTCAACGCTATTTAGGCAAGTACAGTGATTCACCATTGACCATTGACCATTGACCATTGACCATTGACCCTTCACAAATCCATACCTCATTTTATTCTTAACATCGCACTAGTTCCTCCACAACTGGTATCGCAAAATTGCCTGAAGCGAATAGTTCTTTTCCTCGTTAATTTCTCCGTTGGGTCTTGTATAACGGATGTAGGGCTGAAGATCTTTAGCAAACCTGATCCCCAGAATAAAATTCTTCCACTGAAAATCTGTTTGCAGCATTAGATGCAATTGGGTTTTATAAAGAAAAGAATCTGTATATCCTTTTACATTCATGATCTTTCTTGAAACTGACTCGCTTTGAGTCATCACATTTGTGTTTCTTATTTCGCTTTCTGTTACCGCCCCGGAAAAGCGGCTGTACATGATTCCTGTACCAACAGACCATCCTTCATTTACATAGTAATTAAAACTCAATGGAAACTGGTGGTAATAGGTTTTCTTCAGGCGCATGGTGGTAGTGGTGAGCACCATACTGCTTGTATCAAACACGGATTTCTGGCTGAAAGAAAATTCATTGAGCACCTGTGGCGCTCCGTACCTGAATTCTCCCATAATGAACCATTTATCTTCTTTATGCAGCCTGATGAAAATGGAAGGAATGTAATCAGCCAAAGAACTTTTTCTGCCATAATAATCATAAGGCACGGATTGTTGTCCTCCAAGGGGGATTTGTTGCTGCAGGCCGAGTCCCGCACTTACATATAGCTTTTTAACCACTTTGTTTTTGCTGGAAGAATCAACTTCCGGCATATTCCTATTTTTCAGTGAACTATCTTTTAGACGTGTTTTATTTATTGAATCATTTACCTGGAGATTATTTTCTTTAACTACCTCTCTGTTTTCATCATCCATTTTTTCTGTAGCCGTCCATGGTTTTGCTGCTTGTGGAGGATCAATTTTAACGGATCTGGCTGAATCCTGCTGCAACATTTCCTGTTGCTGCTTTAGTTTTTCTTCTGAGAGCGCCGGTAGCGAAACAGTTGGTTGATGTTTTACTTTTTTTGCAAATTTTTGATTTGATTTATTTTTAACCATCAGCCTTTTATTTTCATCAGCTTGAACATCCGTGCTGACCATTGACTGATTTTGACGCGCTTTTATTTCATCTGAATTGTTATGAGATGCATTTTCATTATTATAAACTTCGCTGGAATTCATATTTTCTTTTTGATTCAATTCCTGTGAAGGCTGCTTTATTGTTCCTGCATTTTCTTCAGCTTTTGAAGGCGCAGTTTCTTTCTTTAATTCTTCTTCATGAGCTGCAACATTCCCTTTGCCTGAAAACAAATAAGTATCGGGGCGGAATATAAAAAAGGAAATGGTGCCAAGAAGGCCAATAAGAATGCCCCATCCTATACATCCGCGCAGGAATATGGGTGGAGGGAGTCGCCGCTCTTCTTCTTTATCAAGAAGTGCCTTCATTTTTTGCCATGATTGTTCCTGGTCAGGAACCGGAAGACCATCTGGCTGATGATCCATTCCTTCATCATATGGTTGCTGTTCACTCATAGATTTTTACATCTTGCTGTTGAATTAATTTTTGAAGCGTTTTTCTTGCTTCACTCAAATGCCACTTGCTGGTACCTTCACTGATGTTAAGCAGCTTTCCAACTTCCTTGTGCGCATATCCCTCGATCACATAAAGATTAAATACCGCCCTGGTTGCCGGTGGCAGTTGACGTACGAGCCCTAACAATGCCGCTGCTTTCATTTTTTTGATCACTTCCGGTTCTATATGCACTTCAACGGATTCATCCAGTTCTGCATGCCCCGCCAAATTTTGTTTTGACCTGATGAAATCAAGGCAACTGTTAATAATGATCTTTCTGATCCATGTATACACTGTTCCCTGTCGGGAGTCATATTTATTTATATTCTTAAACACTTTCAGAAATCCATTGTTCAGTACTTCAACCGCATCTGAATCATCTTTTGTATACCTGATACAAAGCTGAATCATGACTTTATAAAAAGATTTATACAATTGCTCCTGTGCCAGCCGTTTGCCCTTCTGGCATCCGCTGATGATGGCGCTTATATTTTCTTCTTCCTGTTTCAATAGATCCCGGTATATATTTTCATTTGCTTTTTAAACGGGAATAGTAAGTTGCAGATCAACTTACTATTCCTTCATACATTATTTTAAACCTTTAAAAAAGCTTCCGGATCCTGAACTGGCAGCTCACAGTATGCGTAACATTCTGCGCATCAGTAAAGCTGCCTGAAAAACTGCCTTCATAGAACTGGCCGATGGCAGTTGGAAAACTGGTTATGGTTACACTTATCGGTGGGTGAGTAGCCGTTTTACCGTTCACCCAAATTTGGGTAAGCGGGTAAGTTCCGGGAACTGCGCCGGTGGAATTGAATCTGAACGTACATTCATTATTATTACTTGTTATTCCAAACCCGCTGATATAAGTATTAAATACGCCTGCTGTGCTCTGCTGTTCGGTCCATGCACTCAATGAATCGGAAGATGCGGAACCCAGGGAAAAACTATTTCCATCATATGTATAATTCACATATTGGTTTGAGGCAGTACCACATGCAGAATAGGATCCTATATTAGTTACAGGAAGCGTTAAAGCAAAGGATTGATAATTTCCCTGTTGTGAATTGGTTTCATCCACACCCAGGACTGAAATATCGCCACCACCTGAAGTGCATTTTATAAAACTGAGCGAAAAAGCACCGCTTGCATTTACTGCAGCAAATCTTGGAATATGATTATAATATACCAGCGCATATCCACTTGTAACCGGAGTTCCTGCGCAATTCAATAACGTACCCTGAACGGTAACCACCGCATTGGCAGATTGCGGAACCACAATGGTACCAATATCAGTTACCTGCGTAAATGGTCCGATGTTCTGGGTGTGCTGCACAGTATGACACTGATCATATACGGTCATGATCAGTGGCTGATTCAAAGGTACCAGCGGACTGGCCTTACCAACTGAATCAGTGATGCCGTGTACAAAACCGGAATTGGGATGAGAAGCCCTTGTAATACGCACATAAGTATAAGCCAGTGGATTGCCGTTTGAAGATTCCAATTTGAAACTGATCTGGTTTGTTGAATGCGGAAGGTCGCAGTTCCAGTAGGTAAAATGTTTCACATCACCTACATAGGTAATTCCAACTTTGGTTGACGTGCCTTCTTCTTTCCAAATACCCGTTTGTTCGTTCACAAACCATAAGGGCATGTTCACTGGTGCTGATGATTGAAGAGAGGCAGGAATGGGCATGGTGAGTTTTGCAGTGGACCCTGATTTAATTTGGAGCTTTTGTCCGGATGGTGATTCCAGTTCAACAGCCATCATCCCATAAGAAGCCAGAAGCACCCGGTTATTATTGACATCAGTGGCTAAAAAAGAACCTGGAACGGTGCGGTCAATATCATTCGCTGTTGGATCAATGTAGGCTACATAAACATTCACAGTGCCTGTATAGGCAGTTCCGGAACCATCCACCACAACCCCGCTGGGCTGCAACTGAACTTTTGCACCGTTGGACAATGCTACTTCCCCTCCTGCGGCAGCATCAACGGTGCCTGCAAGGTTTCTTTTTATCAGTTTTATTTCTATGTGATTGGTAGAAGCTGTAGCAGGAAAACTGCGGTAGGCTTTGAAATATCCGGGCAATTCTGCAGTAACAAGAGAAGCTTTGGTGTCAAGCGAAGCTTCCATGATCCTGAAATAGCCTTTTGCATCTGTAGTGACGGTTGCGGTTCCCACCTTTACTGTTACACCTGGTGCAGGCTGGTCATTTTCATTAAAAATGATCCCCTGCAATTTTGCTGTAACGGGCGAAGGCGTATTGATCACCTGATCAGGTCCTCCGATATAACTCAATTCTTTTTGACATTGAATAAAAAGTACGGAACAAAAAAGAAATGCAATCAGTTTAAGATATCTGCTCATAAAAGGAAGTTTGGTTCATATACGGCGGCTATTTCCCAAAGGTTGGGTACCCTCAATTTTAAAATGCAATCTTTCAATTCTGCTCCGCAATCCCATTTAAAAATGCTTCCACTGTTCTTCTTACCTGTTGTGCAGTGGATTGATGGTTATTTACCAGGACAGAAAAGATCAGCAGCTTGTTTTGTTTACTGTAGATATACCCACTGAGAGCTACAACACCTGAAAGTGTTCCCGTTTTTGCATAAATACGACCAGGAAGCTGGGTATAATAACCTGTAAGCGTTCCTTCATTCCCCGTGGGAAAGATGTTCTTGATGCGCTCCATTCCAAATTCCTGTTGCATCTTATCTAATATAGAGACAAAGGATGCCGGGGTAAAAAGATTATAGCGGCTAAGTCCAGACCCATCTACCCACCGCGGTTTTTGTGGCAGCGATGAAAATTCAGTTTTTATCACTGTATCGATCATTTGAGAAAGAGACATTTTACCTAAAAAGTTATTGGCAGCCATTACCAGGGTTTGTTCCGCAAAAAAATTATCGCTCCGGTGCATCATAGGCGTCAACATGGAATCCGTTTTTTGTGTTGCAATGGTAAAGGGATAATTTTTTGACCTGGAGGCCTTGTAAACGCTGGACTTAAGTGTATCACCTAGCAAAGCCAGCATCGTTTTAAAATCGGGGCGGAAGGGAATCGTAGCAGCAGTTGCCTGGCCATTTGTAATATGGAAAACATTCTCTTCCCAGGGTTTTTCGAGCCCAAATCCTGTGGGAGCTATGAATCCGGTAGTTACTGATCCGGTAAAATAGTTTGGCTGTACGCTAACCGAACCATTTTGAAACCTGAACCGGGCCACATTTCCATACATAGGCAGATCACTGCGCTGGGCCATATAGGAAGCCAGGTAATCATTCCAGCTCCAGCCACTGCCCAGGAAATCCTTAAAACCTGCATCTTCTACCACCACGTGCTGATATCTTTTTACCAATTCAAAGGCGGGTTGAAAACTAAATTCCGGGTGCAGAAAGACCGGGTCGCCGGAAGGCTGGATAAAAATAGTATCCCCGGAAATGGCATAACGAAAAGTGGTCATGCTGTCGGAAAGGTATTTAAGACCTACATAGCAGGTTGGAATTTTAGTGTTACTGGCAGGCACGAAATACTTGTCTGACTGGTATTCATAAATGGTGCGCCGGTCCGTGGCATCATAAACACTGATCCCTACATGGGCATTTTTTAATACTTCATTGTTTTGAATACCAGTTACCTGTGTTTTTGAGATCCTGGAAGAAGGAGTGCAACCAATAAATACAAGGAGAAGGGACAAAGGGAAAATCCTGCGCATATTATTAAGTAATGGTGACACCAAGATAAGCAAACACAGTCATGAAGAAAGCACGGCTTTTATTAAAAAACCCTCTCTTATTAAAATAATTTAATATTTCATCGGGCATTTTAAAGAAATTCACTAAGCGCCCATCCCCATTGATTGATATTGATAATCAATTAAATATAAATGAACCGTAGTTTTTCATCCTTCCAAAAGCTAGGAGTTACGGGACTGGCCTATTAGATTTGACCCCGTTACCCTGATCTCCGGACTCTGAAAAGCCAAAAGTCGTCCCCCGGAAAATCAGTGTAATTTGATCCGACATCCTCCCTAATCCCAATATTCTTTGATCATTCCATCCAATCTTCGGGTCGGCATTGTTTCACCCTAAAAAATGAAAACAATGTTGAAAAACATCATGAACAGTGCAAGAATTGTGGTACCAGGTCTGTTGTTAATGCTGATCACACCAGAAAATTCCAATGCAAAAAAACCGGTTGAAACTCCTGTATTCAATTACAAGGATTCTTCCGGAAAAACAAAAGACAGTATTGCATTTGGATCAGTTGCCAACTGTAATGAAGATCTGGCTTTTGCCCTCCAGGGCCCGCGTATCGAATTAAACGGAACAGCATCTACCTATGTAAAGCAGTTTATTAAAAAGAACCGCGAAGGACTCTCAGAGGTAGAAAAAAGGAAACAAAAATATTTCAGCATCATCGAACCCATATTTGAAGCATATGGAATTCCCGTTGAGTTGAAATACCTGGCCGTAGTGGAATCAAAACTCAAAACAAATGCGCTTTCAAGAGTTGGTGCAAAAGGCCTCTGGCAATTCATGCCAGGCACTGCCCGAGAATTGGGTTTAAAGGTTAAAGGTAAATATGATGAAAGAACCCATGCCTATAAAAGCACCGTGGCTGCCGCAAAATATCTTAAAGAATTGTACAGGCAATTTGGAGACTGGTTGCTGGTGATTGCCGCATACAACAGTGGCCCAGGCTATGTTTACAAGGCGATTAAGCGTTCAGGCAGCAGGAATTTCTGGAAGATCCAGTCGTTATTACCGGCAGAAACCAGGGCCCATGTTAAGCATTTTATTGGTACGCATAGCTTCTTCCAGGAAGAAAACAGCGTGACCCAGCTTACCAAACAGGAAGTGCAGGTCTTCGAAAGAAAAATGGAAAAATTTCATCTGCAACAATCCCTGAATGTAAACGAAGCGGCAGTAGCCCAGGCTGCTCCGGTAAAAGATGCAACAGAAAGAACTGAAAAATAAATGAACAACACCAGGCCCTGGTCACCAATAGTTGATCAGGGCCTTTCCTGTGCCCTCAACCATCTTTCAGGAATTTCATTGCTGGCTGCCAGCAGGTAATCCTTGTAAGAACAGGCAATAAATTTTTTATCCGGAAGCTGCATCCACCAGCGACCGGTTTTTTTACTTTGGAGAAAAGTAGTGGCTACTTCCGCAAAAGCAGTATGATATTCATTGAAAGAATTTCTTTCATCCACCCTTGATTCCCTCATTCCACGGCTTTTACCGTCCAGCAGGTACCAGAGCATCTGACTGATTTGTTTTGCTGTAAGTTGTTCCCTGTCGTTTTCGGGTCTGTATCCATAAATACCTATGCTTTGCATATGGGGGCTCATGCCGGCATATTGCATAAGCGTACAGGCCTCTTCACCCGTTAAGCCATTCGGACTTAATCCATTAGAAGGTGCAAATGCATGGGCAAGTGCTGAGATGTCGAAAGAAAACATGTTGCAATTACGGATCACCGGTTCCATTTCATCAATTTGTTCTTTAACACTGCCCACTCTGAAGCAATCAAACCTGAGTTTATCCATGGTTTCCAGCATGCGGGGGTGCACGAGGTAAGACTGAAATGCGATATGATTGTATTGCCTCAGATAATTCGGATCAGAGGTCAGTAATTCCATCAGGAAATTATCGTTCCTGAAGGGAGAATCAATATTGACATCGATGAGTGCGTCAACACCTGCAGCTTCAATTAGTTTTTTATCGTCTGCAAATGCATAATACTGGGATAAGGAAAGATCGTGTGAGCCACCAAGAACGATCACTGTTTTACCTTCATTCATCAGGTCATGCAAAACGATCTTCAAGGCAGCGTAAGTATCGGTAAACGAGGAGCCGATCCTTACATTTCCCACATCTGCAAGTTTCACATCCTGGTGCCAGTAAAACAGATTATAAAATTCATTTCGAATGATATTGGGGGAAGCACTGTTACCCACAATGGCAGCTCCTCTTTGCTCACCGCAACCCACGAGTACAATGTCCGCTTCCTCGAGGTCCGGAAAAACTTCATCATATACCTTAATAATACGGCCTATCTGGCCTTCCCTGTACCCGGCGTCCTGTGAGATCTCGTTCAGAGAAACTGGTTCAAGAAAATCGGAAAGCACATCAAACATGCTGCAAGTTTAGGCAGATCTTTTTTAATATTTATTTTCTTAGTTGGTAAACAGAATATCCCCAGGCCGGAATGCGGAGACCTCCATTCACGTTTTCCCTGCTTCCGCTAAAAACATTGTCCCATTCACTGGCTGAAGGTGTGGTTTTCCAGGCCAGCCTTTGCAGTTTGGATGAAAGGTTCAATACTACTAGTACTTTATGATCACCATTTGTTCGCTCAAAAGCATAAAATGCCGTGTCATTATTAGTTGATAGTTTGGTGAATGAGGCATTTGCAGCAAGTGCAGGATTGTTCTTGCGGAGCGTAAGCAAGGTCCTGTAAAAACCCTCCCGTTCATATTTCCCAAAATGAATGGTATCCTTATAAAAAAAACGCAGGCTGTCGAGGTGTGGCTCTTCCTGGCCACTGTAGATCAGTGGCACAGACCTGTACATGGTTTGGGTTAAAACAGCGAAAGGAGCGTGAACATTTCCCGGCATGGTTTTCCAATCGGCCATGTTCCAGCTGTTTTCATCATGGTTGGAAGTAAAAAACATCCTGATGGCACCTTTTTTAAATGTGGAATCCATCCTACCAAGAATGCTGTCCATGGCATAAGCGGGTGCTCCTCCCCTGGCGATCTGTTTCATTTTTTGAAATTCATCCCAGGTATAAGTGGCATCAAATCCGGCATCATGCAGCCACGCTTCATTGGCCTCTGCCAGCATAAAAAGGTCTTTTTCTTTTTTTAGTTCTTTAATGCAGCGGGTCCAGAATTCTTTTGGAACCTCTGCTGCCACATCGCATCTGAAACCATCAATACCGGTTTCATTGATCCAGAATTTCATGGAGGCGATCATGCTGTCGGCAAGTTGTGCATTGTCATAATTCAGTTTACGCACATCGGTCCAGTCAAATGGTGCAATGGGTTTACCGGTGGCAGTGTCCTTCACATAAAAATCAGGATGTGCCTTCAGCCAGGGGTGGTCGGCCCCGGAATGGTTGGGTACCCAGTCGATGATCACCTTCATTCCAAGATCGTGGATCCTTTTCACCAGTTGTTTCCATTCATCCATGGTTCCAAATTCAGGGTTGATGGATGTATAATTGGCAATGGCATAGTAGCTGCCCAGTTCACCCTTCCTGTCGGTTACCGATATGGGCTGTATGGGCATGAACCACAGGGTTTGCACACCCATGTTCTTCAATCTTTCCAGGTGTTGTGCAAATGCATTTAAGGTTCCCTCAGCCGTATATTGACGCACGTTTACCTCGTAAATATTGCCCTGCAGGATCCACGAGGGAGGGCCGGACTGTGTACTGTCGGTATTGGCTTCTGGCAGGTTTTTTATTTCCGGCTGGTTATTACAGGCAGATAAAAAAAACAGAATAAAGGATATGCAGCATGTGCAGATCTTAAGCATGTAGTTAGTTTAAACTAAAAATACGGTATTGGTTATATAAAAATTTGCAACGGGATTAAATGTTTACCTTTTCTGAACACAAAATTTTTTTTAACCAAAACAACCAAAATGAAAAAATTGTTCCTGCTTATTTCTTTTACAGGATTTTTCGCCTGTAACAACAAAGAAGAAGCAAAAATAGAATCCGCTGTTTCTGAACCAAAAGAAGAAAAAGTTGAATATGCTTATACCATTGAAAAACCAGATAATTGGGAAACCGGATCTAAAAGGAATACACAGATTGTACTCCAGGCTTTAAGGGATTTTGAAATGAATAATATTGAAGGCTCGCTTAATGCTTTTAGTGATTCAGTTGAACTGAGGTTCAATGAATATGAGGCTAAACATTCAAAAGCGGAGATTGAAAAAATGTTTAAAGAAAACAGGGCAAAATACCAGCAGCTGCAGGTAAAAATGAATGACTTTGAATCTGTGAGGTCAAAAGATGGCAAAGAAGAATATGTGTCTATGTGGTATATGGAAAAATGGCAGGACCAGAACGGAAAATGGGACTCCATATCAATCATGGAGGATGTAAAAATGAAGGACGGAAAAATCATTCAGCTGGATCAGAAAACCAGGAAGTTTGCGAAAAAATAAGAATTGACCGGGCGCTTATTTGCCGCTGAACAAGTGGCGGGGGATGTCTGGCATAATATTTTTACTCTGTTTTTCAACAACTCTATATATATATTTCGGAAAGGCCCCCTTGCTCGCAGAGACCGGGGCTTTTTCATTTTTTGCCCTGCATTTTTTCAATATAACGGATAACCGCCAATCGCACATCCCACCTGGCATCTGCGGAAGAAGTGGCATCGGGATGTATTTTAGTGATGCCCGGGTTGGCAGGGGAAAGAAAATCCAGATTGGCCTCTTTACCTGTCAATAGAAATTCAGTTAGGGCTATCCTGTAAGTTTTATTGCTTTCTATTGGCACTCCTGCCAGTTGCCAGGTGTTGTTGGTTTTTGTAAGTGATTCACTTAAATGCAAAAATCCGCCTACGCCTGAATTTTTTAGTCCCTGCTCCATCACCTGAATCAATAAACTGCCTTTCATATCCACTTCCCTGATACTGCCGCCAAAAGGCAGGGTGCGCAAAAGGTCGTACTCTGTTAGTGGAGCGCGCAGTTCATCATCCACTCTTATCGAACCACTATTCATAATAGCTATTGCTGCAGAAGGCGCGGCATCTTCAATGCCTTTTACAATTAAGCGGGTAAGCCCGGTTTTCCTTCTCCGCACTTCAGTTTCCCGGCCGTCAAGCGTTTCGCCTTCGTATACATTTAAAATCACCTTCCTTGCATTAAAACCAAGAGAGCTGAAATTATTTTCGGCAATACTGGTCCATTTATCCACAACTACCTGCGTAGCGCTATCAAGGGCTATTTTTTCATTCAAATAAACCAGAACAGGTACAACTTCTTTTTTTCCCTTTCTTTTATCGATGTTGAGATGCAATGCATAGGCTGATTTAGCATTGGCGTGTGCCTTGGTAATGTACACATTGCCTTCCTTTACAAATCTGTTATCATGTTCGTGGCCTCCCATGATTATGGCAAGATCAGGAATTGCCCTTGCCAGCTCAATATCTGATTCAATGGACTGGTGTGTTAGTGCGATAACCACATCCACCGAATCTTTTAAAACTGCATACATTTCTTTTGCAGTAGCCAGGGGATCAAAATAATGAACATAGTCGGCACGGTTAAAGGGCAGGGTTAGAGAAATGAGTCCGATACGAGCATTTGTTCCGTCTGCATCTACCAGGTTCATAATATAGGTTCTGGGCACTACTACACCTTTCTGGGTAAATGGCCAGACCCTTCCTTCTTTAATATGATGCGTATTGGAAGAAACCCATTTAAAAAGGGATTCATCGAGTCGGGACTGTAATTCCGCTTCGCGGATATCAAATTCATGATTACCAAAAGTGGCGATGTCAAGACCAGCGGCATTCAGTGATTCCACCATTTGCTTTCCTCTCACCAGGCTTCCCTGGTACTGGAGGCTGTGAAAAATGGAAGGACTTAAAAAATCACCAGCCATTACAAGAAAAGTATTTGGATGTTGTGCAAGGTATTGTTTCTTAAGGGTGGCTATCCGGGCAACACCCCCTTCTTTACCATCGGAAAGCGGCGCGATCTCATATACATCATTCACCTGGAGAAAAACAACCTCGATCTTTCCATCATCTCCCGGATTTCTAGCAATTCGGCAGGAAGAATGCACAAGGCACAGGAAAAGAACAACAATTCCACTAACTTTTTTCATTACCGGCAAATTAAATCCAATTATTTATATCAAGCGTGAGAATCAGGTGAAGCTGAAGCAGGCATGTTTTTTTCTGTTAGTTTACTAAAAAATTATGCTTTTTCGCGGAAGAAGACAAAGTACAAATGTAGATGACAGGCGTGGAATGGGTGGCGGCCTCATTGCAGGCGGCGGCATTATAGGTGTGATCGTCCTGCTGGTTAATTTATTTCTCGGAGGTGATGGCGAACAGGTAAACCTGCCCCTTCCCGGGCAAAACCAACCCATTTCGGCACAGGAAAAAGCAGCACAGGATGAACAGGCCGAATTTGTAAAAGTAGTTCTGGCCGATACAGAAGATGTTTTTTCAAAATTATTTGCGGAGGCGGGCCAGCGCTACCAGCCACCAACACTGGTACTGTTTTCCGGAACCACATCTTCAGGTTGCGGACACGCAAGTTCAGCGAGTGGACCATTTTATTGTCCAGGAGATTCAAAAGTGTATATAGATCTTTCCTTTTCAGACCAGCTGCACCGAAGATTTGGTGCGCCCGGTGATTTTGCCATGGCCTATGTTGTGGCACATGAAGTAGGCCACCACATTCAGAATCTTTTGGGAACGTCCGACAAAGTTCAGCGACTGAGAGGAAGATTAAGTGAAGCTGAATACAACCAGTATTCCGTAAGGCTGGAACTACAGGCAGATTTTTATGCCGGCGTATGGGCGCATTACCAAAGGGGCCGCGGCTATCTTGAATCAGGTGATTTTGAAGAAGCGATGAATGCGGCCAATGCCATTGGAGACGATAACCTGCAGAAACAGGCCCAGGGCCATGTTGTTCCTGAATCATTTACCCATGGCACTTCCGCGCAGCGCAAGCAGTGGTTCAGAAAAGGATATGAAACCGGGGACCTCAGGCAGGGCGACACCTTCAATGCAAGCCTCAATTAACCATCATTGAAACTGCTTCTGATGTTATATTTGCGCGATGCAAGAATTGATCGGGCAAATTGAAGCTTATAAAAAAGAAATTGAAGCTTTTGATGTTTCCGCGCCTCAGCAGCTGGAAGCCTACCGCATAAAATTCCTGGGTACAAAAGGCCTTGTCAAATCTCTTTTTGGGGAGATGAAAAATGTTCCCAACGAAGAGAAAAAATCATTCGGACAAGCCCTGAACGATTTTAAAGTATTTGCTGAAGCCAAATATGAAACGGCTAAGGAAAATTCTGGCAGCCAGGAAAGCAATACATCTTCAGCTGATCTTTCACTGCCTGGCAACCCGGTGGAAATTGGTGCACGTCATCCCATCACACTGGTTAGGAACCGTATTGTAGGTATTTTCCAGCGCCTGGGATTTTCCATTGCCGACGGACCTGAAATAGAAAACGACTGGAACAATTTTACCGCGCTCAATCTTCCTGAAAATCATCCTGCAAGAGATATGCAGGATACCTTTTATATTCACCAGAACCCCGACTGGCTGTTAAGAACACACACCAGCAATGTGCAAATCAGGGAAATGAAAAAAGGGAAACTGCCCATCCGCATTATTTGTCCGGGCCGTGTGTACAGGAATGAAACCATTTCAGCACGTTCGCATTGTTTTTTTCACCAGGTGGAAGGATTATATATAGCAGAAAAAGTAAGCTTTGCAGACCTCAAACAAACCCTGTATTTTTTTGTACAGGAAATGTTTGGAAAAGAGGTGAAGATCCGGTTCCGACCCTCTTATTTTCCCTTCACCGAGCCCAGTGCTGAAATGGACATCAGCTGTTTTATCTGTGAAAGCAAAGGCTGCCGTATTTGTAAACACACCGGTTGGGTGGAAATCCTGGGTTGTGGCATGGTACATCCGCAAGTGCTCGAAAACTGTGGTATTGATAGCGAAAAATACTCGGGCTTTGCTTTTGGAATGGGAATAGAACGTCCTGCGCTTTTATTATACGATGTAAATGATATCCGCCTGTTCAGTGAAAACGACCAGCGCTTCCTGAAGCAGTTTCAAAGCAGTTTATGATCAACCCAATTTTGAATCACTGGGGGCAGTAATAAAGTTGGACTGGTCGCCCGGGTTTTCAACGTTTAATTGTGGTGCCCCCTTGGGAGGTTTTTCGGTTTTAGGGTGCTTTCCTTTATTCACAAAAAAGAAGGCGGCAGCAGCAGTAATTACAGAACCAATCGCTAACAAAAGAAAATTTTTATTTTTCATGACCGGCAGTTGATGTTTTATAAAGTTAGAAATTATTGTACCATATTTTTAGAAACTAAAACATTGGGATGAGCACAATTTGTATTTGCGGGGCAGGCACGATGGGAAGCGGTATAGCCCAGGTTTCAGCAGCAGCAGGTTTTCAAACCATCTTATTTGACCTGCAGCAGGAAGTCCTTCAGAAAGCAAAGGAAAAGATCTACAGTGATCTTCAGAAGTTGACGGATAAAAAAAAGATTACAGAAGAAAAACGTCAGGAAACGATCCGGCAGTTGTATTTCACTTCCGACATTCACCAGTGTATTGCAGATGTGGTTATTGAAGCCATTGTGGAAAAGCTTGATGTAAAAGTTGAATTGTTTAAACAGCTTGCAGAATTCAATTCAATGGAAACCATTTTTGCGAGCAACACTTCTTCACTCTCCATCACAGCGATTGCTGAAGAAATTCTTTCTTCCAAAAGAGTGGCAGGTTTGCATTTTTTCAACCCTGCGCCCGTAATGAAACTGGTAGAGATCGTGAGGGCGGAACAAACCTCTGATGAAGTGATCGATATGCTGATCGACCTTACCAGGCGTTTTGGAAAAGAGCCTGTAGTATGTAAGGATGCCCCAGGATTTATCGTGAACAGGGTGGCAAGACCTTATTATATTGAATCATTGAGACTGGCAGAGGAAGGCGTGGCAGATTTTGAAACTATTGACAGGCTGCTTGAAAACAGCGGTTTTAAAATGGGACCGTTCAAACTGATGGACCTGATTGGGAATGATGTGAATTACGCCGTCAGTTGCTCTGTGTACGAACAAATGCAAAAACCAGAACGACTGAAGCCTTCCTATATACAAAAAGAAAAAGTGGAGCAGGGAGCATTGGGTAAAAAAACAGGAAGCGGTTATTATAACTACGAATAAAGCAAAGGGATGGAATTGGCGGAAAAAAAGAAAAGCGTTTTTGTAACCGGCGGCACTGGTTTTCTGGGAGCTTATATTATTCAAAATCTCGTTGAAAAAAATTACCAGGTGAGGGCCATCCGCAGGAAACGCATGCTTCCTTTTTTTATTCCGCAGGAAACCCTTTCAAAAGTGGAATGGGTAGAAGGTGATGTACTGGACGTAGTGGCGCTGGATGAAGGTTTTAAAAATATAGATGTCATCATTCATGCTGCAGCCATTGTGTCTTTCTCCAGGCACAACAGGCAGGAGATGTATAAAGTAAATGTTGAAGGCACAGAGAACGTAGTAAACCTTGCCCTTGAAAATAATGTACAAAGAATCCTTCATGTTAGCTCTGTGGCCGCACTGGGAAGAACCACGCAGGCAGCTTTGGTAAATGAAGAAAAAAAGTGGGAAGAAAATCCTAACAATACGCATTATGCCATTTCAAAGCACCATGCTGAAATGCATATCTGGAGAGGATTTGCAGAAGGACTTTCAGGAGTGATCATCAATCCTTCCACCATTCTGGGTTTCGGCGACTGGCATCAATCCAGTTGCGCCATTTTCCGAAATGCCTGGAGGGAATTTCCCTGGTATACCAAAGGGATCAATGGTTTTGTTGGTGTGGAAGATGTGGCGGAAGCCGCAGTGCAATTAATGGAATCTGACCTCGACCAGCAAAGGTTCATTGTAAATGCAGAGAACTGGAGGTTTCAGCAATTGTTTGATGCAATGGCACAAGGTTTTGAAAAGAAAAAGCCCTACAGGGAAGCCACTGCTTTTCTCGCCGGAATTGCCTGGAGAATGGAAGCGGTTAAAACGATGATCACAGGTAAAAAACCATTGTTAACCAGGGAAACAGCAAGAGTAGCGCACAGCAACACTTCATTTGATCACTCGGCCTTGTTGAAAATCCTGCCTGGCTTTGCATTTCAACCCCTTGAAGAGGTAATTAAAAAATCATGTGAAAAATATCAAAAGGCTTTGGCAGCAGGTTCAATTACCCTTTAATTTTTCTACTTTAGTGCTCATCTTATGAAATTACCTTACCTACTCATTGCAGTTTTAGCCCTGTCGTTTTCTTTACCTGCATTTGCGCAGGGAACCATTTCAGGAAAAATTATTGATTCAGAAACCAAACTTCCCTTGGAAGGCGCTTCCGTTTTTGCGCAAAACACCACAAGAGGAACCGTTACTGATAAGGAAGGCAATTTCAGTCTTGCATTGAATAAAGGCGGTTATGAAGTAGTGATCTCTTTTACCGGTTACACCAGCAGGCTGATTAATTACGAGGCCAGTAGCGACAGGAATTTTAACCTCGAAATGGAAAAAGAAGATAACAGCATGAGCGAAGTGGTGATCAGGAGCAGTAACGAAGTGTTGGATGGCTGGGAAAAGTATGGCAGTTTTTTCATTCAGCATTTTATCGGGAATACGCCTTTTGCAGGAGAAACAACACTTGCAAATCCTGAAGCATTAAAGTTTTTTTATTATAAGCGCAATGACAGGTTAAAAGTGCTGGCAACGGAACCCTTGCAGATCAGGAATGATGCGCTGGGATATTCCCTGCGTTACGAGCTGGATTCTTTTGTTCATCATTATAATAACAATGTAAATTCTTACCGTGGATATTGTTTTTTTACAGAGTTACAGGGAACAGAGGAGGAAATGAGTAAATGGAAGTCTAACAGGGAACTGGCCTATTCCGGTTCCAGGTTGCATTTTATCAGGTCTTATTTTGACAGCAGCCTGGTACAAGAAGGATTTACGGTGGACATACTCAGTAAGTCGAAAGCCAATAAATTTGACAGGTTGCTGAATCCTTATGACAGCGCTTATTATTTTTTTAATAATGAAGGGAACGAAGCTGAATTATTTTTTCCTGCAAAAGCAAGTATCAGCTATAATAAAAAAGCGCCGGAAACAGGCTATTTGCAACAATACAATCTTCCTCATGATGTGAACCTGCAGATATCGTATATCGTTCTTTCAGATGCGATCCTCATAAAACCGAATGGATATTTTTATGACCAGAAAAGCTGGACCAACCAGGGCTACTGGAGCTGGAAAAACCTGGCGGATATGCTGCCTTATGATTACGAGTAGGTTCCTCTGGCAAGGGTTTTTTTGCCGTAAAGGCGCTAAGATTTTTTTTTGCGGGGTGAATAAACAACTATTCAACAACCATTCAACCATCGTTCAACTAAATTTTTGAACCACGGAGAACACATAGAACACAGAGATAGCATGGAGATGAATTCAACAATCATTCAACAACCGTTCAACAATCATTCAACAACCGTTCAACAACTGTTCAACTACTGTTCTACCTATCAGCCCGCCAGATGTACGATGATAAATAAGGTGATCACTACGGCAATTACTTTGATGGTGCTTTTTATCCAATGAGGATTGAAGATATTGAACATGGTTTTGGTTTAGCAGCGCAAACATCATACAACCACCAGCAAAGGCAAATTCTATTAGCCGTAAAAAACAATCTGCACGTTGAAGCGCCCCGCAACTAAGTTCAAAATTTCAATCATCTTTTAAATTGAACCTTCTGTTACTGAAAAAATAAAGATTTTTTGCAGAATAAAAATATATTTAGATATTTGTCTAAATATATAACTGTTGAACAGCTTATTCAAGGCATTAAATGATCAGACACGGCGCGATATTCTTGAAATGCTCCGAAAATCAGACCTGACGGCAGGTGAAATTGCAAGTGCATTTGATATATCCAAACCCAGCATTTCCCATCACCTCGATCTATTAAAACAGGCAGGCTTGGTGGAAGCAGTAAAAGAAGGACAGTTTATCAATTACTCTTTGAATACAACTATGGTAGATGAGATCCTGAAATGGTTTATTCAATTGAAAAAAAAATAGTTATGAAAAGAGCTAACCTCCTCACGATTCTCAGTATCGTCGTGGCCCTGGTACCACCGGCCTACCTGGCGCTCATCTGGAATTCGGTACCTCAAACTGTGCCCATTCATTTTGATGAATCCTTAAATCCGGACAGGTATGGCAGCAGGAATGAACTCTGGTATATTGCGCTGATCATCGCTGCAGTTAGTATCCTGCTGTTCATTCTTCTTAAAAATATTCACAGGATCGATCCAAAAAGAAAAAACCAACCCTCTTCAAGATTTACTCAACTCGCTATCGGGCTGGTAATTTTTATGAGCGCGCTGAGTTTACTCATTATATTTTCAGCAGCTCACAACACCAGGCTGATGGAAAACCTGCTTTTCCCTTTCATGGGCCTTTTGTTTCTCGATCTATTAAAACAGGCAGGCTTGGTGGAAGCAGTAAAAGAAGGACAGTTTATCAATTACTCTTTGAATACAACTATGGTAGATGAGATCCTGAAATGGTTTATTCAATTGAAAAAAAAATAGTTATGAAAAGAGCTAACCTCCTCACGATTCTCAGTATCGTCGTGGCCCTGGTACCACCGGCCTACCTGGCGCTCATCTGGAATTCGGTACCTCAAACTGTGCCCATTCATTTTGATGAATCCTTAAATCCGGACAGGTATGGCAGCAGGAATGAACTCTGGTATATTGCGCTGATCATCGCTGCAGTTAGTATCCTGCTGTTCATTCTTCTTAAAAATATTCACAGGATCGATCCAAAAAGAAAAAACCAACCCTCTTCAAGATTTACTCAACTCGCTATCGGGCTGGTAATTTTTATGAGCGCGCTGAGTTTACTCATTATATTTTCAGCAGCTCACAACACCAGGCTGATGGAAAACCTGCTTTTCCCTTTCATGGGCCTTTTGTTTGCCTTTCTTGGAAATTATATGGTCAATATCAAACCTAATTATTTTGCTGGCTTCCGTTTGCCATGGACACTTAATAATAATGAAAACTGGAGAAGAACCCACCAGCTGGGCGGCAAACTCTGGTTCTGGGGTGGACTTGCACTGGCTATGATTTGCCTTATCATTCCGGTTAAATTCGCCGCTCCCCTGTTTATTATTGTTATGGTGATCCTCACGGCCATTCCAGCCATTTATTCCTACAGGATTTTTAAGGGGAAGGTTAAGGAATGATTTTTAATCATAAGCTTCCAGGAATGCAACCAAATGGCTTTGAATTGGTTCTAAACCAGTGGCAAATCGATACTATATGATAAATGGTAGCCACACCCTTATCAATTTATCCTAAATTGAATCCCCCAAACGATTATATATGAAGCAGAAATTTCTTTTGTTAACGGGATTTTTGATCCTGTCCACCCTGTCATATTCACAGACGAGGCTGGTGGAAAAAGTTACCAAAACAGGTGACAACCTGGTAATTCCCTATGAAAAATATGTATTGTCTAACGGTCTTACGCTGATCGTACATGAAGACCAGAGCGATCCTGTGGTTCATGTGGATGTAACCTATCACGTAGGTTCTGCTCGTGAACAGATCGGGAAATCCGGCTTTGCACACTTTTTCGAACACATGATGTTCCAGGGAAGTGATAATGTAGGCGATGAACAGCATTTTAAAATTGTTACCGAAGCGGGTGGTACTTTAAATGGTTCAACCAACCGTGACCGTACCAATTATTATGAAACCGTTCCGGTGAACCAGCTTGAAAAAGCTTTGTGGCTTGAAGCCGACAGAATGGGATTTTTGCTTGATGCGGTCACACAGCAAAAATTTGAGATACAACGCTCCACTGTAAAAAATGAAAGGGGACAGAATTACGATAACCGACCTTTTGGTTTGGTTAGTGAAGTGTACAATAAAAATCTTTACCCTTATGGTCATCCTTATTCATGGTTAACCATTGGATATCTGGAAGATCTTGACCGAAGCGAAGTGAATGACCTGAAGAATTTCTTTCTTCGCTGGTACGGTCCTAACAACGCAGTGCTTACTGTTGG
>MWWA01000166.1_pt1 | contig 19507 bp, 26 predicted proteins | sample 1047341 | NCBI WGS metagenome assembly MWWA01 (sample SAMN06349978, study PRJNA376086) | soil metagenome | isolation source: MS5-1 sample Antarctic (ecotone) soil | place: Antarctica | collected 2015-01-13
AGGTAGAACAGGTTAAAAAGTTTGAATTGCTAACACATGAGTGGTCGGTGGAAAATGGTGAATTAACACCTACTCTTAAACTGAAGCGAAAAGTAATTATGGAAAAAAATCGCGATGCAGTAGAACGTATTTATAACTAAAGAATTTCATTAATTATCATTACCCCCGTTATCCTTTTGCGGGTATTCTTTTAATTCAGGTTTACCATCTAATTCTTCTTCGCCGGTACTATTTGGTTGCGGATCTACAAATTCTGGCTGATTATTTAATTGCTGATCTGTCACACTAGGCTTTGGATAAGCTAAGGGACGATTATCTTTATCTTTTTCAATTGGCATAAATCATTTTTTTGTAACAATTATGCCCTGTAATATTTCACAGGGCATAATAGCTTTTGACAAACAATGTCAGTAGAAAATCATGGATTACATACCGCCCTGACCACCTTGTTTACTTTCACCCTGGCCACCACTACGTTCTGTATTTCCCGTACCTGTGCTACCACCGCGGCCAGAATCACCACCTTCTAAACCTTGTCCGCCTGTACCAGACTGACTATCTTGTCTTTGCTGTCCACCCTGGTTAGACTGTCCACCTTGCTGACCGCCACTAGTACCCTGGCTTTGTCCACCTAATCCTTCTGATCCACGCTGAGAACCTTTATCAGAACCTTGTCCTGATTGAGAACCACCCTGGTTTTGTTGTCCACCTAACCCAGATGATTTGTTTTGATCCTGATCTTGATTTCTGTTTTCTGCCATAACTTAAATTTTTAAAGTCAAAAAAATATTTTGAACATATAGATACATAAAAACATTGTGCCTGATTTGCTTTTAGCTGTTGTTATAGATGTAACATATTAGAGTTGATCTTTATTATTAAAACCTGTAGAACTTAAGCTACGAAACTTATAAAAAAGCACATCTTTTATTTTAAAGATGTGCTTGATTAATTTTTTAATTTCTAAGAAACCTGCCCATCAGTATCGCTTCCTGTTCTACCGGTTTTATGTGATAGACCAGAACCTGTACCCGTTCCTCTTCCTCCTACTGTTTCACTTAACGTTCCAAAACCAGCTCCTGAATTATCAGAAGTTTCCTGTCCTGATTTTTCATTTATATCATTACGTGTTTCTGATCTGTCAGTAGACACATTTCTGGATGGACTGTCTGTTGATTTGTTTTTGTTTAAATCTCTATTCTCTTTCATAATAAACGTATTTTAATTAAAAACTTAGAAGCTGTTCACTACTATTTCAACAATTAATGAGCTTAAATCGTGCCGTATAAGAATATAAACTGTGGATTTTTCATTAAAAAAACTTTAAAAAACCCTGCAGTAGCAGAGTTCCTTAAAGTTTGAAATTTATTTTTAATTAGATAGCTGAGCTTCGGAAGAAATGGAAGTATTTAAAAGCTGAGAAATTATACATGTTTCTTCTGCTTTTTTTACACTCTGCTGCCATTGTTCTTCACTTGCTCCCGGAACTGTACCACTTACTTTTAAATGTGATTTTGTTACAGCACCATTTTCAATAGATACTTCACAATTAGTTTCTAATTTCTCAGGAGTTAAACCGGCTTCACCCAAGATAAAACTTAGTTTCATTGTAAAACATCCTGCATGTGCAGCTGCTATCAGTTCCTCGGGGTTGGTTCCTTTACCTTCTGCAAATCGCGAATTATACGAATACTGCGTTTGTTCTAAAACACCACTTTTTGTAGTTAAATGTCCGTTTCCTTCTTTACCAGAGCCATTCCATACGGCTGTTGCGTTACGTATCATACAATTATAATTTTAAGTAATTAAAGTTACTGATATAGCAGGTAAAATGATTGGAGAAAAAGATGTTTCTTATATTGAAGAAGTGGTTTGCTTGTTTTCTATAAATTGATTTGTAAGCTGAAGATTTACTTTCCCAAGAAGATCATCCATTCCAAATGGTTTAGCTATAAAATCATCTGCCCCATGCCAGATAGCAGCACCAAGGTTGTGATCATAACCGGACATCATTATAATTTTTACAGGGCAGGAGTTACTCTGTTTTAATTCACTGCAAAACGATCTTCCATCATGTCCATTCACATTAATATCAAGTACAAGCAGATCTGGTTGCCAGTTCTGAACCAGGTGTTTGCCATCTTCTAATTCTGCACATTCTAAAACTTCAAATCCGTGGCCTGCCAAAACAATAGAAATAATTTGAGTGAGATCTTTATTATCATCAACAATCAATATTTTCTTTCCGCTGAAATTCATGGTGGTCATTGATTTGCCCAATAAAAGCAAAAACCTAACCATTCTTTTTCCAGTAAAAATTATATATAAGATTACATAGTAAGGCACCAAGTTTGAAGCCTCTTTATAAAGCTGTTTTATTATGGAACATAAGGTGGTGATTTCGTATGGTGGTGGATTGGCGCATTATGTAATTATACCGGAACATGAAGGCATTTTCCAGGCTCACCTTTTAAGATATGATGGAAGGCCAGATCATGCTCCTCAAGCTAAGCTAACCTTGATTAAAGGAAAAGATAACTGGAGTGGCAACAGTGACAGAAAAGATGTTATTGAACAAATAGGTAAAATACTAGATCAAAAGAATATTTCAAACCTGACATTCAATCCAAACAATTCTGATGCGGTAAGAGTGAACAGGTAAACAAACAATAAAACGCTTCTAGTTGATTTAGCGTTACCTTTAAGAATATGAACGTTGAAGATATTGAGCAGTTCCTGAAAAATAAAGCATCTAAAGATGATCAGTATATAAAGATTCATTTTAAAAAAAGAGATGCTATTTATGGATTGTTTGTAAAGGATAATGATTTTAATGATCTTAAATCCAAAAACTTCTGGCGCATTGTAACACGTCCCAATTTTGATGCATATGAAAGATCGAAAAACACTGGATTAGCAAAAATCTTTTGTGGATTGGAGTTTACACGCTTAACGTTATATAAAGACAGCTTTGATAATGATTAATTCATTATAAAGCTTTTAAAACAGCAATATATTGAGCCTTAGCATTTAGTATCAGAATATCTGAAAAGTTCACTTCTTTTACCCCTTGCTTTCCTCAAGTTTTTTTAATACTCAATTTTCAGTTATGAACCTTTATGTTTCAAATTTAGATTTTAATGTAAAAGAAGAAGATCTTCAAAAGTTATTTAGCCAACACGGACAGGTTAGTTCTACAAAAGTTATTACAGATTATAACACAGGCAGTTCAAGAGGTTTTGCATTTGTAGAAATGCCAGACGATACGGAAGGTCAAAAAGCAATAGATCAATTAAATAATTCTCCGCTCAACAGCAGGAATATGTCTGTACAGCAGGCAAGACCAAAAGAAGAAAGGAAACCCAGGTATTAAGATCTTTTCCATAAATCAAAAAGGACTTTGTGTCCTTTTTTTTATGCTGCTTTTTCCGCACATTTCAAGCATTTGCCGGGCCACCTTCCTGACTTCCGCACTCCTAATTCCCCAATTTCATAAGAGCCACATTTTTAATTAGTTAGTTGTTTAATTTCGACTAATTTGGGTGTTAATTTGGGTGCCTTAGCTTTGTTTTGTGTTTATTAGGAACCTCAAATCACCTAAGGGGAAAGTATATATTCAGGTGGTTGATAAAAGTTTGGGCCGGTATAAAGATTTGAAAAGTTTCGGCAGTTTTTCTTCTGAAATAGAGGTTAGCATTGATGCTGAAAAACGGCAACAAAATACCCGTTGGGATGGTTTAAAGGGATACCTAACAAATGCAAGGCTTTCTAACAACGAAATAATAGAAAACTATCAAAACCGATGGCAGATTGAAAAAGCCTTCACAATAGCCAAAACTGATCTTAAAATAAGGCCTGTCTTTCAACGGTTGTAATGCAGAATAGAAGCAAACATCTGCATCTCATTTGCTGCCTATAAAATTTACACAGATATTTTTGAAATATCTATACAACTACCCCAAAACGGAAAAATAAAAAAGAAAATACTGCTCTTAACAGAGGAACAAAGGCTACTAAATTCAATTTTTTATTTTGGGTGTTAAAATGCGGAAGTCAGGAGGAAACCCAGGTATTAAGATCTTTTCCATAAATCAAAAAGGACTTTGTGTCCTTTTTTTTATGCTGCTTTTCCGCACATTTCAAGCATTTGCCGGGCCACCTTTATGAGGTCATTAAAAAGCGGTGGCTTAATAATGTATGCATCTGCTCCTTTACTCAAACATTCGCTGATATTATTAATAGAGCTGGATGTGGAAAAAACAACTTTGGGAATATGCAAAAAACGTTCTTTACCGGAGATATTTTGTAATACTTCTACTCCATTTGCCTCAGGCATATTGTAATCTAAAACAATCAGGCATGGAAGTTCCGTATCTGAAACCGCTGATAAATATTTTATAGCTTCCCTCCCATTAGGTACCACTCTAAATTTTATTGAGGCATCAACTTTTTTAAAAGCTTCCTGAATAAGGTACTGATCGTCAATATCATCTTCTGCAAGTAGTATAGTTAAAGTGGTTTCCATAAAGAATGAAGGCTGCTTATCTGGTATTTTTTTAAATGAATATTATTACGACAATTAAATGTAACTATTAGTTGCAATGAAGTATAAATAGTTATGGAAAAGAAGATGTGGTCCCACCAGGACTCGAACCTGGATCTAGAGTTTAGGAAACTCCTATTCTATCCCTTGAACTATGGGACCAATTTGTTATTCAGCAAAAATTAAAAAAAGAAGCAAATTTATGAATTGCTATATTAAACCATGTGGCTATTTTCCTGCATATTCAACACTCCGGGTACTGCAGACTTTTGTAAAAGGTCTTCATCAGGCTTTGATTGGTCTGACAACAGCACCTTTCCCCTGTTGTTACGTATAATGCGGGAAAATAAAGACAACTCCCTGCTGAATATAAATTTTAGAAACAATTTTGTCCAGGAAGTGTGGTAGGCGAGGCTATTATAAAATGAAGGAGCACCATCTCTGATCATTGGCAGCTTATTCCAGGGAACAGAAGGAAAATCATGATGCTCATTATGATATCCTACATTAAAAGCTACTTTATTTAATACTCCATAATAACTGTAGGTTTCCTGCTCACCATGTGTAAGATAATGTTCCTGTATCCAGCGGGCACCCAATGGATGCAATCCTACTGAAAAGAAGAAACTTAAGGTTAAATAGGCAACTGCTTTAGGTCCTAAAAAAAACCAGACGGCTGCTACAAAAGCAATTTGTGTAAACCAGTTTAAAGCAATCCATTTATCAAAAGGTTTTATTTCTTTTAACCTGGCAACACGAAAAGCCTGGAAAAGAGGGTAGAAAAGAAACCATATAACTTTTCCAATAAAATAGTTATTGATCAACTTTGCTTCCCACCTGTTTGGTAGATCTGCATCCAGTTCATGCACTCCCTGGAAAGAATGGTGTTTGATATGATAACGTTCAAAAGAAATGGCACTTGGGAAAACCTGGGGCACATTGGCCAATATGCCTGAAAGCCTGTTTGCTGAATGACTTTTAAAAATCAGTTTATGAGTACTCTCATGAATCATTACAAACAAAGCATGATCTATAAAAGCACCAACAAAATAAGCAACAACAAAAATTGCCCACCAAGCCTGCTCTGCTAGTAATCCCGATAGAGAAATTTGCATGGTTACAAGACAAACAATAATTACAAAAGAAACAGGATTTTTTCCTATCAACTGCCTTACCTGAGGATGCTGCTTTAAAATTTGTTTTGTTCTGTTACGATGAGGCTCCGGTTGGTTGGAGAAAATGAAATCTGTGCGTTTGTTCATGCTATTGCAATTGGCAGACTAAAATACTGGTTTATAACAAATTCAGGAAAATAAAACTTCTTTTCATCTCCCTCTATCCTTACCATTCACAAAACATTATGCTTCGCCTACCCTTATCTTTGCTCACTGTTATAAATCTTATGAAGTTCTACAACTTTCTGATCAAATACCGCCTGCAAATTGGATTGCTGATGATTATTACCGGTATTATTTTAAATGTTACTATTAGTGGCTTTTGGCCGGTCTTCCCTCTATATTTAATTGGTTTAATTCTCATTGCCGGACATTTCTTTTTTGGACCTCTTCGTCTTATCCAGGAACATTTGGAAAGCGGCAATGTAGAAGAAGCTGAAAAAGTGATAGCCTCTATTAAATACCCAAACCTTCTTTACAAACCTATACGATCTGTATTTTATACATTAAAGGGCAACATGGCCATGATGAAGCAGGACTATGATTCTGCCGAATTGAACATGAAAAAAGGTTTGGATCTGGGTATGCCCATGAAGGAAGCTGAAGGTGCCAGCATGTTGCAGATGGGAATGCTTGCCATGCAAAAAAATGATCTTAAAACGGCAGAAAAGTATATAAGGGAATCTCTTCGTAAAGGGCTGCCGGATAAAGAAAACCAAGCCGCGGCTTACCTGCAAATGTGCAGCCTGATGATGAATAAAAGAGAATTTAGAGCAGCAAAAGATTTTTTTAGAAAAGCAAAGGTTTTAAAGCCAAAAACACCACAGATAGTTGACCAGATAAAAGAAATTGAAAAATATATCTCAAGAATACCCGGTTAATTCTTTTTCTGTAAATATTATTTTTACTTCCTGTTTTTCAGGCCATTCACCAAACAGTTCATTGATCTTTAAGCTGCGAAAAGTAAAAATTTCATCCAGCTTTTTCTTTATACTTATTGAATGTGCTAAACTTCCAAACCATCCAAAAGGTAGCCGGTAATTTACAATATCAGTCATTTCTACACCATCACTGATAGCTTTAAAAATATGGCGGTGATGCCATAGCTTATAAGGACCCTTCACCTGATAATCTACAAACATATATCCCGGAATTACTTCGGCAACTTCTGTTTTCCAGGAAAGTGGAACGGAGAAAAGTGGTTTTACGGTATACGTAATTTCCTGCCCTTTAAAAATTTGTTTGGCGGGTGCAGTACCTTTTATTTTTAATTGGAGGAAAGGAGGAGTTATAGTCAATAAATTCCGGGGATCAGAAAAAAAATTCCAGGCCTCATCTATGGAGATTGGAATTTTATGAACCTGTTTTAAAACATAAATCTTGCTCATCTGCTGTTTATTATAATACAATCAGGAACATTTATTGTTCATAATAAATCCTGTACCCGCAATGATTTAAGAAAAACAGATTTAGCAGTTTCCAAGCAGCCAATAAATTATTACAAATACTACAATAGTTCCTAAACAACCACCGCCAAATTTTTTTGCTCCATATCCGGCTATTATTGCTCTGAAAAATCTGTTCATATGTTGAAGTTTAGGTTTTAATCTTAAAAAAGCATGCCACAGAATTTTTCTTAAAAACTATTATTATAAATCCTTTGTACCTGCGGCACCTCCAAAACAAGATCCGCTCCATAGACAATAGCAGGGGTTTGGTAACCTGCAAGAAATTTTCCTTCCAATATTTTTTTTGCAATGATTAAAGTACTGTGTATTGTCAAAGTATATCCCTCAGGTGTACGCAAATAAGCACTCATTTTTTCACCTTTAGTATTTTGTACTTCTGCCCATACAAAAGTCTTTGCCTTTTCTCTCACATCATCCGCAGGACCAGGTTCGCGTTTCTTTATTAGCTTCTTTATATAACCCCGCACTAAAGAAGAACGGAGTAACCAATTAAAACTTTTTTGAAATTTTAGTACACGGTATAACCGGGGGGATATGCCTGTATACGTTTCAATATTTGGAATGCCTGTCGTAAAATATCCAGTTGAAATATCACCCCAGGGTATTTGCATAAAAAACAATCTTTTGTTTTCAAGTATCAACCACATTCCTTTTTTGCCTAAGGGCACTTTTACAATTTTGCCCTTAATTCTTTCAGCACCACCTTCTCCAATTTTACTTGCCATTGTTAATGCCGTACCATGCGAAATTTGGCCACCAAGCGTAGCAAAAGCTATTTTTAATTCATTAGCATCCGGGAGTTTCTTTTTTAAAAACAATGCAAGGCAATCTGTAGGTACAACATCAAATCCTGCCCCCGGCATTATCATAATACTTTTTTCTTTTGCCTTTTCATTATATTTTTTAAGCTGTTCAAATACAGCTATATCACCATTAATATCTATATAATGTGTTTTAGTTTCTAAACAAGCATCAGCCATTTGTTTTGCTGTATATTCAAAAGGGCCGGCTGCATGAACAACCAGTTGAACATTTTGCAGGGCAGCTATTAGTTGATCACTATCATTTAGATCAAACACCAAAAAAGAAAGATTATATTTTTTAGCTATAGGCTCAATGGCTTCTTTTCGACGGCCTGCCAGAATGGGTTTCAAATTATATTCAGCTGCATAACGGGTTATCAATTCTCCTGTATAACCATTTGCACCATATAAAAGAAATGTATTATCGGTCATACAGGTAAAGTAACTTCTTTTTATTATGCGATGTAAGTCAAATTCCAAATGTCAGTGCTATAGCATGGCTTAATATTAGTATAGTACTTAGAAATTGGTTTTAGAAATATGGCTGTTTCTCATCCTAACTATGGTTTATCAAAAACAAAAGAAGATATTGATTTAGACGAAGATCAGTTTATTAATCCCCTGCCAAGAGCGGTTTTAAGATCAAATTCATTTATCTTATTAGATGGCGAATGGAAATTTGAATTAGATAAAGATGATCAGGGAATTAGGGAGAGCTGGCATCTTGGTCATAGTTATTCCTATACTGCAGATTGGCCCGGTTCCATTGAAGATCATATGATTGATGCTAAAGGAGATAATCCGGAGAACAGGTGGACAGATAAAATTGTTGCCTGGTATGAAAGAGATTTTCCACTTCCTGAAATTGTGGAAGAAAACGATGAACCACATTCTTTGATACAGTTAACTTTTGGTGCATGTGGATACGAAACTATGGTTTGGCTAAATGGAAAACTGCTAAGAACTATAGAAGGCGAAACAGTACATACGGGAGAATACACTTCTTTTTCATATGAGCTTAATCCCTTGGACTTGCGTAAAAACAACCGTTTAACAGTGAGAATAGCAGATACCATGGATGCTGATATACCAAGAGGCAAACAAGAATCGCATGTATATAAACGTGGAGGTATATGGTATCAAACTCACACTGGTGCTGTTAGAAGTGTATGGCTGGAAACTGTTGAACGAAACAGGCTTCGTTCACGCGTAGGTGTTGTAAGTATTGTAGAAGATAATATTGTTCGGTTTAATCTTACAACCCGCATTCATGATCCTGGAAATTATATCATTCGATTAAAAATTTATAATCAGAACGGCGATGATCATGAACTTGCAGCTTCCGATGAATTTGCCATAAAGCTTGAAGAGGGAGAAAAAAAACAACGTGTTGTAGTTGAAATACCTAATGCATTACACTGGTCTCCTGAAACTCCTCATTTATATAAACTGGAAGCGGAACTGGTTGATGAAAAAGAACATACTGCAAGTATTGAAACACATTTTGGATTAAGAAAAATAGAATCAAGAGGATGCTGTATTTATTTAAATAATAAATCAGTTTACCTGGATGGCATTTTATATCAGCCTGGTACAGCAAGCTATGAAGAAATAAAAAAACATATGGTTGCAATGAAGAAGTTAGGTTGCAACCTTGTTCGCATACATATTGCCGGTGTTGATCCCAGGATATATAATCTTGCAGATAAAATGGGCATGCTGCTTTGGGTGGAAGTGCCAAGTCCCCATTCTTCCACGCACAGAAGTCGTATGTTTCATAAAGAAGAATTGGAGCGTATGTTAGCTTTGATAGAAACACATCCCAGTGTTGTTATATGGAGTCTTTATAATGAAGACTGGGGCGCACAAGATATTGCTACCAATGATGCAACAAGAAAATACATTATAGATATGTATCACTTCATGAAGATTGAACATCCCCAATTCCTGGTAGTGGATAATGATGGATGGCATCATATATCACATGAAGGAAGATTGAAATCTGATATACTTACAGCACATTTATATACACCTGATATTAAACGCTGGAAAGAACTTTTAGATGCTATGGTAAGTGGTAAGATTGAAGGTGTAGCTGCTTTTCCACTTGTAGTAGGAGATCCCTTTTTTTATCGAACACAGGTGCCTTTATTAGTAAGTGAATGGGGAGGATTTGGTTTTGAAGATTATGGCGGTCCAAAGGATGCAGAAGGCAGGGCTGATTTAATAGCTGAATTTAAATCAGAGTTAAGAAATCGACCCATTGCCGGAGATGTATATACTCAGGCAACAAATATTGAAGATGAACGTAATGGTCTTATAGACTCAGATACAGGAGAACTTAAAGTTCCGGAACTGATATTAAAATCAAAACAGATTTAAAAATGAAAAATCCCGGGACAATAAATTGAGAATATGCAGCTTCAGGTAAATGATTTAGTTTCAAGTAAGAATAGATATAAGCTGGGTATCTATTTTTAAGTGTAATAATAACTATGATTGTGAAGAGCAGGCAAATCTTGTTTTCATTTATAATAGGATCTTTTATTGTTGGTGCTGCTCCCCTATTTGCACAAACTGATTCTTCTGCCAAGAAACAGGAAGATACTTCTGCTAAAAAGAATGGTTTACTAAACCAAATGATTCAAAATTTATTTACTGATACCACTGATCAAAGAGACCGGGATCTGCAACGAAACGATTTTAAATTTCAACGTTACGAAAATCGAATTATCAGAAATATCGTTTTTGAACCACTTGAATTTGGTGTTTCTATAGCAGATACTTCAAAAAAAGTCCAGAATGTTTTAACACGTTTGTCTGAAAAACTGCACAAATTTTCAAGAACAAAAACTATTGAAAATAATTTATTCTTTAAAAAGAATGATGTTGTGTCGCCATTCTTATTAGGAAACAATGAACGTTATTTACGTGATCTTCCTTACTTACAGGATGCAAGAATTTTAATAAGACCTGTTAGAGGCAGCAAAGACTCTGTTGATGTAATTGTTAGGACAAAAGATATTTTTTCTATTGGAGGATCAGTGGAATTTCACAATAGCAGAAGCCTTACACTGGGAGTAAAAGATGATAACATAGCAGGGTGGGGTGACAGACTTCAAATCAATAGTTTATATGATAGGGGAAGAGATCATCCCTTTGGATTGGGGATGGAATATCTGAAAAGAAATATTGCAGGCAGTTTTATAGATGCAAATGTGGGTTATCTAAATTTTAATAGAACTTTTAATTATGGTGACAGAGAAGAAAAAACGATTTTTGCACGTGTATTCAAACCACTTGTAAACCCATACATGTTATGGACTTTTGGATTATCAGCAGAAACACACAGAACAGAAAATTTATTTTCATCTGATTCTATATATAGAAATGATGTTCAGTACAATTATAATTTATTAGATGGCTGGGCAGGTTGGAATTTAAGTTCAAAAAATATTGGAAGCGCCAATGAATTTGAAAGGTTAAGATATTTTTTAAGTGGCCGGGTTTTCAAAAGAAATTTTACTGTAAAGCCTGATCAATTTGATACTCTCTATAATTTTAGATACTCAGATTTATTTGCAGCACTCGGCACATTTTCTATATTCAAATTAAATTATTACAGAACAAAGTTCATTTATGGTTTTGGCAGAGCCGAAGACATACCTCAAGGTTTAGAAGCTTCAATTACCACAGGATTTACCAGGCAGGAAAAAAGGCAAAGACCTTATACAGCAATAAACTTTCAGCGTTATTATTTATCAAAAAACGAAGCATTTTTCAGCTTTAATGTATCCGCAGGATTATATATGCAGGATAAAAAGCCTGAAGATGTAACAGTTGTAAGTGGTTTTGAATTTTTTAGTAAGCTGCACCAGCTAAGTACCCGATGGCGACAGCGACTTTTTGTGAATGCCAGCATTAGCAGGCAGTTTAATACATTATTACAGGAGCCATTGGTTATGGAAAGCCGCCGGTATGGATTGCATGATTTTAAAAATGATAATATTTCAGGAAACATCAGGTTATCAGCCAAAGCAGAATCCGTTTTCTTTAGCCCCTGGTCATTATTTTATTTCAAATTTGCACCGTTTGTTTTTGGAAGTGCTACTTTATTTAAGCCCACTGATCCTAACCCACAGGAAACAGAGCTTTTCACTGCAATAGGTGGCGGAATGAGAACCAGAAACGAAGCCCTGATTTTTGGAACAATAGAATTAAAAGGAGCATTTTTCCCTAAAAAAGATTTTCTGGGAAATAGTTATAGAATTTCCTTCAATACCAATCTAAGGTTTAAGTATGATCAGAATTTTATTAAAAGACCTGAATTTATACAGGTTAATGAATAATTAGCTAAAACTCCAACTCCCCAGTTGTACTAATAAAGCCATGATAATGCAGGAAATAATAACACCCAGGCTTATGGCTAAAAAAGCTTTTTTAGTTTCAATCTTAAATATTGCTGCTGCTATGGTTCCCATATAAGCACCTGTGCCGGGTAATGGAATCATTACGAACAGCATAAGTCCCCAAAAACCATATTTTTCAATTTTATTACCTGCTCCCTTTTTTGCAAATTTTGATAATCTTATAACTGCTTTTTTATAAAAAGAAAAGCCCCACAGCTTTTCATTGAAGCTCATTATAAGCCACATCATCAGGGGGTAAATCATTAAGTTAGCTACTAAACCTGTAGTAAATGCCCAAAAAAAAGGCATTTCATTTATTACTCCATAAGGTATACCCACACGTGCTTCGCCAAAAGGAGAGATGCTAAAAAGAAAAGTATATATCCAAATTTTATACATAAACAGCGTTGTGCAATTTAGCTGTAAAAAAAATTATTAAACATTGATTTAGAAAGCATTAACAAATTATAAGCCACAAAAAAAGGGTCTTTTTTTACAAAGACCCTTAATAAAATGTTTTTCAAAATTAGTAACGACCATCTTTTTTATCTTGTGTACGTCCAATAACGCCACCAACTACACCACCCACTACGCCTCCAACTACACCACCTACTACCCTGTTTTTCTTATTTACAACAGCACCTACTACCGCACCACTACCGGCACCAATGGCGGCACCTTTTGCTGTTTTACTCCAACCTTTTTTTGCAGGAGCCTGCGCTGTAGTATTAGTTGTTCTGGTACCACTTGAACTTGTTGCTCTGCGAACCGGGGTTGTAGACCTGGTTGTTGTTGTTCTTGCCGCTGCAGCTGCCGCTACCGGAGCATTATATTCATCTTCGTATTGCTGATTTGCTAATTCACTTTGGGCTTTCCATGTACGAAATTCAGATAAGCCAGCAGTATCTGCCGCCATACGAACCGAATCTAAATAAGCCGCTACTCTTGCCTCTGCACTTGCGTCTTCTTTTTTACTGTTACAAGCTGCAAATAATACAGCTATCGCGATGATTGGAATTATTCTTTTCATAATTCTAAGATTTTGTATAAATGTTTTCATACGTGTATTTTTAAAGTTATTAACGCTATAATTCCTAAATCATGCCAGTATCATGATGCTGCTGTTAAAGGAAAATAAAGATCTTTACCTTAACACTAAATTGACTTATTAGCCTTAGCCAGAGCCAACAAATTTCTTTTTTCAGGTGGATAATTGAAAGACTTTTAGCAATAAAAAAGCCATTAAAGCAGCTATAAGAGTATTAAGAAAATTTACCGTGTTATTTCCCAGTATCCCTTTTCTTTCTAAGGAGGCTCCAAGTATAGAATCAAATAAATTTCCGATGGTTCCAGCAATGACAATCAAGGTCGAATAAATAGTCCAGCCACTAACCCATGAATATATTAGAGCAATTATTAAACTCCCGCCAATTCCAATTAAAGTACCTTCCAAACTTACAACGCCATCCAACCCTCTTTTATCTTTTTTTAAATTAAGTATATTGACAAAATTTTTTCCATACACAGTTCCTAATTCAGAAGATAATGTATCAGCAATTGCAGATGATAAACTTGCTGCCAATAAAAAAATAAAAAGTGGAATATTATATGGAAATACTAAAGCTGCCACACCACATAATCCTGCTATGCCGCCATTTGCCAAAACCTGAAATGCATCTCTTTTAATAGTTTCTTCATTTTTAAAAAACTGCTTTTCTTTTCTTTTGTAATTAGTAGCCAATATGGCTAAAATAAAATATACAGCCATCATAATTACATTCATAGCACCTGTACCATATAGTATTAATACTGCTATAATACCACCGGTTAAAGCCCCTCCTGTTGTTAATTTATTCTTCTTAATACTTAATAATACACCAACACTAATAAGAAATAAAAAAATCCAATTTAACAATTGCATAAAAGTAAAAATAAACCCAGGTCTCTATTCTCAATGTTTTTCATAAAAAACCCCGCTGAGCGGGGGTGATATTTAATTCCAGTTCCTTGAAAAAACTTTTTGTAATAGTGGTGTTGTTCGGGCTGCTGCATTTGCTCTTATTTCTCTTTCTCTTTCTTCCATTTTACGAAACATAGCTTCTGATACTAATCCGGCCATAATTACATCTAATTGCAGGTTTAAACGGTTCCCAGTTAAAGATTGGATAGGTTTAGCAATATTGTTTTCCCATTGTTCATTCAATTTATACTCATTTAATGCTTCCTTCATAACCGGTGTAATTGCTGTTCTTAAATTAGCTCCGGCTGCAGAACGCAAATATTCTGTTGCTGATGTACCACCACTTTTTACAATACGCATTGCATCCTGTAATTGCATGCCGGAAATAGAATTTACAAAAATGGGTATGGATCGTGTAGCAGTTTGTTCAGCTGCAGTACCAAGTGTTACTGTAAACCTGTCAATTTCTCCCGTCAACCCAAGTTGGTTTAATGTGTTAAGCGTTTTCCTTAGCGACTCCGGGAATACTGCAGCCATGATAGCATCTTTACTAAAAGAACCTGCAAGTAAATTATCCTGGGCACCTAATTGTAATAGCTGGCGTATGGCTGCGGCGGCATCCGCTTCTGTAAGAGTGTAATTTCTAAGTGTGCTGCATGAAAAAGTAGCAGGCAACAACATTACAAATAATAGTGGTGTAAAAATCCTTTTCATATTTACTGTTTTTGTTTTTAAATTAAATAGAGCAGCCGGTTACCAGATGAAGACTAAAAAACCATGCGCAGGTTTGGCATCAGTTTGTTAAAATAAAATTTTGACAGGAAGTACAATCAATGCTCTTTTAGTTAACTGCTTAAAAAAAAAGTCACTGCACCATAGCAATGACTAATATCAAAATCCTTACAATTATAATTAAGAAAATAAAACCTTATAAACAGATTAGAACCTTCTCCTATCGCGGTTAAAATTATTATTGGGTCTTCCGCTTCCACCGTTACCTCCTCTATAACCACCACCGCCCTGACCTCCACCACCGGGTCTTTCATCAGCCTGTTTTACAACTAAAGGTTTTTTACCCAGGGAGATATCGTTCAGATGTTCAATAGCTTCTTTTGCCTCCTCATCGTTTGCCATATCCACAAAAGCAAATCCCCTGCTTTTACCTGTTTCTTTATCAATAGCTACTTTAGCAGAATTAATAGTTCCAAATTTTTCAAAAATTTCCACTAATTCATCATCATCAAGATCATAGGGAAGGCCAGCAACGAACAATTTCATAAAAAGATTTATAGAGTAAAAGTAACAACATATTCATCAATCAAATGACATTGCTTTGCAAAATATATGATTATGAGGCAGAAGTTATGAACACAAGATGCAATATAATTTTAATTTGAAAAATATTTTATTATGAAACTCCTGATATTGACAGTGTTAGTTTTTTTATTTGCCTGCAATCAACAACAGAAACACCCATTAATAAACAAGTGGCAAATCTTACAAATAAGGGATGACAAAAGCCAGGAGAGCTCTATTGCAGATTTTTCTTACAATTATGATCCGGCAGTTGATACAACAAAAGTTTACCTGTATTTTTTTAGCGATTCATTGTATTCAATAACAAATTTGTTTGATTATGAAAGTGACACCAATTCATATAACATTAAAGGAGATACCCTATTTACCAATATGAATCCAAAGGATTATCTAATATTTAAAAAAGGCGAAAAAGATTCTGCCATCTTATTTAACCTGGAAGAACAGATCATCATATCGATATTAAAATGAAATAAGCAACCTGGTTTTAACAAGATGGAGCGGCGCGTTTATTGCAAGATTCTGCCAAGGTAATATTAACAGGTAAATCAAAGGTTTGAAGAAGATTATGCGAATAAGTGGATTATTATCAATTTTTATTTGCGCCACCTGGCAAAGAAACAAAGACGTTCCGGTTCCGGAAACACAGTGGAAGCAATTTGATGAAGCTGTGAATTGGGCTGATATGTCTTATTTAAAATCCGTTGAAGGTGTGTACGTAATAACCAATGGAACAAATGATTTTGGTAAGATTGCAGCAGCCAAAACAAGTTATACTATTGAAGGTGCTGATACAATTTACCATGTTTCAATTTTTTGCGAAAAAGATGCTTCTTACCTGGTATTACAAGGTAAAATCACGGATGGAGTTTTATTATTGAAAGGCTATTGGAGAAATATGCATGGCGAAGAAACAGGAACTGTACATTTAAAAAGAGTGATTAATTCAGGGACTGTACCTTCAGATTCTTTGGAAAATAATGCTATCCCCCATCATCTCATTACAGGTTATTGGGGTGATAACAATGAAGAACCTTCAAAGAAAATTGAATTAAAATTTTTGCGTCCATTATACAATAAAACTTCATTTGAAATTTTGGCACACCGCGGTGGCGGAAGAAATACAGACTTTGTTCCTTCTTCAGAAAACTCAGTTGAATTGATAAAAAAAGCTGCCCGATTTGGAGCAACAGGAGTAGAAATAGATGTCCAACTCACAAAAGATGGTGTTCCTATTTTATACCATGATGCACGCATAAATGGAAGGCTAACCAAAGAAACAGGTATTCATAGTAAGATAACCAGCAATACTTATAACGAACTCCTTAACGAGATTACGCTTACAAAAGATGAAAAAATTCCAACTGTAGAACAAGCTTTAAAAGCTATTGTACATGAAACATCATTAGAATTTGTATGGCTTGATTGTAAAGACAAAACTGCCCTTGCAAAATTGCGAAACATACAAAAAAAATTTACTGATGAAGCTGCATCAATTGGCAGAGGTGTAAATATTATGATAGGAATTCATGGCAAAGATGCCATGAAAGCATTGCAGGAACTTCCTGAACACAAAGACATACCAACCATTTGTGAATTGGATCCTGAAGATGTTATTGAATTAAATTCCAGGGTATGGGCTCCCATGTGGATCAAAAGAGGAAGTAAAAAGGATGTAAAAACAATGCAGGAAAAAGGAAAAAAAGTTTTTATCTGGACTGTAGATAAGGCTTCAAGAGTAAAACAATATGTCACCGAATCAGGTTACGATGGTGTGCTATCTAACTACCCATCAGTTGTAGCTTTTTATCATTATATACGACAATAATTAAGTTTTCCTGTTGTTACACAATGGTTAAGTATGGCCATAGCACTTTCAATAAAAATCTTATTTGTGTATATTTGGAACTACGAATACAAGCAATCCAGGAAGGATTTTCTTAACAATCATCGTTTATTCTTAACTTTTTTAACAGCTAAAGGCATAATACTTGCTCATTGGGCGACGAACAATAACTTATGATTAAAAACCAACTTTTCTTATTGATTTTAACCTTAACCAGTGCCATGGGAAACAGCCAGTTAAATGAAGCTATAACACCAGAAGAACCAAAAGTTATAGCTTTTGCAAGTGATACCCAGGCTCCTATGTGGGTTGAAACCATTCTGCTTAAATCTCACAATAATAAAAAAGCTACCAACATGGTTTTTGGTGAGATTTTGAAAAGCCAGCCTTCCTCGCTTTTCCTTTTAGGAGATGTAGTTAACCTTGGCTATAGCAGAAGACAATGGAAACCTATTGATAAGCATATCAATGAACTCAGGGAAAACAAAATTGATGTTCATGCTATTTTAGGAAATCATGAAATAATGGGTCGTCCAAAAACAGGGGAAGCTATGTTTCAACAGCGATTTCCTAATCATATTCGTACAGGTTTTATTGAAATTGTAGACTCTGTTGCAGTTGTTTTATTGAATTCAAATTTCAATACATTATCCAAAGCTGAAGATCAATTACAAATAACATGGTATCGTGAAATGTTGAAGAACCTGGATAATGACCCATCAGTAAAATTTATTATTACCGGTACACACCACTCTCCATTTACAAATAGCAGAATTGTAAAACCATCAAAACCTGTACATGACAAATTTGTTCCTGCTTTTATAGCTTCAGAAAAAAGCAAATTATTTTTATCCGGTCACTGCCATGGATTTGAACATTATAATATTCAGGGAAAAGATTTTATGGTAATTGGTGGAGGAGGAGGTTTGAATCAGCCTCTACGTCAAGGTGTTGATGCTTTACCTGACCTGGCTACAGACTATAAACCTTTATTCCATTATTTAACGGTTCGTAGATTAGATGATCGCTTGGAAGTAACCTCACATAAATTAAATGCAAACCTTACTGCTTTTGAAGCAGGAAGAAAACATGATATTATTCATACTGTAACAACAGAAGCAATTATTGCAAGTGCTGATTAGTAGAATTGCAGAGAATTCTTTTTGCAAAAAACCTCAGCATCAAAAACTGAGGTTTTCCTTGTTAAAATTTTATTTCATCAGCACTGGGTCCATAACTTCCGGGAATGGGTATATCGAGCAAGCGCAGGTATACACCTAATTGTGCCCGATGATGTATGGTTTGACTAAATGCATGACGTATTACTTCATACTTTGTCATTTTACCAAGCACCTGGTCTCCCTTTCTCATTGTCCACTCAGGTAGCAGATCTTCCTCTGTTGCTTTTTCCAAAGCTTCTCTACCCTGGTTTAATGACCTTTCAAAAAGCTCAAGTAAATCTGTTGTTGATTTTACCTCAGTTGGTTTATACGGTGATGCAGCAAAATCAATTTCTGAAGTTGTTAACCCCATAAAAACCCATGATGGTAATTCTGCTATATGAACAGTGAGGGCTTTCATATTCATACTTTTTTCATGTGGCTTCCAATCCCAATTATCATCCGGAACTCGTTGTAACATTTTTAGCGTTATAGCCGACTCCTGATCCATTTCTTTTAAAAGCAATTGTAATATATCCATAGTTGATATTAATTAATCCTGAGGTGTTAATCTGATAAACATTCCCGGTGATTCTGTTACTGCATAAATATACCCATCTGGTGCTTCGGTAACCGCCCTAAATCGTGCCATACCATTGAGAAGTTTCTCTTCACCTTTTGTTTTATTGCCATCAACCTCCACCCTTGCAATATGTTGTCCTGCAAGTGCTCCCACAAGTAGATTTCCTTTCCAGCCTCTATAACGGTCGCTGGTAACCAAGGTTAACTACATCTCCTAAAAGGAAAAGCGAGGAAGGCTGGCTT
>MWWA01000167.1_pt1 | contig 19398 bp, 13 predicted proteins | sample 1047341 | NCBI WGS metagenome assembly MWWA01 (sample SAMN06349978, study PRJNA376086) | soil metagenome | isolation source: MS5-1 sample Antarctic (ecotone) soil | place: Antarctica | collected 2015-01-13
AAATACCTATACAAACTTTGAAAGTAGGGGCTATGGGTACGCATAATTGTTTAGGACTTGCTAAAGCAAAAAATGCAAAGATTCTGGTAGCCAGCACCAGCGAAGTGTATGGTGATCCACTAGTACATCCGCAAACAGAGGAATATTGGGGGAATGTTAACCCGGTAGGACCGCGGGGTGTATATGATGAAGCAAAGCGTTATATGGAATCCATCACGATGGCTTATCATACCTTTCATAATGTAGATACACGCATCATTCGCATATTCAATACGTATGGACCAAGAATGCGGTTGAATGATGGTCGTGCACTACCAGCATTTATCGGCCAGGCACTTCGTGGAGAAGACCTGACTGTTTTTGGTGATGGCTCACAAACACGTTCCTTTTGTTATGTGGATGACCTGGTAGAAGGGATCTACCGGTTATTAATGAGCGATTATAATATGCCTGTGAATATTGGTAACCCGGATGAAATTTCTTTGAAGGATTTTGCAGAAGAAATTCTTCAACTTACCGGTAATAAAGTGAAAATCGTCTACAAACCATTGCCCGTTGATGATCCCAAACAAAGGCAGCCGGATATTACCAAAGCCAGAACGATTCTGGGATGGCAGCCAACAGTTAATCGCAGTGAAGGATTGAAGATAACTTATGATTATTTTAAATCGCTTCCACCGGAAGAATGGTCAAAAGTGCCAAAAGAATTTGCTGACAGTAAATATTCAAAATAAATTTTCATAATAAATTATAGTAAAGCATGTACAAAGAGTTGATTGATAAGAAGGCTAAATTGGCGGTTATTGGTTTAGGTTATGTTGGATTACCCATTGCATTGGAATTTTCAAAAAAAATATCCGTAATTGGATTTGATATCAGTCAAAAAAGGGTAGATATGATGAAGCAGGGTATTGACCCCAGCAATGAGTTGGAATCAGATGCTTTTTATAATAGTGATATAACATTTACAACTTCACTCGATGATTTAAAAGAGGCTAAGTTCTTTGTTGTAGCGGTCCCTACACCTGTAGACGAACATAATGTTCCAAATTTAATTCCTGTTCAAAAGGCTTCAGAAACAATCGGGAAGGTTATTAAAAAAGGTGATTATGTAATTTTTGAAAGTACTGTTTATCCGGGTTGCACAGAAGAAGATTGTATCCCGATAATTGAAAAAATTTCAGGACTTACAAATCGCAATGATTTTAAATCCGGGTATTCCCCGGAGCGTATTAATCCGGGCGATAAAGTTCATACATTAACTAATGTTATTAAAGTTGTTTCTGGTTGTGATGTTGAATCGCTGGATGAAATAGCTAAGGTATATGAATTGGTAGTTAAGGCAGGTGTGCATAGGGCATCTTCCATTAAAGTTGCAGAAGCTGCCAAAATTATTGAAAACACCCAGCGCGATCTCAATATTGCACTGATGAATGAGTTATCTATCATCTTCGATAAAATGGGAATTAACACTTATGAAGTATTGGAAGCCGCGGGTACTAAATGGAATTTTTTAAAATTTTATCCTGGGTTGGTAGGTGGCCATTGTATTGGTGTAGACCCATACTATCTTACCTATAAAGCTGCGGAATTAGGTTATAGTTCAAAAGTTATTTTAGCAGGCAGAAGTACCAATGATAGTATGGGAGCTTATGTAGCCAAAAAAGTTTTACAGCATATTATTCAAAATAATGGGAATGTAAAAGATGCAAAGGTTTTGATTATGGGTGCCACATTTAAAGAGAATGTGAGCGATATACGAAATTCCAAAGTGGCTGATGTTGTTAAAAATTTGCAGGAATATTATCTCAAAGTGCATATCCAGGATCCTCATGCCAATTCAGATGAGCTCAATCATGAATATGGATTTGGTTTAACTGAAAAAATCGATAATGATTATGACGCAGTTATTATGGCAGTGTCCCATGAAGATTATATAAGCTTAAACGATGATTATTTTGCCGGTATAACTAAGCCTCACGCCTTGATTGCAGATCTAAAAGGAGCGTACCGAAATAAAATTTCACAACGTTCTTACTGGAGTTTATAATAACCATATTTAATCATGCCATTTACGGAAACTTCTATACAGGGATTATTTGTTTTTGAACCACGAATTTTTGAAGACAGTCGTGGTTATTTCTTTGAGGCTTTTAATGGAGAAGTTTTTAATCACGAAGGCCTGGAAGATCATTTTATACAGGATAATCAATCTCTTTCATCCTATGGAGTTATTCGCGGTTTGCATTATCAAAAAGATCCTTACGCACAAGTTAAATTGATCAGGGTAATGCAAGGAAAAATTATGGATGTTGCTGTGGATATAAGAAAAGGCTCTCCAACTTACGGTAAAAGTTTCAGTCTTGAAATTTCGGCTGAAAACAAATTGCAACTATATATTCCTGCCGGTTTTGCACATGGGTTTTCCGTGTTAAGTGAAACAACTATTGTTTTATACAAATGCAATGCAGTATATAACAAATCAAGTGAAGGGGGCATCCGGTATGATGATCCTGCATTAGCATTAGATTGGAAAATACCTCATGATAAGGCGATTATTTCCGAAAAGGACCAGTTTTTGCCGCTTTTAAAAGATTGTGACAGCAACTTCAAGTTTTGATTAATAAATTGCCATGCTTTTATCTACATTGAATTATCATTATTAATGACAGGTTCAAAAAAAATATTGGTAACCGGGTCCAACGGACAGCTTGGAAAAGAGATTCAACGCATTTGCAGCACATTAACCGGTTATGAATTTATTTTTTTAACAAAATCAGATATGCCTATAAACCAATTTGAATTGGTCAGGCATATTTTCAATACTTTGAAACCTGCCTATTGTATCAACTGTGCCGCATATACTGCAGTTGATAAGGCTGAAGAGGAGAAAGGTCTGGCATTTGAAATTAACGGTGAAGCAGTTGGTGTATTAGCCGCTATTTGTTCAGAAAATGAAACAAAGTTTATTCACATATCAACCGATTATGTTTTTGAAGGAAATGGTACACAGCCATATGTGGAAACAGATGAAACTTCATCCATTAATACCTATGGTGCCTCTAAATTAAAAGGGGAAGAAGAAGCGTTCCGGTATAATCCCGAAACCATTATCATTCGTACATCCTGGGTATATTCTGAATTCGGAAATAATTTTGTCAAAACAATGTTGCGCTTAATGAAGGATAAAAATTCCATAAGCGTTGTAAATGACCAATTAGGTTCACCCACATATGCCGCTGACCTGGCCTCAGTCATATTTTCCATTATTCAATTCCCGGAGTGGAAACCAGGTATTTATCATTTTAGCAATGAAGGCGTGATTACCTGGTTCGATTTTGCAACAGCCATTAAAGAGATTACGGGAACAGCTGTTCAGATCAAACCTGTATCAACATCCGAATATCCTACCAAGGCTAAAAGACCTGCCTATTCAGTGCTGAATAATGAAAAAATCAAAAATAACTTCGGTATACAATTTAAAAATTGGAAGAAAAGTTTAGAGAGTTGTATTCAACAAATAAAAAATGCCCCGGAATAATCTGGGTATAAAGTTGTTTGAAAAAATTATTATTTGTTGTAACCGGTGAGCAATGTTGAACCCATTAGTTTACCATTCTTAGAATACGTTTCAGATTTAACCATTCCAAAACCCGGAACAAACCATTCTACAGATTTAAAATTCATGGGAATGCCAATTCCACCAATCATTGTTTTAAGCTGTCCTTCAAACGAAATCTTATATGCTTCCCAGCTTCCGGCGGGCGAAGTAATATTTTCTTTTCCTTCTACTTTACGGTTTACTTGTGAATAATTGATGGTAGTAGATAAAGTGTTATTATTATACATTTCCATTTTAAAAATTCCATCCTGTAAAGTTTGACCGGCTGCCATATTCTGTGGATATTCTATATATACTTCATCTGCCCTGACTTCCATATTCTTGTAGGCATCCATTTGCTGTTGCGGAACAGCCATACGCATATCCGCTTTTAAAATTCCATTGTTGCAAATATAAGTTCCAGTTGCCTGTGCAGTTTCATTACCTTTTTCATCTGTAAATACGGATTCTATAGTAGATACATACCCATTGTTTTGATTTTTAACCTCAGTTACTTTCCATTTTTGTTTGCCGCTTTCTTTTCCTTTTCTGTCATAAACCGTCATTTCAACAATTGCATTATTGGACAGGTAATAATAGTTCTGACAATCCTGAGCCTGGATTAAAAAACCTAACATTAGTAGAAAAACAAGGTTGATAAGCTTTTTCATGAGTTAAATTTTGAATTAAGTTAAAAAATATTTTTCAACCTGCTGATACAACTTTTAGGGAGTTTTGATGGAAAATGAGAGCAGAATCAAGTAACCCGTTTCTCCTTTAAGAAGATTCTATTATATAATTTACATAAAAAAACCGGAATAAAATTCCGGTCTTGTTGACCCATAAGGATTCGAACCTTAAATGACTGAACCAAAATCAGTAGTGTTACCATTACACCATGGGTCAATCGCATTGAGTTCCGAAGTGCCAAAATTTCTTTTGGGAGTGCAAAAATAGGATTTGAAGTGATTTCACCCAAAAGCTTTTTAATCAAATAGAATGATAGTTATACAATAAACTTTTAAAGGGAATTCAATTGGCCATTAAAGATTTAAGGGATTTTTCCTCTTTTTCTTTTAATTCTTTGATTTTATCCAATGCCCTTGCTACCACATCGCACATTATAGTGACTAAACTACCTGCCGGCGCATTGGAGTAGGCATATTCAAGCGCTTCATCTTCATTTTGAATGATAAGGGTTGGAAGGTTAGGATTTGATTTATGAATTCCTTCTTTCAAAAGATTTATGATTTCTTCCGCTTCACGACCTCTCAGGTTTTGATCGCATCTAATGATAATTTCATCAAAATAATTGGCTGATATTTCTCCTAATTCCATGATGTCTTCATCCCTCCGGTCTCCTGTACCGCTGATAATTCCTATTTTATGCGAATAATCAAGTTTACTGATAAAATCACAAAGCAATTTGAGTCCATGAGGATTGTGTGCGAAATCGGCCAGGAAAGTAAAATTTTTAAAATTAAAAAAGTTTAACCTCCCGGGAGTTTGATCCGTTGAAGGAATAAAAGATAATAAGCCCTGACGAATGTCAGCGATGGTAATATCCCGGTATAGATAAGTTGCCATTACTGATGGTAAAATGTTCTGGATATTGTGAGTAGCTTTTCCTTCAAATGTGAGGGGTATGTCTTTGGCTGCCATTACCCTTATTTTCCAGGTTCCTTTCAAAAGGCTGATGAAACCATTTTCATACACTGCGGCCAGGCCGCCTTTTGCGCAATGTTTCAGTATATGCGTGTTTTTTTCATCCATGCTGAATAAAGCCACATTGCAATCAAGGGTTTTTTTCATTTTGAAAACCCTTTCATCATCAGCATTTAAAATGGCATATCCATGAGGGAATACCGTCTCTGCCACCACAGCTTTCACTTGCGCCATTTGTTCAACTGAATTAATACCACCAAGCCCGATATGGTCGGCAGCTACATTGGTTATAACGGCTACATCGCAATGCCGGAAGGCGAGTCCCGCTTTTAAAATTCCTCCACGGGCGCATTCAAGCACTGCAAAATCCACCGTTGGATCTTTTAAAACAAATTGTGCAGAGACTGGCCCGGTACAATCACCCTTCATCATTAACTGGTTCTGAATGTATACACCATCAGACGTTGTATATCCAGGTTTTTTGCCGGCAATCTTGGCAATATGAGCAATGAGGCGGGTAGTTGTAGTTTTCCCATTCGTACCTGTTACGGCAATAATCGGAACACGCCCGTTAGACCCTTTAGGATAAAGCATGTCAACCACGGGCTCGGCCACATTACGCGGCAAACCTTCTGATGGATCAATATGCATCCGGAATCCCGGCGCTGCATTTACTTCCAAAACTGCTCCACCGTTTTCAAGTAAAGGTGTTTTCAGATTTTCCGCCATTATGTCGATGCCACAAATATCCAGGCCTATGATGCGGGCAATTCTTTCACACATAAAAATATTAGCTGGATGCACTTCATCTGTAACATCAGCAGAGGTTCCACCCGTGCTTAAATTGGCTGTAGGTTTTAATGAAACAATTTCATTTTCGGCGGGAACAGTTTCTAAAGTGTATCCATTATCATTCAGCATTTTCCAGGTAAAATCATCCACTTTAATTTGCGTCAGTACTTTTTCATGTCCATAGCCTCTGCGTGGATCTTTATTTAATTCATCTATTAATTGCTGAATGTTCTGCTTACCATCACCAGTAACCGAAGCTGGTGTTCGCAGTGCGGCGCAAATGAATTTATAATCTATTACAAGTACCCTGAAATCAAAACCGGTAATAAACTTTTCAACAATAACATGCCGGCTGTATTTCTGTGCACCTTCCAATGCTTTTAATGCCTGGGTACGATTTATGATATTGGTGGTTGCACCTTTACCATGATTACCATTGATTGGTTTTATAACCAACGGAAACCCGACTTTATCTATTGCATCCTGCAATTCTTCCATGCTTTGGATGATGGTACCATTTGGAATAGGTACCTCTGCCTGCTCCAATAAATTTTTGGTTTCTTCTTTATCGCCCGCTATATCAACAGCAATAGAAGAAGTGGTGCTGGCGATGGTGGCCCGGATACGTTTTTGTTTATGTCCATGACCTAGTTGAACCAGGGAATGTTTGTTTAAACGGATAAAAGGAATACCCCGCCGCGCCGCTTCTTCAACAATACAACTTGTTGAAGGTCCAAGCCTGGTATCTTCCCTGATCTCCCGTAAACGCATGATATCATTTTCCAGGTCATAATCCCTTCCTTCTATCAATGCTTCTGCAATTTTAACTGAAGCCTTTGCGGTATAAACACCGGCATCCTCTTCCATATAATCGAAGATTACAAAATAGACACCATTCTCACCGGTGCTCCTTGTTCTTCCAAATCCACAATCCATGCCTGCCAATGTCTGTAATTCCAGGGCAATGTGTTCTATTACATGTCCAATCCAGGTGCCTTCTTCCACGCGACTATAAAAACCACCTTCCACACCTTCACTGCACCGATGTTCGTACATGCCGGGTAACAATGTTTTCAGCCTGTTTAAAAAACCGGGTATTTTATTGGTGGGTCTCTCTTCCAAGGTTTCCAGGTCCAGTTTCATTTGAATTAACTTTGGACGGCGAACACTCCAGTAATTAGGACCCCTCAATACTTTGATATCAATAATCTTCATAAATATTTCTTAGATGCGGAAATTAGTTTTTTTTGTGTTTGTTACCAATTTTGGTTTTAGTTATAAATGTTGATTAGAAAAAATGCATGTTGTTTCAGTAAAAAGTTTATTTACATTTAAATAAAAATCTATGAGTGTTGAGAATCGTAGAAATTTTTTAAAGAAAGCCGGCGCCTTTTCAGCAACAACTTTATGGGCATCCTTTACACAACCCGTCTGGAGTCGTAATCTTGAAAGTGCATTAAAAAATGCTGCCGGCATTAGTCCGGATAATCTGGCAACGGAAGAAGAATTTTGGTATTATGTGCAACAATCATTTACCGTTTCGCCCGGCATCATCAATTTAAATAATGGTGGTGTATCGCCTGCTCCCAAAACGGTGCAGGATGCTATGAAAAGATATTATGACCTGAGCAATGAAGCGCCCAGTTATTATATGTGGAGAATAATTGACCAGGGCCGTGAACCTTTAAGAAAAAACCTGGCATCCCTGGCAGGCTGCGATCCGGAAGAGATTGCCATGAACCGCAATGCATCTGAAGGATTGGAAACAATTATTTTCGGACTTCAACTAAAGGCGGGTGATGAAGTAGTTGCGGCTAAACAGGATTATCCAAATATGATAAATGCCTGGAAGCAAAGGGAAATAAGAGATCATATAAAAATGGTTTGGGTACACCTTGAAACTCCATCAACAAACGAAGATTACCTGGTGAAGCAATATGTAAATGCATTTACATCTAAGACAAAAATTGTACACCTGACACATATAATAAATTGGAATGGGCAAATTCTTCCGGTTAAGAAAATTGCGCAGGAAGCTCGCAAAAAAGGGATAGAAGTGGTGGTGGATGGTGCACATAGTTTTGCGCATTTTGAATTTACAATTCCTGAACTTGAATGCGATTATTATGCTACCAGCTTGCATAAATGGTTATTTGCTCCAATAGGTACGGGGATGTTGTATGTAAAAAGAAGTAAAATAGAAAGCCTGTATCCGATGTTTGCAACAGATGATCCGTTTAAAGATGATATCCGGAAATTTGAACATTTGGGGACAAGGCCTTTTTTTATTGAACAGGCCATTGGCAAAGCCATAGAATTTCATGAAATGATTGGAATAAAAAGAAAACAAATGAGACTGCATTACCTGAAAAATTACTGGATGGAAAAAATTCAGGATCTGCCAACGGTTATTTTGAATACTTCACAGGATCCTGAATGGGGATGTGCTATTGGTAATATCGGTATTCAAGGCAAAAAACCTGCTGAACTGGACCAATTTTTATTTAATCATTATAAAATCCATACAACCAGTATTGAATGGGAGAACATTCATGGAGTAAGGGTAACTCCTAACGTCTACACCACTACTAAAAATCTTGATTTGCTGGTAAAAGCCATCAGGGAGTTTGTGAAAACAACCTGAATCTGCCGCGGGAACAGCTTTTCATTGTAAAAACAGTTTATAATTTCCTTGTGATATCTAATTAAGTGAAATATTTATCCACTTACCCACATACGCAAGGTATCAGGGTTTACGTTAGATCATTTTCTTTTACATTTGTTTTAATCAAACCCGCCTGAATGATACATCCTAAGGGAAAACTTATAGCCGTTGGTGGTGCAGAAGATAAAGGTACCGACCTTGAAAAAGGTGAAATTTTCCGCAATAACCTCAATTTTTTTGAACTTGGAATTCTTCGGCGCATAGTTGATGAAGCCGGGGGAGTTGATTGCAGAATAGAAGTGATCACAACCGCATCCACCATCCCTTACGAAGTAGGAAATAATTATCTGAATGCTTTTGGTAAAATTGGCTGCACCAATGTAGGTGTAATGCATATTCGCAATCGTCAGGAAGTTAATGACGAAAAATACCTGGATCGGATTACAAAATGCAAAGCCATCATGATGACGGGTGGCAACCAGCTAAGATTAAGTACAACATTTGGCGGAACGCATTTTTTACGCTCCATTTTAGCTCGGTATGAGAATGAGGAATTTGTGGTTGCCGGAACCAGTGCAGGTGCAATGGCAATGAGTAATACTATGATTTATGAAGGTAATGCCATCAGGGCTCATTTAAAAGGAGAGGTAAAGATTACAACGGGTTTAGGGTTTATTGATGATGTGATAATTGATTCACATTTTGAAAAGCGTGGGCGTTTCGGACGTTTGTCACAGGCTATCGCAACCAATCCCCAATGCATTGGAATTGGTTTAGGAGAAGATACCGGTATGTTGATTACCGAAGGAAATAAAATGGAAGCAATAGGCAGTGGCCTTGTAATGATCATTGATGGGCATGAAATCAGGCACAATAATATTGCCGATATACCGGATGGAAATCCTATAAGCATTGAAAATATTAAAGTTCATTTTTGTGAAAAGGGTAATGGTTATTATCTGAATGAACGGCGGTTTGTAATGGAAATGCAGGAGGGATCATTGATCCGTAAACAAGTGGATGTGGAATAAATTAATACTCCCCAAACGTATATTTTTCGAATTGATTGACCAATCCGGTCCATTTATTTTAAATAAATATTTTTTGATGAGATTACTGGTATTATTTGCATTTGCGGCTTTAACGCTTTCCTTCATGCCCGATAAGAAATTAAAAGTCATTTTTTTTGGTGATTCCATAACTGAAGCGGGGGTTAAACCTGGCGGATATATTACTGTATTGGATAGCATGGCAAAGAAAAGCAGCAGCAACCATTTATTTGAATTCATTGGGAGGGGAATTAGTGGAAATAAAGTGTATGATCTCCTTTTTCGATTAGAGGATGACGTTATTAGTATGCAACCCGATTTGGTTGTGATATATATCGGCATCAATGATGTATGGCATAAGTCACTTGCCGGCACCGGTACCGATACAGATCGCTTTGAGCGATTTTACCAGGAAATCATTGATCAATTGAAAAAGAAAAACATACAGGTCATTCTTTGCACGCCAACTGTTATTGGCGAAAAAACAGATTATAGTAATCCGCAGGATGGAGATCTGAATGAATATTCAAATATCATTCGTCAACTGGCATCAAAAAATAAACTGCCTTTAATAGATTTGCGCAATGAATTTCTTGCTCACAATTTGAAGAATAATCCTGCAAATGCCCCAGGTGGTGTATTAACAACTGACAGGGTGCATCTCAATGCAAAAGGCAATATGTTAGTTGCCCAATCCATTTGGAAAGTGATATCTAACATAAACCTATAACCGATAACTGAAAGATAAACCACTGGACATTCCATTATGGAATGGTGCTAATTTCACCCTTTCGTTGTTTATTAATTTGTTTTTATGAAACTGGGGAACCAGTATTCCGCTTAATGTTCCTATAGCGACACCAGTAATCAGGTCTGATGGAAAATGTTTACCTCCTTTATAACGTAAATAGGCAGTGGCAAATGTAGAAGCTGAAGCTGCTGTGTATAAAACCCATTTAAAATTAGATTCCGGGTGATAATCTGAATAAACCTTTGCAATAAAAAAAACAGAAGTGGCTACTAAAGCAGGATGCCCACCGATAAAAGAATTGGTTGAACTACCACTTCTCCTTTCATCCATTGGTACTTCAGGATTATATGCCAAAGGCCTGTATCTGTTTGCAAAATAATTAGACCCGGTATAAAAAACACCCGTTATCGAAAGAGCTTCCAGGTATAAAAAACCAATTTTAGCAGCATCCTTCCTGATATCCTTATCCAGTAATAATACTAAAGGAAGTGGCATAGAACCATAAAAAAGCATATCGCTTTGTTTGGTTGCTTTTTCTGAGTAATTGTCGGCAGCGCTTCGGTCAAAGCTATTAATATCGCTTTTCTTTAGCGATAATATTTCAGCCTCTGTTGAACGCTCTTTGCTGTAAATTTTAGAGAATCCTAATAAACTTAAACCCGTAAAAGCACCCGTTAGAGGTATATCTATAGCAGGTTTTAATTTATAAATTTCCAGGTCTTCATTCATTCCCGGATTTATACTTATTACAACTGAAGAATCCTTAATAACTGAAGTATCCTTTTTCAAAATGGTAACGGGTGCAGAATCCTGATTAAATGCCTGTATGGTAATTATTGTACAAAAAAATAACCCAATCAAGTATTTCATATAGTAGAATTTAATTTCAATCACCACTATAAAAAAAACATACCAACCGGATTATTATTATTTTACTGACAATAAACCAGGTAAAAATTCTTCTTACCTTTTTGTACAAGAATGTACTTGTTGTGTAATAATTGAGGAGAATGTATTTGCATCGCCACATCGGTTACTTTTTCCCGGTTGATGCTAATTCCGCCTGATTGCAAAGTTTTACGGGCCTCTCCTTTACTGGGGAATATGGCTGTTTCTGATAGAAAACTTATTATGTCAATTCCTTCTTCGATCCGGGACACTGGAAAATTTGAGAGCGGAACACCTTCCAGTGATTGTAATAATTCTGATTCATTTAATAAGCCAAGTTTTTCAACAGGGTTACCCGTAAACAATTTCTGAGTTGTAAGAATAGCCGCGTCGCATTCATCTGCTCCATGCACAAATGTGGTAACTTCTTTTGCCAGTTTTTTCTGTAAAATCCTTTGAGAGGGATTTGAGTTATGTTCTAAAATGGAATCTTCAATTTCTTTTTTTGGTAAAAATGTGAATATTTTTATATATTTTATGGCATCTTCATCAGCAACATTTAACCAAAACTGGTAAAACTGGTAAGGAGAAGTTCTGGCAGCATCAAGCCATACATTACCTTTTTCCGATTTACCAAACTTTCCGCCATCAGCTTTTGTAATAAGAGGGCATGTGAAGGCAAAAGCTTCTCCATTAGCTTTGCGGCGAATAAGTTCCGTTCCAGTAACTATATTACCCCATTGATCACTACCACCCATTTGCAGCTTGCAGTTTTTATTGGAATAAAGCCAATAAAAATCGTAGCCCTGTACCAATTGATAAGTAAATTCCGTAAAGCTCATTCCTGTATCTCCTTCAAGCCTTTTTTTCACACTGTCTTTAGCCATCATATAATTGACCGTTATATGCTTACCGGCATCCCTGATAAAATCCAGGAACGTTATCTTTTTAAACCAATCATAGTTATTAACGATTTCTGCACCATTTGGCTTTAAAAAGTCAAAATCAAGGAATTTCATTAATTGTTTGCGGATTCCTTCCAGGTTATGATTAAGCACATCTTCGCTTAATAAATTCCTTTCTTCACCTTTAAAACTAGGATCACCAACCATACCTGTAGCACCACCAATCAGGGCAATGGGCTTGTGACCGGCTTTTTGTAAATGAACCAGCAATATGATGGGTACCAGGCTTCCTATATGTAATGAATCAGCTGTTGGATCGAACCCAATATAACCCGTTGTTGTTTCTTTAAGTAATTGATCTTCAGTGCCTGGCATTATATTTTGTATCATACCCCGCCAGGAAAGTTCTTCTATCAGGTTCATTTATTTATTTTTCTGGAAAATGCAAATGTAAAGTAGTTTTAAAAGCAAGCTAAAGACTGCAATATATTTGTAATCAATTCGTTTTCAAATTTCCATCATTTTCGCCTGGATGCTATGATATTGAAAGGCGAAAGTATATTTTTGCTTTTCCGTAATTCTGTTTTAACAACTACTAATTGCATTATAAGAAACCTTTCCAAATGAAACCAGCCGCCTTATACTTATCAGTATTCTTCATGTTCATTTTGCAAAACGGGCAGGCTCAATTTAGAAAATACTCCAATGAATTTCTCAATATTGGTGCAGGCGCCAGGGGATTGGCTATGGGCAGTGCACAAGTGGCTTCTGCCAATGATGGAACAGCGGCGTATTGGAACCCCGCAGGATTAATTTATATTAAAGACCAACCCCAGGTAAACCTGATGCATGCTGAATATTTTGCAGGTATTGGAAAATATGATTTTGCCGGTATTGCTTTTCCTTCAGCAGGAAATAAAAGAACCCTGGCCATTACGGGTTTGCGATTTGCCGTTGATGATATCATGAACACATTATTCCTGGTAGAACCCGATGGGTCAATAAATTATAATAATATCCAGGCATTTTCTTCAGCCGATTATGCGTTTTTAGTTTCATTTGCCCAAAAAATAAAAGAAAGCGAAAATAAAAACGTGCAGTTTGGATTGAATGCCAAAGTGATTCATAGAAATGTTGGAAAGTTTGCTAAAGCATGGGGATTTGGAATTGATGCGGGATTGCAAATACACAAAGACAAATGGAAATTTGGTATAACCGGTCGCGATATCACTACTACTTTTAATGCCTGGTCATTTACTTTTACGGAAAGAGAGAAAGAAGTTTTATATCTCACCAACAATGAGATACCAGTGAAATCAACAGAACTAACGGCACCCCGCTTAATATTGGGTGTAGCCAGGGAATTTGATATCAGCGAGAAAGTAAGTTTATTGGCAGAGGCTAATTTCGATGTCACTTTCGATGGTCAAAGAAATACGGTAATAAGTGCCGATCCGGTAAGCGTAGATCCTAAAATGGGTCTGGAGTGTAATGTAAATGACGTATTTTATTTGCGTGCCGGTATTAATAACTTTCAAAAAGCTTTGGCCGATGGTGATACGCTTAACCAGAAAAAAGTCTGGATTTATCAGCCCAGTGCCGGTGCAGGATTTAAGGTTTCAACGCTGACTATTGATTATGCTTTTACGAACCTGGCCAATCAATCAAATCCTTTATTTACGCATATATTTTCGTTGAAATTAGATATGATCAACAACCGTAAAAAGAAATAACCGTATTCCGATAAATAAATTCAAATGAAATGAGCCATAAAAATTTTCGAGCAATTTCTAGCAACCTCGATGAAAATTTTTATTGTGAATTACATGTGGCCAGAAAACAATAAAAATAACAAATGAAACGATTTTTACTTCTGTTCTTCATCATCGCAGGTTTTACCGTTCAGGGCCAGGTGTATAATAATGAATGGATCGATTATAATAAAACCTATTATAAATTCAAGGTTGGCGTAACAGGACTTTACCGAATTTCATTGAATGAACTTTCAACAATGGGAATCAGTTCTGCACCTGCAGAACATTTTCAATTATGGCGCAATGGGAAAGAAATTCCCATATATACGACATCTGCTTCAGGACCTATTAATACAGGTGGCTATTTAGAGTTTTGGGGTGAAAGAAATGATGGTAAGCCAGATACAAAAATTTACCAAGTACCGGATTACCAGTTGAGTGATAAGATTAGTTTGCAGACAGATACGGCAGCATTTTTTTTAACAATCAATCCGGCGGGTGGAAATCTTCGGTTAGCCGAAACAGTTAATGATGTGGCAGGAAATATTTTACCGAAAGAAGAATATTTCATGCATAAGGAAGGCAATTATTTCCGCAATAAAATTCATGCAGGTCATGCAGTTAATGTAGGCGAATTTTTATATTCCAGTGCTTATGATAAAGGAGAAGGCTGGTCAAGTGCCGACTTAAGACATAATACTTTTATAAATTATACTAACAGCAATTTATTTGTATATACAGGTGGCCCGGATGCAACAATCAGTTATGCAGCAGCCGGGAATGCGTTTTATCCGAGAAAAGTAGGCGTAAGAATCAATAACGTGGTTATCGATACCATGCAGGAAATGAACTTCATGACTTATGCAAAAGCCAGTTTTCCAGTACCCATTTCCGTTATAAGCACTAATTCCGCCGCCATTTCATTTGATGATATAACCGCATTTACATCAGATAGAATGGTCATTGCACGAAGTGAATTGACCTATCCTCGCTTATTTAATTTCGGCGGAAGCAGGAATTTTATTTTTAAGCTTCCTGCAAATGCTTTGGGAAATTATCTCGAGATTTCCAATTTCAATTTTGGAGGCCAGGCGCCGGTTCTATATGATCTGACAAATAGAAAGAGGTATGTAGCTGATATAACTGCGGCTCCATTAATAAAAATAGTACTCGAACCATCTTCAACTGAAAGAGAGTTGGTATTGCTTAACCAGACAGCCACAAACATATTACCTATAACAGGTGGGTTTATTATGCGGAATTTTATTGATTATGGAAATTCTTCTAACCAGGGTGATTACCTGATCATAACTAACTCAAAACTGAGGCAAGGGCAGGGCGGTTCAGATCCTGTTGAAGAATACCGTCAGTATAGAAGCAGTGCAATGGGTGGGGGATACAATGCAAAAATTTATGATGAAGAGGAATTAACCGACCAGTTTGCATTTGGAATAAAAAAACATCCAATTGCTATTCGGAACTTTGTTTTATATACAAGGGCAAACTATACTGCTGCACCAAAATTTGTATTTCTGATTGGAAAGGGAGTAACGTATAATCAATACCGGACCGGCGAAAGTAATCCGGACATGGAGAAACTGAACCTGGTGCCAACATTTGGAAATCCTGCATCCGATAATTTATTTACTTCCAACCCTGGAAGCAGCCAGCCGCAAATACCCATTGGACGAATCGGTGCTATCAGTACGGGTGAAGTAACAGCTTATTTTAATAAAGTAAAAGAATACGAGCAAAACCAGGCATTTTCATCGCCCATTATTGATGATAAGGATTGGATGAAAAACGTAGTGCATATTATAGGCGCCAGTGAAGGTGGATTGCAGGGGATTTTGGAAACCTATATGGCAAAGTATAAAAAAATAATTGAAGACACTTTGTTTGGAGCCAATGTATATACTTTCAGTAAAACATCTGCTGATGCTGTTGAACAATTGAACACCGTTCAGATAGCAAAATTATTTGAAGAAGGGATGAGCATGATCACCTATTTTGGTCACTCTTCTGCAACCACCCTGGAATTTAACCTGGATAAGCCGGAAGCATACAACAATAACGGGAAATATCCTTTGTTCTTCGCATTGGGTTGTAACGTGGGTAATTTTTATAATTTCAGCAGTTTACGATTACAGCAACAGGAAACCTTATCCGAAAAATTTGTACTAACGCCAAATAAAGGTTCTATTGCATTTATTGCCAGTTCACATTTTGGGATTGTTCATTACCTGGATATTTACAATACGCGTAATTATCATAATTTAACCCGTAATTTTTATCATGAAACATTAGGCGAAAATTTACTGGAAACTATCAGGGACATTTATGACCTGACAACCGAAGGCGATTTTTATTCAAGGGTGCATTCAGAGGAATTGATATTACATGGTGACCCTGCCATTCGCTTAAATACACATGCTAAACCTGATTATGCTATTGAGGAACCAATGGTAAAAATAAATCCAACTTTTGTTTCTATAGCAGAAACTAATTTTAAAGTGGATGCCAGTTTTATCAACCTGGGAAAAGCAATTGATAAAAGCATTGTTATTGAGATCAAAAGACAGTACCCTGATCAAACTATAGATATTATTCGAAGAGATACCATTCCAGGTATCAGGTATATGGATTCTATAAGTGTAACTGTTCCGATCGATCCTGTAAAAGACAAAGGATTGAATAAAATAACAGTAACAATAGATGCAGACTTTGAAGTGGATGAATTATATGAAACGAATAACTCCATAACTAAAGACGTTTTTATTTATGAGGATGATATAAGACCGGTATATCCATACAATTTTGCCATTATCAACAACCAAAATATAAAACTTGCTGCATCAACGGCCAATGCATTAAGTGAGTCAAAGCAATATTTATTGGAAATCGATACTACTGCATTATTTAATTCATCGTTTAAAAAGACACAATCCAAAACTTCAGGTGGTGGTGTACTTGAATTTGAACCAGGCTTTACTTTTACTAATAATACAGTTTATTATTGGAGAGTTGCCATCGCCACCACTTCGGGGACTCCAAACTGGCATATGGCTTCTTTTATTTATTTACCCGATAGTGAACCTGGTTTCAACCAATCGCATTTTTTTCAACATACTAAATCAACATTGGAAAATTTAAATCTCGATTCAACAACGCGGAATTTAAATTATGGGTTAATAACTCAAAATCTTTTTATCAGAAATACAGTTTATCCATTTGGTGGCACACAGGAATCGGAATTTACCGTGTCCGTAAATGGCGATCCGTATATGAGAAGTGCTTGCGTAGGAAGTTCATTAATATTTCATGTTTTTGACGAAAAAACATTTAGGCCATGGAAAAATGTTGATGATAATGGTAGTAATCTTTTTCTTTATGGAAGTGGATCAGCTAATTGCCAACCAGGACGTCAAAATAATATAGAATTTTCCTATACAACATCAGCTAGGAGAAAAATAATAATGGATTTCATCGATAGTATACCTGAGGGTGCATTTGTAGTAGTAAGAAGTATTGATGCTCCTGTTAATACATCATATTCTGCAACTTGGAGAGCAGATACATCTCTATTTGGCTCTAATAATTCATTATACCATAAACTTTTAAATGTTGGTTTCGCAAATATTGATGATTTAAATGCGCGAAAATCCTGGATTTTAGTTTATCAAAAAGGTGTCAATGACTTTCAGGCACAATCAAGAATTAGTGAAGGTCTTTATGACAAAGTCGTAGTGGATGTTGATTTGCAAACTCCTGCCAATTCGGGTAATATAATATCTCCATCTTTTGGACCAGCAAAAGCATGGAAAGAACTTCAGTGGGCGGGGCAAAATATCCTTAATGCCGAAGGAGATGAACCGTTGGTTAGTATTATCGGAAGAGATTATAATGGGTTGGAGTCTGTGTTAGTTAATGATTTAAATATAAATCAACAGGATTATGATATTTCTTTTATAGATGCAACTCAATATCCTTTTATTAAGTTGGTTATGAAAAATACGGATACAGCTAATTTTACCCCATATCAGCTTGAATTCTGGCGCTTAACTTACGATCCTGTTCCTGAAGGTGCCATTGCACCTAATTATATGTTTCAGATGAAAGATTCTCTTGAAGTAGGTGAGTTATTAAATTTTAAAGTTGCTTTTAAAAATGTTAGCCAGACACCGTTTGACAGTATACAAGTAAAAATGATTGTGACAGATCGAAATAATGTTTCTAATATAATACCAATTGGGAGGCAAAAACCTTTAATATCTGGCGATTCTGTTCATGTAAATTATCAGATTGAAACCACCAATTTTTCAGGTAAGAATACCTTATTCATTGATTTCAACCCGGATAACGATCAACCCGAGCAATATCATTTTAATAATTTCCTTTATAAAGATTTCATTATTAGCAGAGATAGTTTGAATCCTTTACTGGATGTTACATTTGATGGAGTTCATATTCTAAATAGAGATATCGTTTCAGCAAAACCGAAAATATTAATCAAATTACAGGATGAAGCTAAATTCCTGTTATTGGATGATACTTCATTGGTCACTTTGCAGGTTCGTTATCCAAATGGCAACATTCGTCCATTCTATTTTAATAATGATTCAGTAAAATATATACCTCCAACATCCGGAGAAAATAATGAGGCTACCATCGAATTTAATCCTGCATTTTTTGTAGACGGCGATTACGAATTGATCGTTTCAGGAAAAGATAAGACAGATAACTTTGCCGGAAGCATTGAATACCGTGTAGGTTTCCAGGTAATTAATAAACCAATGATCTCCAACATGCTTAATTATCCGAACCCTTTCACTACATCTACCGCCTTTGTATTTACCCTAACCGGTAGTGAAGTGCCACAAAATATCCGGATTCAGATCATGACTATAACCGGAAAAATAGTGCGAGAAATCACCAAAGAAGAATTAGGCCCTATTCATATCGGACGAAACATTACAGATTTTAAATGGGATGGTACCGATCAGTATGGGCAGAAACTCGCCAATGGAATTTACCTTTACCGCGTCATCACAAATTTAAATGGAAAGTTATTGGATAAATACAAAGCAGAAGGAGACCGCACGGACCAGTTTTTTAATAAGGGTTATGGTAAAATGTATTTAATGAGGTAGAATTTTTAAAACAATATATTTTTATACTCACAGCATAAACTGTGAGTTTTTTCCTGACTTCCGCACTCCAATTTTTCAAATTTCATAATTCATATATTTTCAATTAGTTAGGTTTTGGATTATTTGTGTTTTGGGTGTTAATTTGGGGGCTTTACCTTTGTTTTGTGTTTATCAGAAA
>MWWA01000168.1_pt1 | contig 19390 bp, 16 predicted proteins | sample 1047341 | NCBI WGS metagenome assembly MWWA01 (sample SAMN06349978, study PRJNA376086) | soil metagenome | isolation source: MS5-1 sample Antarctic (ecotone) soil | place: Antarctica | collected 2015-01-13
CCGCCGGCACCTCCCGCTGCGGGGCGGGGACGAGCTGAAAGTCGGGCGCGTCCATCGCTGTTTCCTCGTTAGGCATGACTTAGAAGAAAATCGGGATGATGAGAATGGCCACGATGTTGACCACCTTGATCATGGGATTGATCGCGGGACCGGCGGTATCCTTGTAGGGATCGCCAACAGTGTCGCCGGTGACGGAAGCGGCGTGGGCGAAGGAGCCTTTGCCGCCCAAGTTTCCTTCTTCGATGTATTTCTTCGCGTTATCCCAGGCACCGCCACTCGAGGTCATGGCGATGGCGACGAACAAACCAGTGACGATGGTTCCCACCAGCATGCCGCCGAGAACCACCGGACCGAGCGGCTTGATCGCCGCCACGGCGAGAACGAAGGCGACGGGCAGGAGCGCGGGAATGATCATTTCGCGGAGCGCGGCCTTGGTCACGATGTCGACGCAAACGCCGTAGTCCGGTTTGTCTTCGCCGCGGAGGATGCCGGGCTTGGCGGTCAACTGCCGGCGCACTTCGCGCACGACAGCGCCCGCGGCCTTGCCCACCGCGTCCATGCTGAAAGCGGTGAAGACGAAAGGGAGGAGGCCGCCGATAAAGAGCCCGATGATGACCTTGGGATCGTTGAGCGAGAAATCAAAGGTGTAAGCGCGGCCGGAGGCGAGGAAATGCGCGCGCAATTCCTCCACATAAGAGCCGAACAGAACGAGCGCGGCGAGGCCGGCGGAAGCGATGGCGTAGCCTTTAGTGACGGCCTTCATGGTGTTGCCGACGGCGTCGAGCTCGTCCGTAGTGTCGCGCACTTCCTTGGGCAATTCGCTCATGACCGCGATGCCGCCGGCGTTATCCGTGATCGGGCCGAAGGCGTCGAGCGAGATGATGATGCCGGCCATCGAGAGCATGCTCATGACGGCGATGGCGATGCCGTAGAGCCCGGCGAAGTGGAAGCTGAAGAGAATGGAAAGACCAATGAACGCGACCGGGAGCGCGGTGGCGTGCTGCCCGATGGCGAGACCGGCGATGATGTTGGTGGCGTGGCCGGTCTCGGAGGCTTTGGCGATCTTCCGCACCGGCCGGTAGGCGGTAGAAGTGTAGTAGTTCGTGATCAAGACCACGATGCCGGTGAGCGCGAGGCCAACAAGTGCGGCGAAATAAAGCGAAGTCGAGGAACGCTCGACTCCCGAAATGGTGAGGCCATTCGGAAACATCATGTGCGTGGCGGGCCAGAACAGAATCGCCGAGACTAACGCGCTGGCGCCGACCGCGCCCATCAGCGCCGAGCCGGGTTTCAAGCTCGTGAGGTTGACGAAAAGAATGCCGAGGATCGCGCCGAGGACGGAAATGCCGCCGAGAACGAAAGGATAAATGACCGCGGCGGGCTCGTTCGCGATCGTGAGGGAGCCGATGAGGATGGCGCCGATGAGGCTGACCGCGTAGGTCTCGAAGACGTCCGCCGCCATGCCGGCGCAGTCGCCGACGTTGTCGCCCACGTTGTCGGCGATGGTCGCCGGGTTGCGGGGATCGTCTTCCTCGAGGGTGTTTTCGATTTTACCCACGAGGTCCGCGCCGACGTCGGCCGCCTTCGTGTAAATGCCGCCGCCCAGTCGGGCGAAGACACTGATGAGACTGGCGCCGAGCGCGAGGCCGATGAGGCTGCGAATGGCCAGTTCATGTCCGATCATCTTGCCTGCAATGGTGTAGAAAATTCCGACCGAGAGGAGAGCGAGACCGACCACAAGCAAACCGGTGACGGCGCCGCCGTTGAAAGCCACGCGGAGCGCTTTCGTGCGCGAGCTGCTGGCCGCCTGCGTGGTGCGCACATTCGCCAGGACCGCGATGCGCATGCCGATATAGCCGGCCACGAGAGAACAAAACGCCCCAATCAGGAAGCCGACCGCGGTGGCGCCAGCCCCGTCCTTCATAAAGAGAAAGAGGAGAACAAAAATCACCGCGGCGATGGCGCTGATGGTGATGACCTGGCGATTGAGATAAGCCTTGGCGCCTTCCTGGATGGCAGCGGCGATTTCCTGCATGCGGGCGTTGCCGGGCGAGGCCTTGCTGACGGCGAGAATGAGGAAGAACGCGAAGACCAGGCCCGCGACAGCGCAGAGCATCGAAATCGTGATGCCCGAGGAAAGAAACGATAAGGCGAATAGAGTCATAAGTGGGTCCCGGAGGAGGAAGGCAGGACATTAAGAAGTTTTGCGGGGGTGGCAACCGCTTTGTCGCCCGCTTGTAGACGCTTCGCTATGCGAAGCGCGGGAGCGAGCAACGCTTCACTGGAAATCTTTCCGCCGGGTCGATGCCCGCGCCTCCCAGAGGGAGACGTCTACAGTTCGAAGACGGAACGCAGCCGCCGGAGGAAGTTGGCGCGATATTCACGCGCCGTCTGTTCCTTCGCCAGGCCCTCCGCCAGACCTTTGAGCAGGCCTTCGGTTTCCATTTTTCGAGTCGCAAGCAGCTCGCTCAATTGGTTCACGCACTCCGGCGCTTCGCGCAACACTGAGGCCATCGCCGGCTGGGCGATTTCGATCACTTCGCAATCGTCTTCCGCCCGCACCGTCGCGGTGCGCTGTTCCCCGGTGAGGAGCGACATTTCGCCAAAGCAATCCCCCATCCGCAGCGCGCCGACCCGGATCATGTTGCCGTTTTGCGAAACCGAGACCGCGGCCGCGCCATGCAGGAGGACGAACATCGAATTCCCCGCGCCTCCCTGCTCGATGATCTTTTCCCCGCGCCCGAAACGAACGGTCCGCGAGCCTTCGATCAGTTGATCGATCTGCTCCCCGGTCAGGCAACTGAAGAGCGGATCGCCTTGCAGGATCGCCTTGGTCTGGGTGTGTTCCTCGTTTGGTCGAACGACTCGCTTCCGCGTCATCTCGAGGGTGCGAATCGGGAACGGGATGGTGATCTTCTGGCGCTTGAATTTGTACCAGATATTGGTCCGGATCGCGTCACAGACGTTGTTGTATTCGCTGTGATTGAGCATCCAGAACTTGATCTCGTAGCTGATCGCGAAGTCACCAAAGTCCTTCAAAAACACTTTCGGCTCGGGATCTTTCTGCACGCCCTCGGCCTGCAGCGTCGCCTGCAGGAGGGCGTCTTTCACTTTGTTCGGCGGGGTGTTGTAATCGACCCCGACCACGATCCGCATGGCGTGGAGCTGCTGCGGGTAATGCAGGTTGACGATTTTCTGCCTGACGATTTCATTATTCGGGATGTCGAGATAAATGGCGTCGTTCGTGCGCAGGCGGGTGGAGCGCCAGTTGATCTCCATCACCTCGGCAAACTCCTGGTCGACCCGGAGCCAGTCCCCGACCTTGTAGGGCTTGCTGATCTGGAGCGACATCCCCGCGATGACGCCGCCGAGGAGGTTCTGAGTCGCGAAAGCGAGAATGATCGCGGCTGCTCCCGAAGTGGCGAGGAGCCCGCGCAATTCCCGCTCCGCGTTATAACCGAAGCTCAGGACGAGCAGCAGGGCGATGAGGAAAATGACGAGCGCGACCAGCTCGCGCAGAAACTTCGGGATCACGGTCTGGCGCCGTTGTTCGAAATAGAGATCCCAGAGATAACGATCGAGCAGCGCGATCACCACCGCGGTGCTGAGCAGCACGACCGCGGCCCCGACATGGTTGCGCCAGCGCAGATCGAGCCCGTAAACCTCGGCGGCGAGATAAAAGCCGAGGGCGAGGGCGAAGAGCTGGAAGAAGATGCCGAAGGGCACGCCGGCGCGGCGCTTCAGGAGGCGGCCGATGGCGAGCGTGACGAGAAAAGTCGCGATAAAAACCGCGACCGTCGCGACTGATCGTTGCGCATCAAGCAGGGCCAGCATTCGTTAGGTCGACGATAACAGACGAGAGCGGGCCCCGACAAGCCTCGGGAAGCAGGTGAAGTCGCGTGCGGCGAGGCGCGTTAGCGCAGCGGCGGCCAGAAGACGAGGCAAACCCAGCCCGCGAGGAAGCACAGCCCGCCCAGTGGCGTGATGGCGCCAAGCCATTTTACATTGGTTAGAGCAAGCAGGTAGAGGCTCCCGCTGAAAAGGATGATCCCGGCGAGGAAGAGGCCGCTCGCCGCCCGCGCCGCGCCCGGCAGCGTGGCGAGGAGAAGCAGAGCAAGCGCGTGCACGAAATGATAAAGAACCGCCTTGTTCCAGACGTCGGTCATCCCGTTCGTCTGCAACGTCTCTTTCAGGGCATGCGCTCCGAAGGCGCCCAGGGCCACGCCCAGGAAGCAAAGGCCCGCCGCGATCCGAAAAAGGAGCGAAGACATGGCCGAAGCTGCGTGCGTTAGCCGCCAAGGGCAAACGTCGAAAGGCTTGACCCACCCTCGCCGGCCCGAAAACATCATCCCGCGCCGAGGACGTGGGGCGCCTCCAAATCAAGGATCGTTTCGACGGTCAGGCGCGCGAAACCCGAAAAATGGAAAACGCACAGGAAACGCCAATGAAAAACATCCTTCTCGCCCTGCTTATCTGCATCATCCAAGCGACGCCCGCGTTCGCCGACACCTTCGTCGTCAACAACAACGTCGATCCCGGGAATGGCATCTGCGACGCGGTCGGCTGCACCCTGCGGGAAGCGATCGATGCCGCCAACGCCAATCCCGGCGCCGACATCATCAACTTCAGCATCTTCGGGGCCGGAGTGAAGACGATCACGCCCACCAGTGCCCTGCCCACCATCACCGAGGCGGTCACGATCGATGGTTATACCCAGCCGGGCGCAGCGGAAAATACCCTCGCGACCGGGAATGATGCGGTCCTTTTGGTCGAGCTCAATGGGACCCTGGCGGGGTTTGGAAGCTCTGGGCTGGGGATTGACTCTTCCGATAGCCGGATTCGAGGGCTCGTGATCAACCGATTTTTAACAGCGGGAATAACCCTTTCTGGAGCGGGCGCGGACGACAACATAATTGAAGGCAATTTCATCGGCACCAACGCGGGAGGAACAACCGATCTGGGCAACGCAGAGTCCGGGATAGCTGTCAATGGGGCATCGAACAACCTCATTGGCGGCAGTCAGCCCTCGGCGCGTAACCTCATTGCCGGCAATGGGACTGCCGGTGTGTTGATCTTTTCAACGGTCGTTGGCGTCACCGCCAGCGCGAATATCGTCGAGGGAAATTACATCGGGACCGATGCCACCGGCACGGCCGCTCTGGGGAACGCCGAGGACGGCGTGCTAATCTCAATCAACACCTCCGATAATTTCGTCGGTGGCGCCGCAGCGGGCGCCGGCAATCTCATTTCGGGGAACGTGCGAAATGGCGTTTACATCACCGATTTGGGCGGCGGGAGTTCTGGTGGAAGTAACAGGGTCCAAGGCAATCTGATCGGCACCGATGCCGCGGCGCTGCCGCGCTGGGGAACGTCGAAAATGGCGTCTTCATCGAAAACCGTTTGGACAACACGATCGGCGGCACCGTCGCCGGGGCGGGCAACGTGATCTCCGCTAATGGGCTGGCGAACAGCCTTACCTCCTCCAATGGAATCCTCATCATGGGAGAACGGTCTCAATCAGCGGTACTTATTCAGCGAATCCAGGTGACATTCTCTCGCTCGCTTACAGCTTCGTCGTCGACCTGAATGATGATACGCCGGTGCCCTATACGGCCAACGGCATGGCCACGATCATGGGTATCCCGGTCCCGTTTCATGGCGACGGCACGCTCGTGCCCGGCCTCAACAGATACGAGGGCGAGGAGGTTGCGCCTTTCGTTTTTCTCTTCGCTGATTCCGGCGATTTCTCCGCTACCGTAGTGTTGGATTTCGGAGCCTCCGGGGCCTTGGCCGCTGCGCCCGGCTCGCTCGATATCACGATCCAGCAGATTGACGTGAAGCTCGACCCGACCCCGGCTACGGTACAGGCGCCGTCGCAGCTCTTGAATATCTCCACGCGGTTAAACGTCGGCACTGGCAATGACGTTCTTATTGGCGGCTTTATCATCACTGGCTTACATTCCAAAGAATTTGCCCTGCGCGCCATCGGCCCATCACTCGCCAACTGGCGTCGCCAGCCCCCTGGCCGATCCAATTTTCGAATTGCATGACTCGACCGGCGCGACCGTCGCCACGAACGACAATTGGATGGATCTTCCGACCGATCCGAATGAGGCGGCTCTCTACGAGATCCTGCCCGCCGGGGCCTACACCGCGATCTTGAGCGGCGCCGGCGGCACTTCGGGGGTTGGTCTGGTCGAGTCCTACAGCACCGATTAGTATCCCCATCTCAACAGCACGCCCGGCCAGAATACCCTCCGCCGGGCGTTTTGCTTTGGGCCTGGGCGACATCCCAGACCTTGGTGAGCTAAGACGCTAAAACGCTGGCGCGAATGTCTCGCTTAACCATTCCAACGATTCACGTTTAAAGGGTCTAACGAATCACGGTTGCTCGTTTTGCCGGCGCGTTTCCTGCACCTGGTTCGCTACCTCGTGGGCGCGATCAATCGAGTGCTTCGCCCAATTGTGTTCTGAAACCGGTTGCGCCACAACGGGCGCTACGTTGGTTGCCGGCTCAAGCGCCGGCGAGGCTGGCTGCGCACCGTCGTTCCCGCTCCGTTGCCAGACGAACAGAGCCGTTACCGTCAGGACCAGCACGACAAAGATCTTCATGCCCTACCAGAGAGCAGACGTTGGGCCATATGCGCCGGTTCGCCTCCGGCATCCGCAGCGCGACGCCGAATCGATATAGATTTGATGTGTTCTATCGGAATACGTGGAAAACCAACCAACCCACCTCATACCATGAAAAAAATATTCGCTGCTCCATTTGCCGCCGCTGCTGCTGCTGCGCTCCTCACTTTCGCAAGCCCTGCCTCGGCCGGAATTCTCACGCTCGATGACGGAAGCCCGACTTTTAACCCGCAGGGCACTTTCTCCAACAACACCATCGTCGCCAACACCATCATCGTAGGCGGACTGATCGACCTCGAGGGAAATGTGACCATTACCCCCAGCGCGAGCGACACAGCCACGATCGAAGTGAGCGGCACCTACTCAGCCGAAGCCGGCGAGATATTTTCTGTCGCCTATAAATTCGCGGGCGATAACAACACCGGCGGCCCGATCAACTACACCCTCAATGGATCGGTCTCGGGGGTGCCAATCCCGCCCATTACAGGCACGATCGAACCAGGGCTCCATGTTTACCAAGGCACGGCCGAACAGCCGACACCCTTTCCCTTCCCGGTTAACGGCAACTTTTCGGGAGATCTGACGCTGACCTTCGGCCCGGCTCCACTTGCGCCAGCGAGTGTTCCTTCGATCGCCATTCCCGGCACCCTCGATCTGACGGTACAGCAGATCGATTTCAAACTCGATGTCATCCCGGCCTCGATACTGCCGCCCGCGCAATCGCAGAACATCTCCACCCGCGCCAATGTCGGGACGGGCGATAACGTGCTCATCGGCGGTATCATCATCACCGGGACGGACACGAAACAGGTCGTCCTGCGCGCCATTGGGCCCTCGCTCTCCATTTCCAATGTGCCAGACGTGCTGGCCGATCCGGTTCTCGAATTGTACGACGTCGATGGAATGTTCATCGCGACGAACGACAACTGGATGGATAACAGCGCCGAAGATCAGACGATCCTGAACGACAATGACCTCGCCCCGGATGATGCAGCCGAGTCCGCGCTGGTGGCGAATCTCGCACCGGGCGCTTATACCGCGGTCGTCAGCGGCGTGGGCGACACGACCGGCGTTGGCCTGGTCGAGGCCTACGATCTCGATAACGGCACGACCGATTCCCAGTTGGCCAATATCAGCACCCGCGGGTTCGTTGAAACCCAGGATAACGTCATGATCGGCGGTTTCATTCTCGGCGGCGGCGGGGGCGGCTTCTCCCAAGTCATCGTGCGCGGCATCGGCCCCTCGCTCGTAGCCCAGGGCGTGAGCAATGTTCTGGCCGATCCGACCATTACCGTGGCGGATGAACAGGGCAACACGCTCGCCTCGAACGATAATTGGATGGACGATCCGAACATGGAAACCGTCGCGACGCAGGGTCTGGCCCCGACTGATTCGAACGAATCGGCCCTTTACCAGGTTCTGCCGATCGGCGCCTACACCGTGATCTTGAGCGGAGTGGGCGACACCGGGGTCGGTTTGGTCGAAGCCTACAACATCGACAGCACCGCTGCGGTCGCGCCGTAACCCGCGGTCGCGAGGTAGTTCAACATCTACACGCCCGGTCGGGAATTCCCCGGCCGGGCGTTTTTTCTGCCGTTTTTTCCTAGGGCTTCGGCACGAACGGCCAAAAGATCGGAATCAAAATGCTCGCCGCGATCCAGAGAATGAGGTTGAGCGGCACGCCGACCCGCGGGAAATCCGTGAAACGGTAGCCGCCCGCTCCGAAAACATAAGTGTTGGTCTGGTAACCGATCGGGGTCGCGAAGCTGGCACTGCAACCGAACATCACCGCCACCGTGAACGGGCGCGCGTCCACACCCATCCCGGCCGCGATCTCAAACGCAATCGGCGTCAGGAGCACGGCCACGGCATTGTTGCTAATCAATTCGGTCAAAACCATCGCGACAAAGTACATAACCGAAAGCGTGACCACGGGACCGAAGCGACCAAAAGCACCCGTCACGCCGGTCGCCAGGAGATGGGCGGCGCCGGTCGATTCCATCGCCTGCCCGAGCGCGAGCATGCCGAAGATTATGAAAAGCAACGGCCACTCGAGCCGCGATCCAGAGAATGAGGTTGAGCGGCACGCCGACCCGCGGGAAATCCGTAAAACGGTAGCCGCCCGCTCCGAAAACATAAGTGTTGGTCTGGTAACCGATCGGGGTCGCGAAGCTGGCACTGCAACCGAACATCACCGCCACCGTGAACGGGCGCGCGTCCACACCCATCCCGGCCGCGATCTCAAACGCAATCGGCGTCAGGAGCACGGCCACGGCATTGTTGCTAATCAATTCGGTCAAAACCATCGCGACAAAGTACATAACCGAAAGCGTGACCACGGGACCGAAGCGACCAAAAGCACCCGTCACGCCGGTCGCCAGGAGATGGGCGGCGCCGGTCGATTCCATCGCCTGCCCGAGCGCGAGCATGCCGAAGATTATGAAAAGCAACGGCCACTCGATCGCCTCGTAGGCCTCATCGACGTCGAGACATTTCATCAGAATGACGAGGATCGCGCCGATCAGCGCGAGGACTGTGATCGAGAAAACATTAAACGCCGCCAGCAGCATGACTGCGCCGATGGTGGCGATCGCGAGCGGCGCCTTGTGCCGGCGAAACGCCCGCTGTTTCGGCTCGGTCAGGTTGAGAAAATCGCGTTCCTGCATCAGTCGATTAATTCCTTCCGCCGGTCCCTGCACCAGGAGCGTGTCGCCAAAGGCCAGCCGCACATCTTCAAATTTCTCGCGCAGATTTTCCCCTTGCCGATGCAAGGCGAGGATCAGCACGCCGTAGCGCTGGCGAAAATTCAGATCCCGCAAAGTCTTGCCGACAAAGGTCGACCGGCTCCCGATAATGCCTTCCATCAAAATCGCCTCCCGCGGCGCCGCGTTTTCATCGAGCTCCGCTTCCGAGCGGAAAACCACTCCCGGCATTTCCTTGATCGCTTTCACGCCCGCGACCGGCGACTCGAGGAGCAGGAGATCGCCCGCCTCGAAAAGTAGTTTGTCGAGCGGCGTCTTGAGCCGTTGCCCGTCGCGCACGACATCGATGATGCGCGCCTCGCGCAAACGCACCAGCGGCGTCTCCGGGAGCGTCTTGCCGACCAGAGGCGACTCGCGGCTGATCACCGCGTGGAGCAAAAATTGCCGCGCCATCCCGCTGCCGATGAGCGCCGCCAGTGTCTCGCGCCGGGGCAGCAATTTGCGTCCGATCAGAAGCAGATAGGTGATGCCGATGAGCGCATAAACGATTCCGAGCGGCGTGATCTCAAAGATCGTGAAAGGCACCTGGCCGTGCTGTCGGGTCACACCATCGACGAGCAGATTGGTCGAGGTCCCGAGGAGCGTGCAGGTGCCGCCGAGAATGGAGAAAAAGGACAGCGGAATGAGCAAGCGCGAGGCTTTCAGTTCCGTGCTGCGCGCGAGCGCGAGGACGACCGGCATGAAAACCACCACCACGGGCGTGTTGTTGATGAAGGCCGAGAGCGGCACGGTCAGGAGGGCCAGGGCCGCCAGCGCGCGCAATTCGCTCGTCCCCGCCAGCCGGAGAAATACCCGCGCGAGGGCGTCAATCGCGCCGGTCCGTTCCAGGGCCGCGCTCAGGACAAACATGCAGCCGATCACGACCGGCGCGCTGTTGCTGAAAACCGCCAGCGTCTCCTCCGTCCCGAGAATGCCCGTGATCACGAGAATGCCCATGGCCGAGAGCGCGACCAGATCGGGCGACATCCATTCCCGCAGGAAGGCGATAAAGACGAGCACGACCAGCGCAAAAACAACGATGAGATGAAATGAATGCACGTCCATGTTTTGCAGCGGCTTTCGGGCCGGCCATGTTGTCGCCGACAATGTGCCCGACCACAATCGCGAAATCGCGCCCAGCTCGACGATCGTTTCGGTTGCGAACGCGACCTCGGCCGCTCTAACCTTCCCGGAAAGGAACGGGACCGATGGCTCTGGTTAAAAGACAGCGCTTATCCGCCGCCTGGCGGAGAATGATCCGGCCTGCCCTCTCCCTTCTGCTCGTCCTGCCGGTCGCTGGTTGCACCCACAACTACCAGGACCGCGCCCGCACCCCGCTCAAGCCGATGAAGTCGGTCGTGCACGTGAAATCAGACGCGTTCGATACCCCGCCCCGCGTCCTCGAAGGCGCGCGCCCGGAATACCCGGAACTCGAAGCCGACCGCAGGGAAAAAGGCTTCGTCAGCGTCATCTGCACCATCGGGGTTGATGGCAAAGCCGGGGACTTTGCGGTCGAGACGATGACCAATCCCGCGTTCGCTTACGCGGCGATGGTCGCGATCTCGAAATGGCGCTGGGCCCCGGCGATGAAGAATGGTCATCCGGTCGCGCAAAAAGTGCGCGTCCCGATGCACTTCAACACCTTCTGAATCTGCCTAATGAACGAGTAACGTGCCGGATTGTGAACGGTGATCAGTGACCGGTGAATGGCCTGCTCCGTTCACTTGTCACCAGTCACTATTCACTTCTTCAAATTGACGCCGCCCCGGAAATGCGGTTCATCGTTATTTCATGAGCCGCATCCTCATCGCCGACGACCAGCCCGATGTGCTCGAGGCCTTGCGCATCCTGCTCAAGGCCGAAGGCTACCAGATCGACGTCGTGACGTCGTTAGGCGCGGTCCTTAATTCGATCGAGAAACGGACCTACGCGCTTCTCATGATGGATCTGAATTACAACCGCGACACCACCTCGGGGCAGGAAGGCCTCGAGGCCATCCCGCGCCTCCAGGCGCTGGACGAGTCCCTGCCGATCGTCGTCATGACCGCCTGGGCGACCGTCGATCTCGCGGTCGAGGCGATGAAACTCGGCGCGCGCGATTTCGTCACCAAACCCTGGGATAACGATCGCCTCCTTGCCATTGTCCGCACCCAGATCGCGCTCGCCAGCGCCCTGCGCAAAAGCCAGCAGCTCGAGGCCAAGAACGAACTCCTCCGCGGCAAGATGCCGAACATTATTTCCAATTCGCCGCGCATGCGCCCGGTCATCGAGCTCGTCACCCGCGTTGCGCCTTCCGACGCCAATGTTCTGATCACCGGCGAAAACGGCACTGGCAAGGGCTTGATCGCGCAGGCGCTCCATTCGCTCTCGAACCGGGCGAGCAAAATTATGATCACGGTCAACATGGGCGGCTTGTCCGAGGGCGTTTTCGAAAGCGAGCTTTTCGGGCACGTCAAGGGCGCCTTCACCGACGCCAAGACCGACCGGGCGGGCCGTTTCGAGCTGGCCGATGAGAGCACCCTCTTCCTCGACGAAATCGCCAACCTGCCCCTCACCCAGCAGGCCAAGCTCCTGCGCGTGATCGAGACCGGCGAGTTCGAGCGCGTCGGTTCCTCGCGCACCCTGCACGCCAACGTCCGCATCATTTCCGCGACCAACTCCAACCTCACCGACGAAGTCGCGGCCGGACGCTTCCGCCAGGATCTGCTCTTTCGCCTGAACACGATTGAGGTCCCGCTCCCGCCCCTGCGCGAACGCCGCGAAGACATCGCCCCTTTGGCCGCGCATTTTCTCCGCCAGCACGCGGAGCGTTACCGGAAAAAACTTTCCGGCTTCGAGCCCGCCGCCCACGAGGCGCTCATGCGCCACGCATTTCCCGGCAATGTGCGCGAGCTCGATCACGTCATCGAGCGCGCCGTCCTCATGTCGCAGGGCGCGCAGATCAGGCGCAACGATCTCGGCCTAACGAGTGGGGCGGACGGCTCGCCCCGGCTCGAGGAGATGAGCCTGGAGGAGGTGGAAGCGTTCCTGATCAAGAAAGCGCTCGCCCGGCACGAGGGCAATGCACGCAAGGCGGCCGAGTCGTTAGGCCTGAGCCGAAGCGCCTTCTACCGGCGCCTCCAGCATTATGGGTTGTGAGCGTCGATTCCCCCTCCGGGGAGCGCGGGCGCCTCGCCCGCCGTGTCGTGCGCATCGCGCGACACCGGCCGGCGTGAGGACAAGAATAAAAATTGAGCGCCACCAGATGTTTTCGGCGGGGCGCCAAGAACTGCGGGCGAGGCGCCCGCGCTCCCCAGCATGAAGCCCGCCCGCAAACTGCGGCACCGCCTTTCCCACGAAACGCGCCTCACCTGGCTGACGTTAGGCGCGGCCGGCCCCGCCATCCTCATCGCCCTCGCTCTCCTCTGGTTCGGAGATTTCAGCGCCAAGGTGAGCTGGACTCTCACCCTCCTTCTCGGCAGTTGCGCGCTCGCTTTTCTCGCCAGCGCGCGGGAACACACCGTCCGCCCGCTCCAGACGATGAGTAACCTGCTCGCCGCGCTCCGCGAAGGCGACTACTCCATTCGCGCCCGCGGTGCGCGGGCCGACGACGCGCTCGGCGAAGTCCTGCTCGAGATCAATCAGCTCGGCGAAACCCTGCGCGTCCAACGGCTCGGTGCCTTCGAAGCCACCGCCCTTCTCCGCACCATCATGGCCGAGATCGATGTCGCGGTTTTCACCTTCGATCCCGATCGCCGCCTCCGCCTCGTCAACCGCGCCGGCGAAAATTTGCTCCGCCAGCCGATTGACAAACTCCTCGGCCGCCGCGCCAGCGACCTCGGCCTCGCCCAATGCCTCGATGCCAACGAAGACGCTCCCCTCAGCCTCACCTTTCCCGGCGGCAGCGGTCGTTGGGGTGTGCGCAAAAGCAACTTCCGAGAGCGCGGCCTGCCCCACGAACTGCTCGTCATGACCGACCTCAGCCGCACCCTGCGCGAAGAAGAGAGAACCGCCTGGCAGCGCCTCGTTAGGGTGCTCGGTCATGAAATGAACAATTCCCTTGCCCCAATCAAGTCGATCGCGGGCAGCCTCGAGAGCTTGCTCCGGCGCGATCCGCCGCCGTCCGATTGGCGCGACGACGCCCGCAGCGGTTTGAACGTCATCGCATCCCGGGCCGATTCCCTCAGCCGTTTCATGCAGGCCTACGCCCGGCTCGCCCGCCTCCCGCCGCCGCAGAAGGAGCCGGTCGATCTTGGCGAACTCGTTAGGCGCGTGGTCGGACTCGAAACCCGGCTCGCCCTGCGACTCGCCGAGGGCGGGACGATCACCATCCCGGCCGACGCCGCGCAGATCGAGCAACTCCTCATCAACATCCTGCACAACGCGGTCGACGCCGCGCTCGAGACCGGCGGAAAAGTCACCGCCGGCTGGCGCGAACGGGGCGATTGCGCGGAAGTCTTCGTCCGCGACGAAGGCCCCGGCATCATGAATCCCACCAACCTCTTCGTTCCTTTCTTCACCACCAAGCCCGGCGGCTCGGGCATCGGGCTCACCCTTAGCCGGCAAATCGCGGAAGCGCACAACGGTTCGCTCACCCTCGCCAACCGGACCGATCGCACCGGGAGCGAAGCTCTTCTCCGTTTGCCTCGTTAGGGCCTAACGACTTCGGCGCGAACGCGCCGGGCGCTCTTTGGTCGAGCGAGCCGCCGTCCCGCAATCGGGACAGTGTAATCCCACGGTCGCGGCAAAAGTGGTATCGGTCCGAAAACGTCGATAACGGTAACCAACGTTGTATCAGCATCTTATAAAAAGAAAAACTTGTTGGCACGGCCATTGCAATAGGGTGCGGCACTTCAGGAAAGATTCCTGAATCCAAACCTAAGACGAATCGCATCTCACCAGTAACAACCACCAAGAAAATGAAAAACACACCTCAAGTCCAAGACCTCATTCAGCGCGACGAAGCAAATCCGCGCGCCGCGCGCCACGGATCGGGCTTCCCGCAAATCAGCCACAGCTATCAAAGCTCTCAGTTGACCGGCAGCTGCGGAACCCCGGTGAAATATCGCCGCCCGGCTTTCTTCGAGCTCAGCAACGAGTATTTCGCCGAAGAAGCTGCCCGCAGCTATCTGGTCGACACGGGAGTTTTCGCCGCGCTCATCTTGACCTCGCTCTTCCCGATCGTGAATGGCCTCGAGGCCGTCGCGGCGCTGATTCAAACCCTGAGCGTGCTTTAAGCGCGCCGCCGGGTCATCATCATGCAAAGAAGCTTCGAAGTGATCGGCGGCGGCAGCGAGCCCGCGCGCGCTCCGGGCTTCACACCTGTCACTTCGTCCATGGATGTCCCGCGCCCCGATGTTGCCCGCAAGAAAAAGAAAAAGCGGCTCATCATCGCGGGCGCGTCCGTCCTCGGCCTCATCTTGGTCACGGTCGCGCTTTCGCGTTTGAAACCGGCCGCGGTCAGCGTCGATCGGGCCGCGGTCTGGGTCGACACGGTCAAGCGCGGCCCGATGCTCCGCCAGGTCCGCGGTCTCGGCACGCTCGTGCCGGAGGACATTCGCTGGATCGCCACGAACAAGGAAGGCCGGGTCGAAAAGATCGTCGTTAGGCCAGGAGCCAAGGTCGAGCCCGACACCGTCATCCTCGAGCTTTCCAGTCCCGACCTTGAACAGGCCGCGCTCGACGCGCAGTCGCAGGCCACCGCCGCGGAAGCGGAGCTCACCACCCTCCGCGCCACTCTCCAGCGCGAGCTTCTCAACCAGGAATCCAATACCGCCCAGGTCCACTCCGAATATCTGCAGGCCAAAATGGAAGCTGAGACGAACGAGAGCCTGAAGAAAAACGGGCTCATCGCCGACCTCGCTTACAAGACTTCGATCATCAAGCGCGACGAACTCCAGAACCGCGACGAAATCGAAATCAAGCGCCTGGAATTCGCCCGCGACTCGATCGAGCCGCAGCTCGCCGCCAAACAGGCGACCGTCAATCAACTCGCCGCCGCCGCGAAATTGAAAGCGCGCGACGTCGAAGCGCTCCACGTCAAAGCCGGCATGACCGGCGTCCTGCAACAGCTCCCGGTCGAGGTGGGCCAGCGTGTCGTCGCCGGAACCAATCTCGCCCGCGTCGCCGACCCGGCGAAATTAAAGGCACAGATTAAGATCGCCGAGACCCAGGCGAAGGACATTCAGATAAACCAGCCCGCTTCGATCGACACCCGCAACGGCGTCGTCGCCGGCCACGTCACCCGGGTCGATCCCGCGGTCGAGCAGGGCACGGTCACGGTCGACATCGCCCTCGATGGCGAGCTTCCCAAAGGCGCGCGCCCCGACCTCAGCGTCGACGGCACGATCGAGCTCGAACGTCTCGATAACGTTCTCTACGTCGGTCGCCCGGCCTTTGCCCAGGACGGCGCGACCGTCGGCGTCTTCAAGCTCACCGCGAGCGGCGAAGCCCTGCGCAGCCCGGTCCATTTCGGCCGCAGCTCGGTCAACACCATCGAAATCCTGAGCGGGCTCAACGCCGGCGAGCAGGTCATCCTTTCCGACACCAGCGCCTACGATTCGCACGACCGCATTCGCCTCAACTGACCCACTTCATCTCAACCACACAATCACATGACTAACGGCAACCACACTTTGATTCACCTCGACGGCGTCACGAAAGTTTTCCTGACCGACGAAGTCGAGACCCACGCGCTCTCCGGCATTCATCTCGACATTCGCAGCGGCGAATACGTCTCCATCGCCGGCCCTTCCGGTTGCGGAAAATCGACGCTTCTTTCCATCCTCGGTTTACTCGACACGCCGTCGGACGGCAGCTATTCGCTCAAGGGCGGCGAAGTCGCGAACCTCTCCTTCCCCGAGCGCGCCCGGATCCGGAATCGCGAGATCGGTTTCATCTTCCAAAGCTTCAACCTCATCGGGGACCTGACGGTTTACGAAAACGTCGAGCTGCCCCTGACCTATCGCGGGATGGGCGCGAGCGAGCGCAAGGCCTTCGTCAACGAAGCGCTCGAGCGTGTCGGCATGGCGCATCGCGCCAAACATCTCCCGAGCCAGCTCTCCGGCGGCCAGCAGCAACGTGTCGCGGTCGCGCGCGCGCTTGCCGGCAAACCGGCCATCCTCCTGGCCGACGAACCGACCGGCAACCTCGACTCACGCAATGGCGAAGCGGTGATGGATCTCTTGAAAGAGCTGCACGCCGGCGGTGCGACCATCTGCATGGTTACGCACGACCAGCGTTTTGCGCAGCACGCCGATCGCACCATCCACTTGTTCGACGGCCGCGTGGTCGAGGACAAAATCGCCGCCTAACGAGGAACGAGAAAATGCGCCCTAACGATTGTCGCGACGGCTCGATCAAGGCGCTCCTCATCCTCGTCCTGCTCGTCGCCAATATCGCGGTCGCCGTTTCGCACCGCCGTGCCGAGCCACCGAGCAGCCAGGTCGCCACCTCTCCTGCGGCCAACTCGCCTAACGAATTGTCGCAACCGCACCGCTGAATCATGCTCCAGGAAATTCGCCACGCTCTCCGCCTTCTCGTTAAAAATCCGCTCTTTACCCTTGTCGGCATTCTGACCCTGGCTCTCGGTATCGGCGCCACGACCGCGGTCTTCACCCTCGTCAACGCGCTCCTGATCAAGCCGCTGCCCTACGAGGAGCCGGCCCGGCTCGTCCTGCTTTTCGAGCATTTCAAGGATCAGCACCTCGACGCTATCCCGGTCTCTGCACCGGAGTTCCTCGACTATAAAACTTCGCTCAAGAGCTTCGATAAACTCGCGGTTTACGACGCCTCCACCTACAACCTCGCCGATGGCGACCTGCCGGAACGCGTCGCCGGCGCGGTCGTTTCGGCCGATCTTTTTCCATTGTTAGGCGTCGCGCCTCTGCGCGGGCGCACCTTTCGTCCGGAGGAATGCGTCGTCGGGCGGGATGACGTCATCCTAATCAGCGAGCGGCTCTGGCGCCGGAAATTCGACCACGATCCGCGCGTGCTTGGGAGCAAACTTTTGGCCGACGGCCGCGCTTTCACGGTCATCGGCATCATGCCTTCGAGTTTCGAATTCCCCCTCCCGCTCTTTAACATCACCGGCGGGCAATTCGGGGAGCAGGCCGACATCTGGCAGCCGCTCGGTTTTACCGACGACGAAATGAAACGGCGCGGTTCGCGCAGTTACGGCGTGATCGGGCGGCTCGCGCCCGGCACTTCCACCGCCCAGGCGCAGGCCGAGGTCGATACCGTTGTGAGGGGGATGCGGCAGCGTTACCAGGACAACTACTCGCAGAACGAAAGTTTCGGCGCCACGCTTTACCCGCTCAAGGAACAGATCGTCGGCGGGATGAAGCCGCTCCTTTTCATCCTCTCCGGCGCAGTCGGCCTCGTCCTCCTCATCGCCTGCGCCAACCTCGCTACCATGTTGCTCGCCCGGGCCACCGCGCGGGAACGGGAAATGGCCATTCGCGTCGCGGTCGGCGCCAGTCGCGCCCGCCTCCTCCGGCAGAGCCTGACCGAAAGCCTCGTCCTCGCCCTCGCCGGCGCGGGTGCCGGAACGCTCCTCGCCATCTGGGCGATCGACCTCGTCAAATCCATCGGCGCCCGCACCATCCCGCGACTGGGCGAAGTGCAGATCGACTACACCGTTCTGCTCGTCACCCTCCTCGTCGCCATCGGCACCGGCCTCCTCTTTGGCCTTGTCCCTGGCCTAACGAGCGGCAAACTCGACCTGACCGAATCGCTCAAGGAAGGCGGCCGCGGTTCCACTTCCGGGCGCCGTCACAACCGGCTGCGCAACGCCCTCGTCATCGGCGAAGTCGCGCTCGCTCTCGTTCTCCTGACCGGGGCGGGGCTGCTCCTCAAGAGCTTCGTTAGGCTGCAAAACGTCGACCCGGGCTTTAATCCGAAAAACGTGCTCACGGCGGAGATTTCACTCCCCGACCTGCGTTACCCCGACAAGCAATCTCAGGTGAACTTCTTCGCCGAACTCGAGCGCCGGCTCGGCGCTTTGCCCGGAGTCATTCACGTCGGCTTCACCACCATCCTGCCGATGAGCGGGACGAACAGCGATTACTCATTCGAGATTGTCGGACGCACTTACGACGACGCCCACCCCATGCCGGACGAGGAAATTCGCCTCGCCTCCGTCGATTATTTCCGGGCGCTCGAGATTCCCCTGCGTCAGGGCCGCTTCTTTAACGCCGGTGACAAACTCGATGCGCCGATGGCGATCCTGATCAACCAGGCGCTGGCGAAGCGGCACTGGCCTAACGAAAACCCAATCGGGCGTCAGATCAAGGTCCCGACCCGGGAGGGCGCAGCGCTCGCTACCATCGTCGGCATCGTCGGCGACCTGCATCATCGCGGGCTCGATCAGCCGATGAAGCCGGAATTCTACGTTCCCTCCGCCCAGGCGCCCTACTCCTCGCTCATCGTGGCGGTGCGCAGCGCGCAGGATCCAGCCAGCCTGACCAGCGTGATCCGGCGCGAAGTGCAGGCGATCGATTCCGCGCAACCGATCGCGCATGTGCGCACTTTCGAGCAGGTCATCGCAGATTCGGTCGCTCCGCGCCGGCTTTCGGTCGTTCTCCTGACTACCTTTGCCGGTCTCGCCCTCGTCCTGGCTTCCGTCGGGATCTACGGCGTGATGTCGTTCCTCGTCGTGCAACGGACGCACGAAATCGGCGTGCGCATGGCGCTCGGCGCGCAACGCTCCGATGTGCTGCGCCTCGTCATTACCCAGGCTGGCTTTCTCATCGGGGCCGGCACCGTCATCGGCTTGATCGTCGCTTTTCTCAGCACCTCGGCGCTACGCGCGGCGCTCTACGAAACGAGCGCGATCGATCTCCCGACTTTCCTCATCGCCACTCTCACCCTTGCTCTTGTCGCTTTCCTGGCCAGCTACATCCCGGCCCGGCGCGCGACCCGGGCGGACCCGATGATCGCTTTGGGCAGAGGTTAATCAGCCACAGATGAACACAGATTTTCACAGATCAAAGACCAAGAATCCGAATTCCCCCATCTGTGTTCCATCCGTGGAAAAA
>MWWA01000169.1_pt1 | contig 19377 bp, 19 predicted proteins | sample 1047341 | NCBI WGS metagenome assembly MWWA01 (sample SAMN06349978, study PRJNA376086) | soil metagenome | isolation source: MS5-1 sample Antarctic (ecotone) soil | place: Antarctica | collected 2015-01-13
TGGATTTGAAGGTGTTGATTTTGTAAAAACAGGTGCTGAAGGTGGCATTTTCGGTTGCCGGCTTACCAGTTGCACACTGTCAATGATATCGGGATGATTAGCGCCAACAGTAAAATTGTCGATCACAAAATCCCATTCATCGGGGAAGCCGGTAATGCCTGTTTTTGAAAGATCCACCATACCTTTGCGTTTTTCCGGATCATTTTTAGCTGCAGCATTTCCTTCCAGCAGCATTTGTCCTCCACCCGGACAATTAAAATCTGCAATGGCGAGCTGCGGATTTTCTTTGGCACCTCCTTTCCTTTCAATCAGATGGTCATCCCACCAGGTTACGGCATTTGTTTCAGCATCAAAATAACCTTTAATGCTGTAGCGCCTGAAATTGCCATTTGCTTCGTGGTAATAAGATGTGCCTGTTAGGCTATCACCTTTCTGAATGATCTTGACCTCAACTTTCTGTTTATTGATCTTTCCTTTCCAAACCCCGGTTATGGTCTGGGCTTCAGATGTGATGCTGGCAAAAATCATCAGCAGAAAAAGACAGGATGGTTTCAGGGTGGACATTAACTATAAAACGGGTTTTCAGTAATTTTATTATATGGGGCAATGGTCAATGGTCAGCAGTGATTGACCATTCACCATTGACCATTTGACCCATTGACCATTGACAAATCGATATTATTCTAAACTAGCAGCGCGTTTCATTATAAATCATAATTTAGCGGCACCTTCAATTTTTATTTTATGGACCATCTCAGCTTTACTGCCCTTCTGAAGCAGCATCAATCAGATTTTGCCCATGTGGTACCTTTTAAGCCCGGCGATAAGGTCATCCCAATGGTCTTTTCCGAAGCTAATAAAGACCTGACAGATGCAATCCTGGAGGATGAAGATCAGTTCACACATTACATTTATCAAAAACTTGAAAATGAACATGCCCGCTATGGCATTGGCGGTTATGATGAACACCGCACCTTATACCGCAGAAGCACATTATTTGGAGCAGAAGGTGAAGAAGCAAGAAGCTTGCACCTGGGTACAGATATCTGGGGAAGACCTCATACAGCAGTGATCGCACCTATGGATGGCATCGTGCACAGTCTGGGTAACAACAATGAATTTGGCGATTATGGCGCAACCATTATTCTGAGTCATCAACTCGAGGGTTTTACTTTTCATACATTATACGGTCACCTCAGCCTGAATTCATTAAAGGATTTGCAGCCCGGAAATACCATTCTTAAGGGTGATTATTTTGCCGAATTTGGAATGCCTTCTGAAAATGGACACTGGCCGCCGCATCTTCATTTCCAGATCGTAATTGATTTGGAAGGATGGGAAGGCAATTATCCCGGTGTGTGCAAATATTCTGAAAGGGAAAAATACCTGGCCAATTGTCCGGATGCCGACCTGGTGCTGAACATGATGCAATATGTGGAAGACAGCAGACAGGAAACAAAGACCATGGATCTATCCGGCAATTGATTATTTCACAATCTTGAAATTAAACAGGGGAGTTCCGATTGACTGCTGTACCAATACCCAGAAAGGAACAATGGCTTCCACAGCCCGTGATGATTCAATGCCACCAAGATCCAGCAGGTGATCGGATCTCCAGTTAAAATTATCTACCAGGAAATGTTTTACTTTATTTTTTGCATCGGGATTGTTTCCGCAGAAAAATAAATGATGATCTCCACCATTTACCTGCCGCGCATCAACCATCAATTTAAAATTAACGGTATTGAGTGTTTTTACAACATAAGCATCGGGAAGCGCTTTTTGAATTTCTTCGCCTAATGAATTTGAATTTCCCAATCCTTCCAGCATGCGGGGAGGCATGCCATGTGTGAAATCGAGCGGGTTGGTCACATCAATTATGATCTTTCCTCTTGTATCTTCAATATCAATCGAGCGAAGTGCATCCAGCGCAACGTTGCCATTTAAGCAAAGAAAAAACATGTCGCCAAACGATGCAGCATCTGCAAAATTTCCAATAGATGCATGATCATTGGATCTTTTCATCCAGTCCACTGCTTTTTCATTATTGACCGTGCGGCTGCCCATTCTTACATTATGTCCTTTTTTTATTAAAGCGCTTGCAATCGCTTCTCCAACCTGGCCTGTTCCCAATACCCCGATGTTCATATTGTTTTTTTGTAAAGGTAGGCTTTGATGATGTACAAGCTTTTGCTAAATGAATTAGCTTTACACGGGTGTACGCCTGTGAAGGCGCAAGTAATATAGAATTGCAGTTGCATTCATTCCAAAGAAGCACATAATGACAAATCTTAATCTTCATTCGGGTGGCGAAAATCTTTCAGCAGCTGAAAAGGAATTTGAAAATAATATTAGGCCATCGCAGATCGCAGAATTTTCAGGGCAGAGCCAGGCCATTGAAAATATTGTGATCTTTATTAAAGCAGCAAAAATCAGGGGCGAAGCATTGGATCATGTTTTGTTTCATGGTCCGCCCGGACTGGGGAAAACCACGCTATCCAGAATTGTGGCCAATGAACTTGGTGTAAATATTAAGGAAACATCCGGGCCCGTTATTGAAAAGCCCGCAGACCTTGCCGGGTTGCTTACCAGCCTTGAAACAAATGATGTTTTGTTCATTGATGAAATTCACCGGTTAAGCACAGTAGTGGAAGAATATCTTTATTCCGCCATGGAAGATTATAAGATCGATATCATGATCGACAGTGGCCCCAACACGAGGAGTATCCAGATCAACCTCAATCCTTTTACACTGATCGGAGCGACTACAAGAAGCGGTTTGCTTACCGCGCCTTTGCTCTCCAGGTTTGCGATTAAATCAAGACTGGAATATTATAATTTTGAAACTTTAAAAAAGATCCTACTCAGGTCTGCCACTATCCTGGAAGTGCCGATCTCAAAAGATGCGGCATCTGAAATTGCAGGCCGGAGTCGTGGTACACCGCGTATAGCCAATGGTTTGCTGAGGCGTGTAAGGGATTTTGCACAGGTGCTGAATGATGGAAAAATTGATATTGGCATCACCCGTCATGCATTAAAGGCTTTGAATGTGGATGTACATGGATTAGATGAAATGGATAACAGGATCCTGCTGACCATTATTGAAAAATTCAAGGGCGGTCCTGTGGGGTTGAGTACCATTGCCACATCTGTTGGTGAGGAAGCAGGAACTATTGAAGAAGTTTACGAACCTTTCCTTATCCAGGAAGGATTTTTGAAGCGTACACCAAGAGGCCGCGAAGTGACCCCAAAGGCTTATGAGCACCTGGGTAAAAATCCTGCAGGAGGATTTTCTTCCAACACTTTGTTTGGATCTGAATAGGCAAAAAAATAAGCCTTGCGGCTTATTTAAATTTATAACTGCTCCTGTACTACCAGCCGGAATCCATTTCCATGGATATTCACGATCTCAATGTTGGGATCGTCTTTAAGGTATTTCCGAAGCTTGGCAATATAAACATCCATGCTTCTGCCATTGAAATAGGTATCACTGCCCCAGATGCGTTTCAGCGCCTGTTCCCTTGGCAGCAGATCATTCAGGTGCTCGCAAAGCATTTTCAGCAATTCATTTTCTTTTGGAGAAAGCGTTTGTGTTTTCCCGTTAGAAGATAATTCCCTGAGCTTTGGATTGAAATGATAAGAGGAAAGATCGAATTCTTTATTCTCCGCTTCGCGGTTCAGTTCCTCGTTCCTTTTTAAGATGGCTTTTATCTTATGGAGCAACACCTCACTGTCGAAAGGTTTGGTGATATAATCATCTGCACCAAGTTTATATCCCTGGATGATGTCTTCTTTCATGGTTTTTGCGCTCAGGAAGAACAGGGGAACATCGGGGTTGATATCGCGGATCTCTTCGGCCAGTGTAAAGCCATCCATATTCGGCATCATTACATCCAGCAGGCAGAGGTCGAATTGTTCTCTTTGAAATGCGGCGAGACCCAGGCGGCCATCGCGTTCCAGGATAACATTATAGTCATTTAATTCCAGATAATTCTTCAGAACACTTCCCAGATTCGGATCATCTTCGCATAATAAGATCTTTGCTTTTTTTCCTTCCATGTTTAATGGGTTTTAAATGAGAATTAAAGTTAACGCATTTGAACATACGCTTTTTCACAAGGGTGACCGTTTAAAAATATAAAAAAATCGGGCCCGGGAGGGAAATCAATTTCCGTAAACAGATGAGGTGCGTTTTAGAAAAGGGAAAAAAATTTGCTTAGCCGCAGCAAGTAAGGCAGGATAAAGAGAAGTATCTGTAAATTAAGAAACGCGATTTTCGATTTCAGGCACTGGCAACTACCGGGTACATCTGCCGCTGAACCCTTGAAAGCAGGTCATTAAAATCAAAAGGCTTGCTCATAAAATCATCTGCATTCACCCGCGACATCATCGCCATATCCAATTCAGAACCCGACATCAGGATCACACGGATGCTTTGAGTTTCATGATTACATTTTAGCTGATTACAGAATTCCCGTCCATCCTGGTCAGAAATAAAAACATCCATAAGGATCAGCGATGGCTTATGAATTCTTATTTTCTGTTCTGCTTCTTCAATGCAAGTGGCCAGAACTGTTTCGTAACCCTGGCCTTTAAGAATAATCTGAACGATCTGTAAAAGGTCTTTGTTATCATCCAGCAATAGAATTTTTTGATATTGCGTCATGGCTTTGGATTTAGCCAGCCTTATCAAATACCCTTCCAAAAACAAAAAACTATTGCAAATCTGTTAATTCTGTTAACATTTCCCTTACTTTTTTCAGGAATACACTGTAGTGATTGGGTTTGGTGAAATAATGGACTCCAAAAGCTTCAAAGAATTTACGATCACCATGGCTTGAGGATGTTGTAAAAACAACCAACGGAATTTTTGCAAGCTCATGGTCTTCTTTGATCAAAGGCAGTGTGGACTTGCCATCCATTTTTGGCATGTTAATATCCATAATGATGAGGCAGGGCAGTTTGCCGTTTTGTTTGGCATCTTTCAAATAATCAAGTGCGGCTTTACCGTTCGTAGCCTCAACAATATTCATTTCGCAACTGTGCGCAGTAATGGCTTCCTTGATAAACATAAGGTCATCCAGGTCATCATCAATACATAATACGGTGGAAATGAAAGCCATTATTACAAAACTAGGGCAATCGGACACAGCATTTCATCGTAGTATTACGAGTAATTATTGCGGAAAATACGGTTACGCAGCTTTATATTCTATGGCATTGACCACGGCATTTAATATTTCCTCATGACCCGGCAAGGCGGCCCAGGCGCCTTCCTTCTTCAGGATGTCCAATTTCGCTGGAAGATCCACTCTTTTTTCGCCATGCGTTTTTAACCTTGCCTGATAATGAGTTTCAGTTACTTGAGTAACTTCAAAAAAGGCCAGTGAACCCTGATAAGATAAAACAATAACAAATTCCATCACACTTTTTTTCTTTTGAAAAAATCCACCATGTTGCTACAATCATTATACCTTTTTTCTATTTTCAACTATGACCATGGAAAAATTCCAGCATAAAGTAAATTCAGGATATACATTCAAAGGATCTTCATTCAAACTCGGCCGCGGTATGTTGAACGGTGAGGTGGTGGCAGGCGCAGATGTGTTCGTGCCACTGGCAACCATGAACAGGCATGGTTTGATTGCAGGCGCGACTGGTACAGGAAAAACAAAAACACTGCAGATGATCAGCGAAGGGTTGAGTGAAGCCAGCGTTCCTGTATTGTTGCTGGATATAAAGGGAGATCTGAGCGGACTGGCAGCTCCTGGAAAATCAAACGAAAAGATCGCTGAACGCGCACGCCTGCTGGACATTCAATGGGAACCAAAAAATTATCCTGTTGAATTACTCACCTTAACCGATCAGCAGGGGGTTAGGTTAAGAGCAACAGTAAGTGAGTTCGGCCCGGTATTACTTTCAAAGATCCTTGGGTTGAATGATACACAAGGCGGTATCCTTTCCATCATATTTAAATACTGCGATGATAACAGTTTGCCTCTGCTAGATCTCAAGGATTTCATCCGGGTGCTTCAATTCATCAGTAACGAAGGAAAACCAGAAATTGAAAAATCCTATGGTAAAATTTCCACCACTTCTACCGGCACCATTTTAAGGAAGGTGATCGAATTGCAGCAGCAGGGCGGCGATCTTTTCTTTGGTGAAAAAAGTTTTGAAGTGGATGACCTGATGCGCATCAGTAATGATGGATATGGAATGATCTCCATTCTCCGTGTGCAGGAATTGCAAAACAGGCCTAAGCTTTTTTCCACTTTTATGCTGCAGTTGCTGGCAGAGTTGTATGCTTCCTGCCCGGAAGAAGGTGATCTTGACAAACCAAAGCTGGTAGTGTTTATTGATGAAGCGCACCTTGTTTTCAGCGAAGCTTCACCTGTACTATTGAAAGAAATTGAAAATGTTGTAAAACTAATCCGCTCAAAAGGAATCGGCATTTTCTTTTGCACGCAGAACCCGGTCGATATACCGGCATCTGTGCTTTCGCAACTCGGATTAAAAGTGCAGCATGCCCTCAGGGCTTTTACTGCAAATGACAGGAAGGCAATAAAAATGGCAGCTGAAAATTATCCCGAAACTGAATTTTACGACATAGACGAATTGCTTACGCAATTAGGAATCGGGGAAGCATTCGTTACCATGCTGAATGAAAAAGGAATACCGACACCTTTGGTTCATACCATGCTTGGGCCGCCAAAAAGCCGGATGGATATTCTTTCAGATGCAGAAGTTCAAAACCTGGTAATGAATTCCATGCTTTCATCAAAATACAACCACGTGGTGGATCCGGAAAGCGCGTATGAAATATTAAATGCAAAAATGGAAGCTGCTGCGCAGGAAGCACCAGTGAAAAAAGCGACAGCAAAAAAAGAGCCACAGGAAAAAAGCATTATGGATCATCCGATGATGCGCAGCGCCGGACGTACGGCCGTTACCATGATCACCCGTTCGCTACTGGGCGTTCTGGGTTTGGGTGGAAGAAGGAAAAGATTGTTTTAAATAAGTGAGATCCAGTAAAATTTGTTTTGTACATTATGCTTTCATGTTTCCTAAATTATGAACGACCGCATTAAAGAGATTGAATCTTTTCTTCATCATAAAGATTTTTCCCTCGCAAGAAGAAGAATGCTTGACCTTGCACTTGATGCAGCCAATGACGATATCATTGTTTCCGCTATTGAATGGAGCCGTACGTTCAACAATGTTGACCTCTCCGATGCTTCATTTGAAAATGAATTTGTTGAGCAGGCGCATCTTTTATTAAACCGATTACAGCAAAACAATGCCGGCTGGAATTCCAAAGAAGAAACACTGATTTCGGTGGATCAGGTTTCAAAATCCTTTGCAGGTGGAAGGTTTGTTTTGCATCCTATAAGTCTTGAAGTGAAAACAGGCGATGTGATTGGAGTGGTTGGAGAAAACGGAAATGGAAAGACCACACTGCTCAGAAGTTTATCCGGACAACTGGCCATTGATAGCGGAACAATACATTACAAAACACTTTCTGATCCTGATCATTACAGCATAAAGCAACACCTGGCTTTTATACCGCAACGAATACCAAGATGGTATGGGCAGTTGAAAGATAATCTTCATTTTTCTGCATCGCTGACTGGTTTGAAGGGAAGAAAGAATGAGATCATGGTGGATTACATGCTGGAAAGAATGAACCTGGCAGACTACGCGCACCTGAACTGGAACCAGGTAAGTAGCGGATATCGTACAAGATTTGAAATTGCAAGAGTGCTGTTACAAAGACCAAAGCTGATGTTACTTGATGAACCTCTTGCCAACCTTGACATACTTGCACAACAAACCATTCTTACAGATCTGCGGTTCATGGCAAAATCGGTGCGCCATCCAATGGGCGTATTACTGAGTTCACAACAGCTGCATGAAGTGGAAAAAATCGCTGACACGGTATTGTTTATCAAGCAAGGAAAGTGTTTGTACCGGACAGGAGGAAAGGAAGCTATTGTGAAACATGTTCTTGAAATTGAAACTGCTGCACAACGTGAAATGCTGGCAGGTATTTTTGAAAACGAAGATGTGCAGATTCATTTCAACGGAGGCAATTATACTTTATCATCAACAGTTCTGGGGGTTGATGCAATGTTGAAAAAAATGCTGGCTGAAAATATTTCGATCAGTTATTTCAGGGATATCACACATTCCACCAAAAGATTTTTTTAAGATGCCTGAAGACGTAAACAGACCGCTCACACCATCCTTTATTAAAAAGTTTGACCGCAAGCTTTTGCTCAACCATCCCAATGCATGGAGTACACGAACACACCTGGTGGTTTATTATGGTTTGCTTTTTATTTTGCTGCTTGGTTTCATTTCTTATATCGTCCCTGATGATCCGCGTACGGATTCCACACTGGGCAGCTGGGTAGGTTTTGTTTCGTTGTTATCGCTGATTGGACTGGTTGCCTGGTTGATCTACCTGCTTCGTTTTAATGTGTTTAAGCGGTTTGGAATCAGCAAGGCCACCGACACGCTATTGAGCTTTTTTCTTTATTTTATTTCGATAGCCGTTTTTGTATTTTTTCCTTATGTAAAACCCATTGTGGAAACAATGCGCGCAAATAAGGCATATACCTCGGGCGAACTTGCAGCAGATATCAATGCAATGAACATGGCCATTGTACAACTGGAATATGATTCTTTGAATCATTCCTGGACCCGTGATACCACACGCATTGTACAGGGTATAGGCAGTACACATACACCTGTTGTAGAAAGAACCCACGTATATGATACCATTGTACAATACCCATCCAGGAGATACAGCATTCTTTACAGTTCAGATTTGGATAATAAAATGCGTAACAGCGATAGTCTTCAAAAAATAAATGATTCCACCTATATCTTTTTTACTGCGCCCAACTATACTCCCTTAACGTCTTATTCATATAGCGCAAACCCTGTTGAGGCTTTAACTTCACGCGAGATCTATAACAGGGTGATCAGGAATTTTCAGCGGCGTGACAAAAACGCCTTGACAGCAGAAACGGAAAGAGTTTCTGAGAAATATGTGGTTCCCGGACTGCAACTTTTTGAATATTATGATGTAGCAGTTAATGAATATCAGTACAGGCTTTCCAAAAGATACCAACTGGAACGCGTACGTGCTTCCATTGAAAACATAATGGATCGAAAATCAAATTTCGATGCAGATAGACTGCCTGGATTGATTAGGGTACATTTTTATTTGTCTTTAAGTATCTGTCTTTTATTGTTTGCTTTCAGGCATTCCACTCCAAAAGCTTTTTTCTTTTCTATCCTCGCTGCAGTCATTCTATTGATATTGACCATGCTCATCTCCGCATTTTCAGGCTATGCGGCGCGTAATCTGAATAATTGGGTGATCTTTTACTTTTTTCTTTTTTTCATATTATCGGTTGTGGTTTTTAAAACCAACCGGGGCTATTTGGTCACAGGAATTGCAGTCAACCTGTTTTTCTATCTGCTCCCATTTGTTCCGCTATGTATGGTTGCAAGTTATTATCATGGATACCTTATTTCCAACTATGAATTATATTATGAAAACTACGGAAGAGATTTGCTGATCGCGGAGGTTTGTGGCATTCTTTTATTACTTGTAATGCTGCTGACCTATGTCCATTCGGTATATAGAAAATGGTATGCATTGCCCGAAGCATGAGGAACGATGTTTGTTTTATTGTAATTAAGCGCCATGTTTCCTTACATATTTTGTAAGAATGACGATCACCTGGCCTTCAATTTTTCCTTCAATCTGCTCTGTATTGTTTTCAACCAGCCTGATATTTTTTACCACAGTCCCCAATTTTGCATTGATGGAAGATCCTTTTACATCAAGTGACCTGGTTAAGACCACGGTATCGCCTTCAGATAAAATATTTCCGTTTGCATCTTTATGGAGGTCAACACTTCCGTCGATTTCATGGTCACCGGTTGCTTTAGCCCATGCAAGGGTTTCATCATCCAGGTACAGCAGGTCAAGTTGTTCCGCAGCCCAGGTTTCGTTGCGCAACCTGTTCAGCATCCTCCAGGCCACTACCTGTACTCCGGGCACTTCGCTCCACATGGTTTCTAATAAAATTTTCCAATGGTCTGCATTCAGTTCTTCTTTTTTTTCAACCTGGGCTATGCATTTGCTGCACAAAAGGATGGTATTAGCTGCATCCGAACTTTCCTGGGGCTGAACTTCATAGGGCGCAAGGTTTTCTCCTGCTTTACAGGTTTCGCAGGTGTTGCCGCTTCTTGTGATCAGTAGGTCCTGGATCTGCATTTCGTTTTTTTTTGCAAGTTAAATGATATGGGAAAAAACTTTAAATAACCTCAAGCCATCCTTTCGCATTCAGCCTGATCTTTTTTTCTGATTGCAGGTAATTGATCACGGTCCACAATTTTTGTTTGTTGATTTTATCCAACTTTGTTACAAGCGTGTCAATGGTTTGCTGGCTGCCTGCAACTAATTGTAAAACCATGGCTGATACTTCCCTGAACTCCTGCTGCGAAAGGTTTTTGTTTTTGTTGTTCAGACAATTATCACAAATGCCACAGGGCTTCGCCTCATCATCACCAAAATATTTATTAATAAACACACTTCTGCACGCGGCGGTTTGTACATAGCCGATCATATTTTTTACCCTGCCGATAAATACCTCCCTTCGTTTGTTATACTGATGGTGATCAAAGGAAAGTTCTTCTGCCAACACACGGTTTTTGCGAAAAGTGAGCTGCGGTTCCATGGCCTGCGGCAGGTATTGTAAAATTCCAAATGAAGCAATCGCTTTGATTTGTTTCTTTAGATCTTCCTCGGAAATATGCATCAATTTTGAAAGAAATGTTTCTGAAATAAATGCAGGGAAATCCAGTATGCCTTCGTGCGTTCTTAAAACTGTGGAAATAAATTTTTCATGTTCCGGGTTCGTTTTCTGAAACTGTTCGATCTCCATCCTGTTGCTGGTAAATAAAATGGTTGATTGTGTGAAACTTTTTTCATTGATCTCAAACCATCCATCCTGTTCAATTGCTTTTAAGGCATACAGGGTTTCGGTGGACTGCAGTTTAAAATTCTTTACAAATTTTTCAAAATTGAAGTTGAAGCTTTTATCTTCCCCGGAATAAACGGGTATCTGCAAAAAGTTCACCAGCGCGTCATAGACTTTTCTGATCTGTTCAAAAGACGGGTACCGGTTGGTGTGCAACAGTTCAAGATCCTTAATGTCTTTTTTATCGAACAGCAGAACGGTGTAGGCACGTTTACCATCCCGACCTGCCCTGCCGGCCTCCTGGTAATAATTTTCAAGGCAATCCGGGCTATCAACATGAATAACAGTACGCACTTCAGGTTTATCAATCCCCATTCCAAATGCATTGGTACAAACCATAAACCTGGTTTTGTTGCTGATCCAGTCCAACTGCTTACTGCTTCTTTCTTCTGCACTTAAACCCGCATGATAATGATCTGCACTGATGCTGTGCAGTTTCAGCACATTGGCAATGTCGGTGGTTCTTTTCCTGCTCTTGCAGTAAACGATCCCGGTGCCAGGCACTTTATTGATGATCTCCACCAACCTGGGAATTTTCGATTCCACTTCAAAAACAGAATAAGAAAGATTTTTTCTTTCAAAAGACTGGCGGAAAATATTGGGTTTGCTGAATCCCAGTTTATCGCAAATATCTTTTTGAACACTAGCAGTTGCCGAAGCAGTTAAAGCAAGCATGGGTGTTCCCGGAAGTTCTTTTCTTAATTCCGCTATGCGCAGGTAAGAAGGACGAAAATCATAGCCCCACTGTGATATGCAATGTGCTTCATCAACTGCAATAAGGTTTACATTTAAAGCAGGGAGGTATTCTTTAAATAAAGATGTCTCCAGTCTTTCCGGAGAGAGATAAATGAAACGGAAGTAATTCCCCGTAGCGTTCTTTAGGGTCTGAATCACATCTCTTCTTTTCATGCCGGAATGGATCAGCAGTGCAGGAATGCTTCTTTTCTTCAGGTTTTCTACCTGGTCTTTCATTAAAGCAATGAGCGGAGAAATTACTATGCAGATGCCTTCCTTTGCCATTGCCGGAACCTGGAAGCAGATGGATTTTCCGCCTCCGGTAGGCAGTATAGCCATGGTATCATTGCCCTGCAATATAGATTCAATGATCTCTTTCTGTAAAGGCCGGAAATGATCATATCCCCAATACTGTTTTAATATGGACTCCGGTTGCTGCATTAATCTTTTTTCTTCATATCATTCAGTAACTGGTAACACACTGAAGAATTTTGAAGAATCGGCAGGGTCTGTTCTTCTGTTGCCAGCCTGGTTTCTACCAATACTTCAATGGCCGCATCAATGATTACCAGTGCATGCTGTGCAACCTGAATAAATTTTTTTCTTTTTTTCTTTTTTTTCAGAAAAACGCCCTGTGCAATATTAATAAATGCGGTAACGGCGGCATCACGCAAATAAGTTGTAAGTTTTGTTTTTTCTTCCTTGTTCAGGTCATGGGTGATCTCATAGCAATCAATTACCAGTTTTTTGGCGATCGTGTATGTTTCAAGTTTTTTTATTGAGGAAGAGCCAGACATCCGGGAAACCACTTTATAAGCATGCAAATAAAAGAAAGTTTTTGAGCGACGCGGTCTTTTGTTGCTGCAGTTAGTTTACTTAATCTACTTTCTTTACAAAAAGCCGGACGGAATTGGCGGCAAGCACAACATCGCTCAGGCCCATAACCAGTGCGGCAAATGTTGGTGTCAGAAAACCAAGGGCTGCTATCGGAATGGCCACAATGTTGTAACTGAAAGCCCAGAAAAGATTTTGTTTTATGGTGAGGTAGGTATGTTTTCCTAATCCAAGTGCGGTCGGAAGTTTTTCCAGTCCGCTGTTCATTAAAACCACCTGTGCGCTTTGCATGGCCAGTTGCGATGCTTCACTGAGTGAGATGCCGATAGTGGCTTTTGCAAGTGCAGGTGCATCATTAATGCCATCACCTACCATAACAGTAGGCTGAATAGCAGTAAGCGCTTCTATTTTGTCAAGCTTTTGTTCCGGACTTTGTTCTGCTATTACTTCATCAATACCCAAAAGATCGCCCAGTTCTTTTGTTTTGGCGTAGCGATCGCCACTTAGTAAAATCGTGTGGATCTTTTTAGACCTGAAAAAGCTGATCACATTTTTTGCTTCCGGTCTTATCTCATCTTTCATATCGATCCATCCTGCAAACTGGTTGTTTTTTAGGATATATATGTTGTGATGATCATCCTTGGTAAAAGCGCGCGCTATTTCATAAGAACCCAGTGCATAATCGTTGCCCTGGAGATCTTTGGCCACCATTCCCCGGCCTCTTATTTCTTCGATGGAGCTCCACCTGATTTCATTTTTTGTTTTCCATTCAGCAACAATGCTTTTAGCCAGTGGATGCCCGGAATATTTTTCCATGGAAAACACGATGTTCCTGAACATTTCATCCTCCATATCGAAGGTCTGATATCCGGAAACAATAAATTTTCCTGTGGTAAGTGTACCTGTTTTATCAAACACCACCTGCCGGATGTCTTTAAATAATTCCAGGCTTTTTGCATTGCGGAAGAGGATACCATTTCGTGCACCGCGACCAAGACCCACTGCTATGGCGGCAGGTGTTGCAAGTCCCATAGCACATGGACAGGCAATGACAAGTACAGCAATACTTCTTCTTAATGCAGATGGGAATTCCCCGAGGTAGATCCAGTTTGCAGCAAGTGTAACAAGGGCAATTCCTAAAACAACGGGAACAAAAACAGCGCTGATCCTGTCGGCCAGCAGTTGCATGGGTGGTTTTTCTCCCTGGGCTTTTTTTACAAGGTTCAGGATGTTGGAAAGCACGGTATCATTTCCGGCGGCGGTCACCTGCGCTTTTAAGGTTCCATTTTCAACAACACTTCCACCAATGATCGCATCTTTTGGATGTTTGTGAACCGGTATGCTTTCACCCGTAATGATGGCTTCATTTACATGCGCATCGCCCCAGAGGATCTTGCAATCCACAGGTACTTGTTCACCTTCCCGCACCAATACAAGATCGCCGACCTTGAGCTGCGTGCTTTCTACGGGGAGCACCACTTCTTTATGATCACCATCAAAAGCGATCATGTTTGCCATCACTTTTTGCGACTTCACAAGCGCCTTTAGCGATTTTTGTGTGGATCTAATTGAAGCGTCTTCCATTAAATTGCCAAGCAATACCAGCGTAATGATGGTAGCAGAAGTTTCAAAGAATAAAAAATCTTCCCCCAGTCCGAGTATGGCACCGGTAAGACTATAAAAATAAGCTGCGGCCGCGCCAATGGTGATGAGCACATTCATATTCGACATGCCGTTGCGCAGGCTTTGAAAAGCAGATCTTCCAAAATAGGACATGCCTACTATAAACACCGGGGTGGTAAGTGCAAGATTGATCCATGGATTCATCAGGAATTCAATATGAATGCCGGGGATCATATGCAGCATCAGTATCAGTGTAAAGGGAAGGCAGAACCAGAAGCGTTGTTCATTGGTAGAGAGAAATGGTTTATTCGTATCAGAAGATTCCTCATCCTCCACTTTATAGCCAAGCGAGTGGATGCCTTTGGCGATTTGTTCGGGTGATTTATTTTCAAGTTCAAAAGATACATCACCATCCATAGGATTCACCACCACGTTTTTTGCGCCCTGTTGTTTGAGGTAGTTATTTATGGTGAGTGCGCAGTTGGCGCAGGTCATTCCTTCTACCTTCCATTGTATTTTTTCCATGCTGCTCATTCTTTTGCAAAGGTAGTAAGGGTGGCAGGGGTTTTATAGATGTTGAAACATTATCTTTTCAACGGGGTTGCAATTGTTGCGCAAAACCTGTTAATACGGCGATTGATAGCTGTTTTTTCATTCAGAAATTTTGGTTTCATTCTTTAGGTTTGCAGAATGGAATGCACTGTGACGTTGGAAGAATTGGAAGATTTTTCTAAAAGATTCTGGGAAAGAGTAAATCATGCGCGGGTTTTCGCAATGCATGGAACTATGGGTGCTGGCAAAACCACGATCATAGAAGCTTTGTGCAGGGAAAAAGGTGTGCGCTCGCACATGAGCAGTCCCACATTTTCCATCATTAATGAATATGTTTTTAATGATGGGGGAAAGGAGGGCGTGATCTATCATATGGACCTTTACCGGTTAAAATCGGAAGAGGAGGTGATACAGGCGGGTGTTGAAGATGCCATTTACAGTAAGGCCATCTGCTTTGTGGAGTGGCCGGAAAAGGCACCGGGAATTTTTGATGAACACACCGTGCACCTGTTTATTGAGCCTGTAAATGAAAGCGTTCGGAAAGTAATAATCGAATTGCCTACTTAAATTTGCCGGAACAGTTGTAATTTCAAAGCCGAATTCAGAGCCGAATTTTTGCTATGTCGCAATACAAACCATTTGTCAGCACCTCTTTTAGTTACGAAACATTAGAAGAAACTTTAGACATAAAGCCTAAAGGCGCCCGCCTGCACATTGGCATTCCCAAGGAAATCGCTTTCCAGGAAAACCGCATTGCCTTAACGCCGGATGCGGTTAGTGTCCTTGTAAGCAATGGCCATGAAGTAACCATTGAGCATAATGCAGGCGAGGCTTCTCATTTTGCCGACCGTGATTACAGTGAGGCAGGCGCGAAAATCGCCTATAACAGGGAAGAGGTTTATAAATCGCCCATCCTGGTAAAAAGTGCTCCCGTAATCGAAGAGGAGCTACCCCTCCTTCAGCACAGCCAGTTGATCATTTCACCCATTCATCTCAGTGTTTTGAAAGTAGAATTGCTTCAAAAGATGATGGAAAAAAGGATCACGGCCATTTCATTTGAAAATTTAAAAGACGACAGCGGTAGTTACCCCATCGTGCGCAGCATGAGCGAGATTGCAGGAAGTGCCGTAATGCTCATCGCTGCTCAATACCTGGGTTCTGCAAACCACGGAAAGGGTGTGCTGTTAGGAGGTATCTCCGGTATTGCCCCCACAAAAGTGATCATTATTGGCGCCGGTATTGTGGGTGAATATGCTGCAAGGGCTGCACTGGCACTGGGTGCTTCCGTAAAAGTTTTTGATAACAGTGTTTACCGGTTGAAAAGGTTGCAGAACAATATTGGTCAACGTTTATGGACCTCCGTTATAGAGCCCCGCATGCTGGCGAAACAGCTCAAAACCTGCGAAGTGGCCGTTGGTGCCCTTGCATCTGAAACAGGCCGCACACCTGTAGTGGTCACCGAAGAAATGGTAAGCAGCATGCGTACCGGCAGCGTGGTAATTGATGTAAGTATTGACCGCGGTGGTTGTTTTGAAACTTCAGAAATCACCACACATGAATGTCCTGTGTATTTAAAATATGGCGTAATCCATTATTGTGTTCCCAATATTCCATCCGGTTTTGCCAGAACGGCTTCACAGGCGATTAGCAATGTGCTCATGCCTTTGCTGCTTGAAGCAGGAGAAGACGGAGGATTTGAACACATGGTCTGGCACCAGATCCACCTGCGCAGCGGCATATACATGTTTAAGGGCGCACTCACCAATTTCTATTTGAGTGAACGCTTTAATTTGAAATATACCGATCTGAATTTGCTGATAGCAAGCCAGCGTTGATAGCATAAAAACCAGGAATTAATCATTGGTTTGAATAAGAAAAAACTTTTACTTGTTTTACCATAACCCCTGTATGCTTGTTTTTTGGTTTTAAATAATCCTTCGTGCCTTAGCGGCTAAAACTAAATAAACAGCAGGCCCTCACTTAAACTCCACCATCGAAACTGTTCTTTTGCAAAAATTATATTCAACGGGATCATTAGAACAAACAATCACCAGTCTTTCACAGCAGTATTTTTGAATGAGCTGATGATACAGCGCAATCCCCTGTTCATCCAGGTTGCTGCAGGGTTCATCCAGTAAAACAATGTCTGTATCAGAAAAAATAGCCTGGGCAAGTTTTACCCGTTGTTTCATTCCCGAAGAAAAATTCCGAAGCTGTTTTTCCTTCGCTTCATTCAAGCCAATTTCATTGATGATGGCGTGTACAGTAAACTCTTTTAAAAATGGTTTGAAAGCAGCATGAAAGGAAAGAAATTCTTTCATTGTCATTTCCTCGATCAGTTCAAGATAAGGGGCGCAGAAAGAAATGTTCTTATAAATGGTTTCGTTGTTATATCCTTCGTATTCAATCTTTCCTTCACTGAGTTCCATCATGCCGCCAATACATTGCAGCAGTGTGCTTTTACCCGATCCGTTGGCACCAGTTATTGCTGTAGGATGCGCTGCTTCAAAGGAAATATTTGCATTTCTAAAGATCCATTCGCGGTTAAAGCGCTTGCCTGCATCATTTAGACTAATCTTCATCAACGCCGATTTTTGAATAGCGTTTGATCACCCCGATCCTGGAGTCTTTAATAAAGCCTAATATTTCGCTCCTGATCTCGTTATCGTCAATGTTTTTTTCAATAAGATTGACCGCGGTGGATGTACTGTGCCCTCCTACAAACAACAGGTGATAGATCTTAGAAATCGTATCAATTTTTTCCTGGGAGAAATTTCTTCTTTGTAATCCAACTATGTTCAGTCCCATATAGCACATGGGTTCACGTGCTGCTTTTACATAAGGCGGCACATCTTTCCTGATTACGGTATGGCCGGCCACATAAGTATGCGCACCAATGCGTGTAAACTGGTGTGCACCTGCCAGTCCGCCAATGATTGCGTATTCGCCTACTTCTACATGTCCTGCCAGCTGCACGGCATTTGCCAGGATTACATTATTTCCAATAATACAATCATGTGCAATATGCGCATAGGCCATCAGAAGACAGTTGGCACCGATGGAAGTTTTCCATTTGTCTTTTGTACCGCGGTTAATGGTTACACATTCCCTGATGGTGGTGTTATCTCCAATTTCAACCGTTGTTTCTTCTCCAATGAATTTAAGATCCTGCGGAATGCCACCTAAAGTAGCGTTTGGAAAGATCCTGCAATGGTTGCCTACAATAGTGAAAGGGAACAGCACCGCATGCGACATGATGTGGGAGTGATCACCAATGGTTACGTTATCATATATTACAGCGAAAGGATCAACGGTAACATTGTTGCCCAGTTTTGCATTTGGATGAATGGACGCCAACGGTGAGATCATACACTAACTTTAGGTTTCTTTACAATTTGAGCAACCATTTCAGCTTCAGCTACTAGTTTTTCGCCGACAAAAATAGTTCCTTTCATTTCACAAATTCCACGGCGAACAGGGTTTAGCAGTTCCATCTTCAATATTAATGTATCGCCCGGAACCACTTTTTGTTTGAATTTACACTGATCGATCTTTAAAAAATAAGTATCGTAATCATGATCGGGATCATCGGGGATGGTTAATATGCCGCCGGTTTGAGCCAGTGCTTCTACCTGCAATACCCCGGGCATGACACAGTTTCCCGGAAAATGTCCCTGGAAAAATGGTTCATTGTAGGTGACATTTTTTATGGCCACCACATGTTTATCTGAAAGTTCAATTACCTTATCAATCAGTAAAAAAGGATAACGGTGTGGTAATTTTTTTTCAATCGCATGTACATCATAGATCGGAGGTTTGGTGGGATCATACAATGGAATATTCAACCGATGCTTATATTTTTTAATATGCTCCTTGATCTTACGTGCAAACTCGATGTTGCTTGCATGACCTGGCCTGTTAGCAATGATATGTGCTTTAAATGGCAGCCCGACAAGCGCCAGATCGCCGATCACATCCAGCAGTTTGTGTCTTGCCGGTTCATTTGGAAAACGCAGGTCAAGGTTATTCAGAATACCACCTTCATTTACTTTTACACCTTCCTTTTTAAATACGCGGGAGATTCTTTGCACCTGTTCTTCGGTAACCCCTTTATCAACGACTACTATGGCATTATTGATATCCCCGCCTTTGATCAGGTTATTGTCGATCAGGTATTCCAGTTCATGAAAAAAGCAAAAGGTGCGGCAGGGCGCTATGGACTCATTAAAATCTGAAATATGTTTCAGTGCCGCGTGCTGTGTGCCCAGCACAGGCGAATTAAAATCAATGAGCGTGTTGATCCGGAAATCATTGTAAGGCAGCGCCACCATTTCAACTTTTTTGGCTTCATCGGTGAAGCTGATATTGTGCTGCAGTGTATAATAGGTCTTTGGGGCTTCCAGTTGCTGAACGCCCGCTTTTTTTATGATCTCAACGAACGGCGCTTAACTTCCGTCGAGAATGGGCACTTCCGGGGCATTGATCTCGATAACTACATTGTCAACTTTATTTCCCACAAGGGCGGCCATGAGGTGTTCGATCGTTCCTACCCTGGCACCATTGGCTTCAATGG
>MWWA01000170.1_pt1 | contig 19354 bp, 19 predicted proteins | sample 1047341 | NCBI WGS metagenome assembly MWWA01 (sample SAMN06349978, study PRJNA376086) | soil metagenome | isolation source: MS5-1 sample Antarctic (ecotone) soil | place: Antarctica | collected 2015-01-13
CAGGAAGCTTTCTTAAACAGCTTCGATTTTGGTAATCACTGATTTTTTACATATAAAATGGCCATGGTAGTACCATTGCTATAAGCTTTTATTTTCCAGTCCACCTGGTCTTCATCCTGCCAGTAATCTTCCAGTTCAACCAGATCGGAAGGGCAGTGGGTGATGCCTGTATGATAAGGGACTTTAAAAGGCTTACGGAGGCGGTTCAGGTATATGTTCAGCATTTCAGAGGCATCTTCCAGTTCTAATTTTTCTTCAAGCTGCGCGAGCAGCACACCATAACTGAGAAAATTTTCCTGGTGTTCTGAAAAATAAATTTCATCACCCCCGCAAATATTTCTTTCAAACATGGCCCCCGGTGCAAAAAGTACAGACTGCCCCCGGTTGCCTACATAGGTTTTCTTAAATTTTTTTGCAGATTTGATCCAGACCAGCGATGCGGTTAGAAGTAAGATAAGGTTTTCCATGGATGAGAAAATAATGGCTTGAGGTCTAAGATAAAAGTTATTTTCGGAGCTTCATTTATGAAAGAATCATTTTTCTACGGAAGCGATCAACTGACTGTCAGAACCGCTATTATGCTGGCTGAAGGAAGCCTGAAAGGCATGCTCAATGCCGATACAATACAAAAGATCAGGGAGAGCCAGCAACACGTACGGCGCATGGTGGAAAAAAACAAAACTGTTTACGGTGTAACCACCGGCTTCGGCATACTTGCCAATACAAAGATCAATGATGAAGACGCAGCTACGCTTCAATATAAAATTCTGCAAAGTCATAGTGTTGGTGTAGGCGAACCTATTTCAAAACAGATGGCGCGTTTGATGCTGATCACAAAAGCACACGCGTTGGCAAGGGGTTATTCGGGGATTCAACTCGAGACCTTGCAAAGAATATTATGGCATGTGGAAAATGATGTGATTCCCGTGGTTCCTGAAAAAGGCTCTGTTGGCGCATCCGGTGACCTTGCGCCGCTTGCCCATTTGTTTCTTCCTCTTATTGGTCTGGGTGAAGTGTTTTATAAAGACCAGCGTTTACCTGCGGCTAAATTGCTCAGAAAATTGAATATGGAGCCTGTTCAATTAGGTCCAAAAGAAGGACTGGCCCTCATCAACGGAACCCAGTTTATTCTTGCATTTGCCATTGCTGCTGTTAAAAGAATGCATTATTGCCTTGAAGCTGCTGATATCATTGGTGCCATGAGTCTTGAATCATTAACTGGCACAAAAGCGCCTTTTGATCCGCGATTGCATGAACTGAGGCCATTTGCCGGTAGTCGCCTGGTGGCACAAAGACTGATGTTGTTGCTGGATGACTCTGAAATCATGCAAAGTCATATGGATTGCGGTAGGGTACAGGATCCTTATTCTTTGCGGTGCATGCCACAAGTGCACGGAGCTTCGCGCAATGCCTGGTTACATTTAAAGGAACTTGTTGAAACGGAGGCCAATTCAGTTACCGACAACCCGGTGGTTTTTGGAGAGGATGATACCATTAGTGGTGGAAATTTTCACGGTCAGCCACTTGCACTTCCATTAGATTATGCCTGTTTTGCAGCATCAGAGATCGGGAATATTGCAGACCGCAGGTGTTACTTACTGCTGGAAGGTAAATGGGGACTTCCAATGTTACTGATGAAAGATGTTGGTTTGAACAGTGGGTTCATGATTCCACAATACACGACGGCTGCACTGGTTACAGAAAATAAAACGCTTTGTTTTCCAAGCAGTGCAGATAGTATTCCCACTTCGCTTGGCCAGGAAGATCATGTGAGCATGGGAAGCATTAGCGGAAGAAAATTGAATACGATTCTCGATAATCTTGAATTTATTCTTTCTATAGAATTGATGTCGGCCTGCCAGGCAATTGAATTCAGAAGACCAATGAAAAGCAGTCCCGTTCTTGAACATGCACATGATTTTGTGAGGCAGTTTGTAGGCTTTGCCGAAGAAGACAGGATCTTTAGTGATGATATCAATAAGATCAAAACAATTATCAGTAATTTTTCTTTTGTAAACAGCGTGAATGCATTTGCAGATTCAAAAGCATTGCAAATGAATAAGGGTTTTGAACCATTTTCAATTTAATGAACTGATCTGCCCGAAATGATTTTACCTGCTTTGTTTTTTGATGAAGGTGTAAGGATCGTATTCAACAAATTCATTCTGCTTTGTGGTAATGGAGCGCACTTTTGAGGACGCGATGTCAAACTTTATGATGTGTACCCCATATTCAATGTTGTTATACTGCATCAGCCATTCACCATTATCAAGATAATCCAGGCGTGCATTCAGATCCGGTTTAATTCCAAAATGAACATGCAGGCCATTTCTTTCTGCAGTAATGGAAATATCGCCATACAAATTATTGGAATAAACACCTGTATAGGACGAAAGCGGCAAGGCTGGTTTATTTCCTTTCACTCTTTTTTTCCATAAGGAAATATTTTCTACCTGGTCCTTCATTTCTTTGTTGAATGATGCAAGTTGTTGCCGGCTCCTGTTCACGTAAGGTACATCGAGGTAAGCATCTATTACCTGGTACCGCAAAATCTCAAAAAAATTCTGGTTGTCATTATTTGTGAGAATAGCGATTCCCAAATTTTCTTCAGGGATAAAACAAACATTGCTTACCATTCCACCCGCACCACCTGTATGCCAGTAAACCTGTTTTCCATTGTAATCTGCTACATTTAAACCAAGTCCATAACCGCGGAAATGCATGGGATACACAGATGACTTACGACTGTTGGTGATGATCTGTACGTCCCGGGTTTTTTGAATGGTTGACCATGGAAGGATCCGTTTGCCATTCAATCTTCCGCTGTCTAGTTGCATGAACAGCCAGTTGGAAAGATCTTTTACATTGCTTACAATACTGGCTGCAGGTGCAAGGTTGTTCCAGTTATCATAAGGAACCTTTTTTAATGTATTGGTATAAGATGTTGTGTAGGGAGTAGCAATATTTGATGCAGATTCCATCCCTGTTGTCAGCATCATCGTCGCATGCATTTCCAACGGATTAATGATGGAATCCTGGATCCAGTTTTCCCATTGCTGCCCGGTAACTTTTGGTATCACTTCTCCAGCAGTAAGATAGCAGCTGTTGCAATAACCATAGTCCTGTCTGAAAATCCTGGATGGCTTCAGGTAACGCATTCTTCTCATGATTTCGGTGCGACTAATATTGGTATTCCAGAAAGTAAAGTCGCCCTGGAAAGTTTTAGTGCCAATCCTGTGAGTAAGCATATCTCTTATCGTGACCATTTTAGTAACGGTGTCGTTGAATAATTTAAACTGAGGGAAAAATTTTATGATCCTGTCATTTAGCGAAAGACGGCCGCGTGTTTCCAGGTGTGCCAGCGCCGTTCCGGTAAATAATTTTGTATTGCTGGCGATCATGAAAAGCGTGTTTTCATCAACGGGCTTGCCACTAGCGGTATCACGTACACCAAAGCCCTGCATCAGTACTACTTTTCCATCTTTTACAATTACAATGGAAAGCCCGGGCACTTTCCATTCCTGCATACCGTGGTGGATAAAAGATAACAAGCTGTCTTTTATAAATGAAGGCTGAGCTTTAGTTTGAATAGTAAACAAAAAGCAGAACAGTAGAATAATATATTTCATGGCGATTTATGAACCGGGAAATTAATGTATTTCATTCTTTATTTAATTTCTTGAAAAAGGGAAAGGGTATATAAATCATTAAAAAAGAAAAAAAATCAAAACAGGTATGAGGGTAAATAAAAAGCTGGCACAAGTTTTTGCTTACGAAAGCAAAATCTATATATGATTAGGAAATACCTGAGTTTTTACGGCGTTGCCATGCTGGCCTTTTTAATTTCCTGCAACAGCAATGATGCCGGAACCACAATTTCCACCGGATCAACTGTTGAAAGTGATTCTGCCAACACAAATGTGTACGGTCCAAATCACACAAACTCCCTGCCCCTGAGTAGTACAGATTCAACCTTTGTTATGGAAGCTGCCAGTAGCAGTTTTATGGAAGTGGAATTAGGAAACTTTGCACAACAAAAATCCAGGAACCAGCAGGTGAAAGATTTTGGAGCCATGATGGTAAGCGATCACCAGCAGGCAGGTAATGAATTAAAAACTATTTCAGGATCAAGGAACATGATGGCGCCTGATACAATGGGAAAAAAACATCGCGCCCATGTTGAAATGCTGCGCAAAGTTTCTGCAGCCAATTTAGATAAGCAGTATATGAATATGATGGTAACAGCTCACAACGAAGACATTTCCAAATTTGAAAGAGCGGCCAGCAGCGCAAGTGATCAGCAGATCCGGGTATTTGCAGAAAAAACGCTTCAAAGTTTGCGTAAACACCGGGATTCGGCCCAGGCCATCAACAGCAGATTATAATAAAAAGCGCCACAAGGTGCTTTTTATTGTTTTATTCCCACTTGTTCCATGCTGCTAAAACCTAAAAGCTAAATCCGCTTACCTGTATTCCCCAAACACGCCCCGCAATACATCTGCAATTTCTCCAAGCGTACAATTATTTTCAACCGCTTCAATTACAGATGGCATGAGGTTTTCATTGTTCACCGCTTTTTGTCTGATCGTTTCAAGCAATGCATTTGTTGTTGCTTCTTTTCTACTTTGCTTTAGCGCCACCAGTTTTTCAATTTGCTGGTCGCGGATGCTGTCATCTATTCTGAAACCAGGAATAGGCACTTCTTTTTCAACCTGGAATTGATTCAATCCTACTATGATCTTTTCACCCTGCTCGATCTTTTTCTGGTATTCATAGGCACTTCGTGCAATTTCATCCTGGATAAAACCCTGTTCAATTGCAGAAACACTTCCGCCCATCGCATCGATCTTATTTATCAGTTCCCAGGTCTTCAGTTCCACTTCTTTGGTTAGTGATTCAACATAATAGGAACCTGCAAGCGGATCAACAGTATCAGGCGCACCGCTTTCAAATGCAACTACCTGTTGCGTTCTCAGTGCAATGCGCGCGGCTTCTTCGGTCGGTAAACTCAATGCTTCATCATAGCCATTTGTGTGCAAAGATTGCGTACCCCCTAAAACCGCAGCAAGGGTTTGAATGGTCACCCGTGAAATGTTATTTAAAGGTTGCTGTGCAGTGAGTGTGCTTCCGCCGGTCTGGGTATGAAAGCGCAGCATCATGGCTTTAGGGTCAGTAGCACCCAGAGATTTCATTATCGAAGCCCACATTCTGCGGGCAGCCCTGAACTTGGCCACTTCTTCAAAAAGATGATTATGTGCATTGAAGAAAAAAGAAAGCCTTTTTCCAAACACATTAATATCCAGCCCTTTTTCCAGTGCGGCCTGTACATAAGCTTTGCCATTACTCAGTGTAAATGCAATTTCCTGTACGGCTGTACTTCCTGCTTCGCGGATATGGTAACCTGAAATGGAAATGGTGTTCCATTTGGGAACCTCACGGCTGCACCATTCAAAAATATCAGTGATGATGCGCATGGAAGCTTTGGGTGGATAGATATAGGTGCCTCTTGCAGCGTATTCTTTTAAAATATCATTCTGAATGGTACCGCTGATCTTTTTAAGATCGGCTCCCTGTTTTTTTGCCTGCGCAACATAAAACGCCAGGAGTATAAAACCCGTAGCGTTAATGGTCATGGATGTGGAAACCTTTTCCAGGTCAATTCCCTTAAAAAGTGTTTCAATATCTGTGATGGAATCAATGGCAACTCCAACTTTTCCAACTTCACCTTCAGATAAAATATGATCGCTGTCGTAACCGATTTGGGTGGGAAGATCAAAGGCCACGCTCAAACCCGCAACACCCTGTGATAATAAATAATGATAGCGTTTATTGCTTTCTTCAGCGGTGGAAAATCCGGCATATTGACGCATGGTCCATAACTTTCCTCTGTACATATCCGGTTGTACGCCTCTTGTATATGGAAAAGATCCTGGATTTTCTTCTGGCAGTTCCCCCACATCAGCTGGGGAATAAACTGGTTTGATTTCAATCCCTGAATCTGTAAATATCTTTTTTTCACTCATGAATTACATCAGTTTTTTTGCTTCCGCGTTTAAGGTCATGGCAACATAAGTATGGAAAGCTGCTTTTTCTTCTTTCATCATCGCCTCCATAATGGCACGGTTCAATTCTTTTGCAGAAGCTTCAGGTGGCAGCGTATTGGCAATTGTATTGATGAACAACATATTCTGATCACGCAAACCCCTAACAGCTTCCCAGGCCTTCTCTGTAACATAGATCTGCTGCGAAGCATTGTATTCATACTCCTGCTTGATGGTTTCAATTAAAAAAACCTGCATTTCCCTGGCGGATAAATTCGGCTGACTGAGACGGCTGATCAAAGTGGGCATTGCGATCCTTTCACAAAGCAATACCAGTCGCTCGTAAGCCTGCAGCTGCAGTGGCCTTGTGGTGTAATCTTCAGTGCGCCTGTTGTCCTTATCTGATCTGAAAAAAGCCAGCATGGCAATGACGGTAGCGAGAATAGAAAAAATAATACTGACAGTAGAAAATTCCATTGATATGGGTTAAGTGGAGCAAAAATATGTGAAACTATTTCATTAACAGGGCCATGAGCTGAAGTTCAGTAATGTTGGAATAACTTTGCCGGATGGAAACACAAATAAAATCACCGGTATATTTTACAGAAGGCGCACTCAACGAGATCAGTCGACTGATCGTGGCGCCCGGTTTTGACCATTCCAATATTTTACGCATTGGTGTTAAAGGTGGCGGCTGTTCCGGGATGAGTTATATCCTGGGTTTTGATAAGCAGACTTCAAATGATACGGTATATGAAGCGCATGGTTTTCACTTTGTAATTGAAAAAGCACATGAGATCTACCTGGCGGGGATGGAGATCGACTGGCAGGGGGGATTAAACAGCAGGGGATTTACTTTTCAGAATCCCAATGCATCCGCTACCTGTGGCTGTGGAACCAGCTTTGCCGTATAAGTAAAATCATTTTGATGAAAAATATCCAGGCAATAAAAAACCCCGCAATTGCGGGGTTTTTATATTAATGTTTGGCAACCACAGGTCTTGTTTTTTGTGGTTGTTCTCTGTCGGAATTATCGTCGGAGGGTTTAACTAAATCCCTTTTTCTTCCAAGGTCAACCAACACAGGGGCGGCAACGAAGATGGAAGAATAAGTACCTGTTAATATACCAATCAGCATTGCAAATGCAAATCCTTTTGTAACCTGTCCACCTACAAGGAAGAGGATCAGGATGGTAATAAATACGGTAAGGGATGTCATGATAGTACGACTTAATGTTTCATTAATCGCTTTATTAATGATCACTTCTTTAGGTGCACCGATCATCTTTCTTCCATATTCGCGGATACGGTCAAAAACAATGACCGTGTCATTCATGGAGAAACCGATCACAGTCAGAATGGCTGCAATAAAGTGCTGATCCAGTTCAAGCGGGAAAGGAACCACATGCCTGAGGAAGGAGAATACAGCAAGCGTTACCAATACGTCATGGAACAGCGCAATCAAAGTGCCCAATGAATATCTCCAGTCTCGGAATCGGATAAAGATATATAGAGAGATCAGCAACAGCGCCCAGAAGGTAGCCCACTTAGCGCCCTCTTTCAGGTCATCTGATATGGTGGGTAATACCGTGGTAGATCCTACCAGGTGAGCTTGTTCAAATGTTTGGAAATTCGTTCCTGCAGGCAAATGTCCCTGCAATCCTTCGATCAGTTTTGTTTTCACCAGTGAGTCAACCCCTGGTGTTGTATTTTCAATTTCGTAAGATGTGGTAATATCCAGCTGATTATTGGATCCGATGGTTTTAATAATCGGTGCTTCATCAAAAGTAGTGGCAAGGTCCTTACGCACCTGCTCAACGCTTCCACGAATGTCTTTTCCAAAGTTGACAACATAGCTGCGGCCACCTTTAAATTCCACACCCTGGTCAAAACCGTTAAATATGGCAGCTACGCCCAGGATCAATACACCAATAGAAGCGATGTAGGCATACTTCCTGTATTCAATGAACTTGAAATTCGAACTTTTAAACAACTTCCTTGACAACGGGGTGAAATACTCCAAATGACGGTTCTTATTTGTAAACCATTCTGTTACCCACCTGCTCACCAGGATCCCACAGAATAAAGAAAGAAGCAATCCAATGATCTGCGTGGTTGCAAATCCTTTTACCGGGCCTAAACCAAATGAGAATAGAATTATCGCGGTCATTAATGTTGTAATGTGGGCATCCAGTACGGGCGGCAAAGACCTCCGGTAACCATCATTGATCGCGGAGAGGTAGTTTTTCCCGTTTGTAAGTTCCTCCTTGATCCGTTCATAAATGATCACGTTGGTGTCAACAGCCATACCAATGGTCAGTACAAGACCCGCGATACCCGGTGCAGTAAGTGTGGCACCCAGTCCGGTTAAAATTCCAATAGTGAAAAGCATGTTCAGTATCAGGGCGATGTTCGCGATCCAGCCGCTGGTGTTATAATAAACCAGCATTAATAAAAAGATCACAATAAAGGAAATTGCAAAAGCCAGCATACCGCCCTGGATGGCATCTTTTCCTAAAGTAGGCCCCACCACCTGCTCCTGAACAATTTTTGCAGGTGCGGGCAGTTTACCGGCTTTTAATATATTGGCGAGGTCTTTTGCTTCATCAATGGAAAAGTCGCCGGAAATTTCGGTACGCCCTCCTGTTATGGGTCCGTTATTGGCGATCGGGGCAGAATACACTACATCATCCAGAAGAATGGCGATGGGTCTTTTCTGCTCAAAACTATTTTTAGTCAGGCTTTCCCACTGGCGGGAACCAATGGCACTGATTTCCATAGATACACTGGGCTTTCCAAACTGGTCGAAGGATTGATCAGAGGAAGTGATCACGCTGCCTTCCATTGGAGGCTTTTCCCTGTTGTTGGTTTTCAAAACATACAACGGAACAATGCGTGCTTGTTTGTTTGATTTATCGCGGGGAGGAATACCGTAGGCAAACATTGCATCTGCCGGGAAATTACTGCGGATCTCATCGCGGTTCAGGTGTTCCCTGAAAACAGCTGTATCATTTATTGAAACATAACCAAATCCTTCTTTAAAGAATTCAGCCATTAAAGACCGCTGATTGGCCAGTGAGGTGTCGGCAGGCCGGTTAACCGTATCATTTATTTGCTCGGACAGTTTAACTCCCGTAGTTGTCGTATCCTGGGTTCTGTTGTTGGTATCTGCCGTAGTGGTAGTGGAAGGGGTTTGAGCAGATCTGCCACTCATAAACGCTGAATATGCCGATTCAGCACCCACCCATGAATTTTGAAGTTCTTCCGTTTTATATACTTCCCAGAATTCCAGGTTGGCAGAAGACTGAAGGTATTTACGCACACGCTCCCTGTCCTGTATCCCTGGTAATTCCACTGTGATAATTCCACGGTCACGGTCAGGATTGATATTCGGTTGTGCTACTCCAAACTGGTCGATACGGGTGCGTAATACGCGGAACGTACGATCAAAGGCATCATAAGCCTCCCTGCGGATCTCGCTGATCACATTTTCGTCATTATCGGTAACCTTAATGCGGTTCTGGTTGGCAGTTGCAAATAAAGGAGCAAGCCTTGAATTAGGCGCCAGCTTTTTATATTCCTGTGCAAAAAGAGTAATATAATCTGCACTGCTGTTTGCCTTTCTTGTATTGGCATTTTCAAGCGCTTTATTAAAATTGGGATCTTTCGAATTATTGGTCATGGCACGCAACAGGCCAGACAACTCCACTTCCATGGTCACGTTGATTCCACCCTGGAGGTCAAGGCCAAGATTCAGTTCTTCTTCCTTGGCTTTCTGGTAACTCACTGCACCGTTGATACCATAATGAACCGTTACTTCTTTGGTGCTGTCAAGTAATCTTCTCAGGCGGGATTTGTAAATTTCAGAATCCAGGATCTGGTCATCGGTGAGGTTAGGATTGGTAGCAGAAACAAATTGTTTCGCCTGCGCTTCCATCTTTTTTTCATGGCTGCGCACCACCCATGTAAATGACAATTCGTAAATAGAATAAAGGATAAGCAGAATAGTAAAAAAGCGAACCAGGCCTTTAAGTTGCATACAGGGTTTTTTTTAGAGTGGGCAAAGATAGTTTTTTCGCCTTAATTATAACCTTTAATTATAGGCCTTTTGAACGGCTAAAAAGCCGAGTTTAAAGGGTTTTACTCTTTATTTAGCTATCAACTAAATCTTTGCTGGCTTACCATGTATCTCAACTGACGCATATAGAGCTGACCTGAATACCCTATTTAACCTGCACCTTTCCTTGGTACGGGAGAAAACCAGATTGCAGACATTTCAGCCATTTTTGAGCCTGCGCACTTTCAGAATCCCCTTCCTGGAATATTGCCAAAGGGTTGTTGATGCGCCTGAAAAATACTTTATTACATTTGTCATTTTTCAAAACTGATTGCATGCAACTATCATCTTTACTTGATCGATTTAATGAACCCGAAACACTGCGGATGGCCAAGCTGGGAAGAGAATTAAAAGCAAAAGGTTTTGATATCACAGATCTCAGCCTCGGTGAACCAGATTTCGATACGCCTGAATACATCAAAGAGGCTGCAAAAAAAGCCATAGATGAAAACTGGAGCCATTATACACCGGTTTCCGGTTTTGCTGATGTGAGGGCTGCCGTTTGTCAGAAATTCAAAAGAGACAATGGCCTTGACTATCAGCCTGAAAACATTGTTGTCTCAACAGGTGCGAAGCAAAGCCTGGCCAATGCCATTCTCAGTGTGGTGGATGTTGGGGACGAAGTACTGATCCCCACACCTTTCTGGGTTACTTATGAAGCCCTGGTACAACTGGCCCAGGGGAAAGTCGTCCGGATGAAAACCTCTCTGGCCAATGGATATAAAATCACCGCTGAAGAACTTGAAAAGGCAATTACCCCAAAAACAAGGCTTTTTATCTTTTCATCTCCCTGCAATCCGAGTGGTGCTGTTTATAAAAAAGAAGAATTAAATGCGCTGGCGGAAGTTTTTAAAAAACATCCACAGGTAATCATTATATCGGATGAAATTTATGAGTACATAAACTACTGCGCCCCTCACGAAAGCATTGCCCAATTTGATGAATTGAAAGACCGTACGATAGTGATCAATGGTTTGAGCAAAGGTTTTGCCATGACCGGATGGCGATTAGGCTATATGGCGGCACCGGTAACCATTGCCAAAGCATGCGATAAATTACAGGGACAATTTACAAGCGGCCCCAATGCGGTGACACAAAAAGCTGCGATCACCGCGCTTACAGCTCCGTTGACAGCTACTCAGGAAATGGTAAAAGAATTTCGGAGGCGCAGAAAGCGCATCATGCAATTGATGGGGGAGATCCCTGGTTTTCATTTTGCAGAACCCGATGGAGCATTCTATGCTTTCCCTTGTGTTGATGCCTACTTCGGAAAATCTGATGGCGAGGAAGCAATAAAGAATGCAGATGATCTTTGTATGTATCTTTTAAATAAAGGTCATGTTTCCACTGTTACCGGTTCGGCATTTGGCGATAACCAGTGTATCCGGATTTCCTTTGCCAACAGCCTTCCCAATATTGAAAAAGGTTTTGAGAGAATTAAAAAAGCTTTGGCCTGCCTGAGCTGATAAATTTTTTTTAATTGAACAGGAAAAGGATCTATATCAGGGCAAGACGGTTTTGGCTGGACAGCAAGAATTTACTTCTAAGCATCCGCAAGTTTATATTAACCCTGATCAGCGGACTAATTCCATTTTTTCTTTTTTTATCCGTAGGACTGATCATATATGATTTTGGATTCAAACCTTTCTGGGCTAACAGCCCGCTGGTAAACCTCTGGTTGCGCATTCTTCTTGATGCACTTGTTGTGATGATGGGCCTGCGCCTGCTGCTTGATTTTGCTAAATTTAAAAAGCGGTGGGTGAAGATCCTCACCATTGCAGGCTGGGTATTTTTGACCTACCTGGCCTATTATGTGTTGCCGGAAAAAATTTTCGCAGATACTTTTTCCCAGCACTTCCTTGCTATGAAGATCGTGCTCTATGCCGGAATATTATTTGCTTTTATTATTGAAATTTCCTACCTGCTTCAATTCATTTATAAAGGAACGGTAAGTCCCGCCCTTTTAATGGTCGGAAGTTTTTTCATTATTATTTTATTTGGTGCGTTTTTATTGAAACTTCCTAACGCCACCACCAGGAATATTTCTGCATTTGATGCATTTTTCACATCTACCAGTGTTGTATGTGTAACCGGTTTAATGGTCGTGGATTTTGCATCCACCTTTACTTATTTTGGTAAACTGGTGATCCTTTTTTTGATCCAGGTGGGCGGTTTGGGTATCATGACCTTTGCAGGGTTGTTTGCCTATGCCGTTACCGGGGCGAGTTCTTTAAAATCGCGGCTGGCAATTAAAGATGTAATGAGTGGAAAAGAGATCAACAACATTATGCGGTTTGTTTACCAGGTGGTGATGGTTACCTTGTTTTTTGAGATCATTGGGGCTATAAGTATTTATTTTTCCACTCCTGACGAGTTGTTTACCAGGAAAATGGATAAATTTTTCTTTGCCGTATTTCATTCTATTTCTGCTTTTTGTAATGCCGGGATGTCAACTTTACCACTTGGTTTACATGAACCCGTGATCAAGTACAATTACACCCTTTATATTTTCATCGCCATTCTGGTGATCCTGGGTGGAATGGGTTTTCCCATTGTATTCAATTTATCGAGGTATATTAAAATTAAATTTTTAAACCTGTTTTTCTGGATCTCAAATAGCTCCAAAAGAATATATTTCCCCAGGTTGATCAACCTGAATTCCAGGCTTGCCCTGGTAGTGAGCACTGTCTTATTGGTATTTGGTTTCTTTGCTTTTTTAATCTTTGAATATGATGCTTCCCTGAGAGATCATCCTACCATGAAAGGCAAACTGGTTACCAGCTTTATCGGAAGTGTGATGCCAAGAACCGCAGGGTTTAATTTTGTAGATTTTACTACCATTTCCCTTCCCATGATCATGGTTTATTTATTATTGATGTGGATCGGTGCATCTCCTGGTTCAACGGGTGGTGGAATAAAAACAACAACTGCAGGACTAGCTGTTTTAAATATGATCAGTGTTCTGAAAGGGAAGGACCGTACTGAATTTTTCCGTTCTGAAATTTCTCATAATTCTACAAGGCGCGCGTTTGCTGTGATCTTTATGTCTTTGCTTTTCATGGGTGTTGCTTTATTCCTGGTTTCGATCAATGACAGTGAAAAGGGATTGATAAAACTTGCTGTTGAAGTATTTGCTGCATTCAGTACTGCAGGATTTTCATTGGGGATTACACCTGACCTTTCTATGTTGAGCAAAACCACACTCATGATCACGATGTTTGTTGGAAGGATCGGAACCGTTACCATACTGGTTGCTTTCATCAGGCAAACCAAAACCTTGCATTACCGCTATCCAAAAGAAGAAATCACATTATAAATTTTATTTCATGAGGTATATCGTATTCGGACTTGGAAATTTTGGTGCAGCCCTTTGCAGGGAACTTGTAGGGCTGGGTCATGAAGTAATCGGGGTGGACAGCAAACTGGAACTGGTGGACAAGTTTAAACACAAGATCACACATACAATTGCACTCGATGCTACCAACCGGGAAGCCATGGCACAACTCCCACTTGAAGATATTGATGCGGCCATTGTAGGAATAGGAGAGAATGAAGGTGCTACCATTATGACCACAGCACTGCTCAAGCAATTAAATGTGGCGCGGATCATTTGCAGGGTGACTTCACCGCTTCAAAAAATAGTGCTGGAAGCAATGAATGTTGATGAATTTGTTTATCCCGAAGCTTCATCTGCTGAAAGGCTTGCGCTGAAGCTGGATCTGCCGGGCGTGATCGATTCTTTCCAGATCAATCCCAATTACCGGCTCCTTGAAGTCGCCGTTCCTTCAAGGTATGTAGGAAGATCGGTGGAAGAACTGGATCTGGCCAACAAGTACCGGCTGGTATTGGTGACCATTATAAAGAAAGTTTCCAAAAAGCATTTGTTTGGTGATGAAAGAGCAGAAATGCAGGTGGTGGGCATCATTCCAAAAGGAACCGTAGTGCGTGCGGGAGATATTCTTTTGTTATTTGGCACTCCACGTGATCTTGAAGTTTTTATCCAAGGGTAGATTTCAGAAGCAGCGTTATTCCCCGTTGACGTCATTCCCGTAGAAAAATATGCAAATTCATTGTTTCAAAAATTTTTCATGCAGCGCAACCACCTGCGGTATCACGAGTTGCTGTTCATCATTCTGAATAATATGATCACATAATTTCATTTTGATTGATTCATCCAGTTGTTTTTCCATTCGTTTCAACACCTGTTCACGACTAAGCTGGTCTCTTTTTATCACACGCAACATGCGTAAAGCAAGGGGAGCGCTCACACCGATTATCTGGTCCAGTCCTGCAGCAGATCCACTTTCAAAAAGAATTGCCGCTTCTTTAATAATATAAGGTGCCTTTTGTTTTTTCATCCACGCTTCAGCGTCAAGAATGGTAAGTGGGTGCACCAGGTGATTGAGCAGTTGCAGTTTTTCAGGATCATTAAAAACAATGCGGGCCAATTGCTGGCGGTCGAGCTTTTCATTTTTATAGATCGCGTCACCGAAATGATGCAGCATGGCATTTTTTAAATCTTTGTTGGTGTGATAAAGATCTTTGGTGGTTTCATCGGCATAATACACCGGAACCCCCAGCAATTCAAAAATTTTTGCCACGGTTGATTTGCCTGAGCCGATACCACCTGTTAAGCCGATCCTGAGCATAAAAAAATCCCGAACATTGTTCGGGATCCAATATAAGGTTTTGATTTTACTTCGTAGTGCCCGGTGTTACCGTTACTTTATTGATCTGTGCTGTCCACTCCATTGAAATGGCAGATTTTTCAATTTTGATATAACTGCCCGGGTTGATCTCCAGGCTGATGGTACCATCTTCATTTACTTTATTGATGGAACCATGTATTCCTGCAATGGTCACTACTTTATCTCCGCGCTGCAAGTTATCAATAAATGATTTTTGCTGCTTTGCCTTTTTAGCCTGCGGTCTAATAAAAAATAGCCAGAAAACAAGGATCATCAATCCCAGAAAAACAAATTGAATAGAGCCACCGCCTGTTTGTAATAAATACATATGATATGATTGGTTTGAAAAATTATTCTTTTACCTGCACTTTAAAAAGCAGGTAATAAGCCTGTTGTTCGGTATTGGCATTCACCGTAATGCTTTTCTGGTGTTCCCCGATGGTTTGGCCATTGCTATCAAATTTTCCCCTAATGATGCCTTCGCCTCCCGGAGGAATGGGTTCTTCAGGTTTTTCGGCAACGGTGCATCCGCAACCGGCAGCTACATTTGATATGATCAGAGGTTTAGACCCGGTGTTTTTCAGTTTCCAGGAAATATCCACCACCTGTCCTTTACGGATGGATCCAATATCCTGGCTGATGCTGTCGATCCACTGGATATTTGCATAACCGGCTGAATCGTTCGTAACTGCTGCCTTATTGGCTGAATCAAGCCCCTGCTGGTTTGCTGCAGCCTGGTCGGTTTCATTATTACAGGAAAAGACCATTGCTGAAAAAAACAGGAAAAAAATGTACTTCATCTTGTTTGAATTTTGCAGTGGCAAATGTAGCCCGATTTTTTTATCCTGTGAGTTGGTTTTAAACAGGTTTCTTTTTAAAGTCTGTTTTGTGCAGTTTGTCCTGCTGAACCAGTTCTTTATGAATGTTATCCAGGATGCCGTTCACAAACTGGCCGCTTTGTTCGGTACTGTATTCTTTGGCAACATCAATGTATTCGTTTATGGTCACCTTTGGCGGTATGGTATCGAAGTAAAGAAATTCAGCCACGCCCATTTTCATAATGATCATATCCAGGGCAGCAATCCTTTCTGCATCCCAGTTTTTTAATTTTGGAAAGATCAGCGTTTCCAGGTGTTCCTGTTTTTCAGAAACCGTGATGATCAGGTTTTTTGCAAAGTCCCATTTATCAGCACTCATCACTTCGCGGAAATTTAAATTCACAGGTTTCTGAAGCATTTCATGAACCAGGTGGATCACCATATCGGCATCATCGTCCCAGTTCATAAAATGCTCTTCAATGTGTCCCATGAAATCTTCATTCGTGATCATCAGGTCATCAAAAAGAAAAAGCAGGATATTTCTTTCATCTTTATGGATCCGTTCTGCGCTGTCCAGGTAATTTTTATAGGCTTCTGTTTCAACCAGCTGCAAATACAGTTTTTTCACCAGGCCTTTGTCTAGTTTGTGTTCCGGTTTTGCCTTTCCAATTTCCTGCTGGTAGGAAATGTCCTCCCGGATCTTCCAGAGCAGTTCATTGCCGGAAATTTTGGTGTTGATGTTCAGGTCTTCTTTTGTGGGAAGGTGTTTGCTCGACCGCTGGTAGGCATGTTGTTCAGCGAAGGCACCGATTTCTGTAATAAAATAAGTCAGGTATAAAAAAAGTTCTTTCGACTGGTCAAAATGGTTTTGTAAAATTCTTACCGGCTCACCGGTTTTTGCGCCCTGCTCCCGGGTACTAAGTGTATAAAGCGTTTGCATCACTTTCACCCTGATATTCCTTCTGCTGATCATTTATTAAGAACTTTGAGCCGGCGAAGATAGGGAGGAAGAAGGAAATAGGTTGATGTTTCTGAAAGATGGATTGATGAATAAAATTCATATTTATTATGGTGGAAAGCAGCCGGCCCTCAGATGCATCTGCATAAAAATTCTTACTGGCATTTTTTTCCTGACAGTATTTTTAAATGACATTTCGCTAGTCTTCCAGGATATTAAAATGGTCTTTCTGTCGGGAAACTGAAATTTTTACATTAATTCCGCCCGTGGCACGCATTTCGCCTACCTTTGCACGCCTGTCAGAATAACAAATTTTGGCAGTGCTTCTCAAATTTTTCATCTAAAAAAAATAAATCGTAATGGCTAACAAAGTAAATGTTACCCCTCTACACGACAGAGTGATTGTAAAAGCAGCGGCTGCAGAAGAAAAAACAGCTGGCGGCATCATCATCCCTGACACGGCAAAAGAGAAACCACAGCGCGGAATCGTCATCGCTGCCGGGCCTGGTAAAAAAGACGAACCTGTTACTGTAAAAGAAGGCGACGAGGTACTGTACGGTAAATATGCCGGAACCGAGATCTCCATTGAAGGAGAAGATTTCCTGATCATGAGAGAATCAGATATCCTGGCTATTGTATGATCGCAAACATTAAAGTAAATGAAGAATAAAACAGAGCGATCTCTTTATTTTTCTATTCATTCATAATTCATAATTTTTAATTATTCTGATATGGCAAAACAACTGTTTTTCGAAACTGATGCCCGCAATAAAATGAAAAGGGGCGTGGACATACTGGCCAACGCAGTAAAAGTAACCCTTGGTCCAAAAGGCCGTAACGTGGTTATTGAAAAGAAATTTGGTTCTCCATCTGTTACAAAAGATGGTGTAACCGTAGCAAAAGAAATTGAACTGGAAGATGCCATTGAAAACATGGGCGCCCAGATGGTGAAAGAAGTGGCTTCCAAAACAGCAGATATTGCAGGTGATGGCACCACAACTGCTACTGTGCTTGCGCAGGCGATCATTACAGAAGGCTTAAAAAATGTTGCTGCAGGTGCCAATCCAATGGATCTGAAGCGTGGTATTGACAAAGCCGTAAAAGCTGTTGTTGAAAACCTCCGTTCACAATCCCAGGCTGTAGGAAACGATAACCAGAAGATTGAGCAGGTGGCTACCATTTCTGCCAACAATGATTCTGAGATCGGCAAACTGATTGCCCAGGCAATGGAAAAAGTTTCCAAAGATGGTGTAATCACAATTGAAGAAGCAAAAGGAATTGAAACAACAGTTGATGTTGTGGAAGGCATGCAGTTCGACCGTGGTTACATCTCTCCTTATTTTGTAACCAACAGCGAAAAAATGCAGGCAGAACTTGAAAATCCTTTCATCCTGATCTACGATAAGAAGATCAGTTCCATGAAAGACATCCTGCACATTCTTGAAAAAGTTGCGCAACAGGGTGCTCCTTTACTGATCATTGCTGAAGACCTGGAAGGCGAAGCACTGGCTACACTTGTAGTGAACAAACTGCGTGGCACTTTGCGTGTTGCAGCAGTGAAAGCTCCTGGTTTTGGCGACAGAAGAAAAGAGATGCTTCAGGACATCGCGGTACTTACCAAAGGTATTGTGATCTCTGAAGAGCAGGGATATAAACTTGAGAATGCCGACCTTACTTATCTTGGTAAAGCAGAAAGAATCGTGATCGATAAAGACAACACCACTGTTGTTGGTGGTCGTGGTGAAAAAGAAGATATCAACGGACGCATTAACCAGATCAAATCTCAAATTGAGAATACTACGTCTGATTATGACCGTGAGAAATTGCAGGAGCGTCTTGCAAAATTAAGCGGCGGTGTTGCTGTATTGAATGTTGGTGCTGCAACTGAAGTTGAAATGAAAGAGAAAAAGGACCGCGTTGACGATGCCCTGCATGCAACAAGAGCTGCCGTTGAAGAAGGCATTGTTCCTGGTGGTGGTGTGGCTTATGTAAGAGCTATCGAAGCGTTGAACAATATTGACACACTCAACATTGATGAAAAAACAGGTGTACAGATCGTTCGCCGTTCACTTGAAGAGCCACTGCGCCAGATCGTGGAAAACTGCGGTATTGAAGGAAGTGTTGTGGTAAACAAAGTGCGTGAAGGTAAAGGTGATTATGGATTCAATGCACGTACTGAAGTGTATGAGAACCTGATTGCAGCCGGTGTAATCGATCCAACAAAAGTTACACGTATTGCCCTGGAGAATGCAGCTTCCATTGCAGGTATGTTGCTAACAACTGAATGTGTAGTGGCCGACAAACCTGAACCAAAGTCTGCATCAGCCCCTGCGGGAATGCCAGGTATGGGCGGAATGGATTATTAATCCTGATAAATTATATAAAAGGTCTTCCGGCAGGAAGGCCTTTTTTTTATGTAATTTTTTTTTAAAATAAATTTTACGTAACTTGAATGTACCCCAAAAGTTCCTGAACTATAAAAACGCTGGTTTGTTTTTGCAGTATTTCCGACCCTGAAATAATATTTTTTCACGAATAAATCAGGATTTATGCTGTACAAATTTTTTTTATGGATCAAGAATAAGTTTTCCGGAAGTAAAAAAACAAAGGCAGCATTTGACAATGATAACCCGTTTTTAATTCTATAATTTTTGTTCTTTTATCCTTCGCTGGTTTTGAAATTTTTATATTTTCGCAGTCATATAGCATCACTATAATGATCCGGTTTCCTAC
>MWWA01000171.1_pt1 | contig 19334 bp, 16 predicted proteins | sample 1047341 | NCBI WGS metagenome assembly MWWA01 (sample SAMN06349978, study PRJNA376086) | soil metagenome | isolation source: MS5-1 sample Antarctic (ecotone) soil | place: Antarctica | collected 2015-01-13
TCTGCGAAGGCGATGCAAACTGGGCGGCACTACCGGTCCCGTCGGCGATGCCGACGACACCAGCCGTTCCGGCGAAGGTGCTAAAAAGATACGGTTCGTAAACTACTTGGGCAGAAGCAGAAGCAGCTCCCAAGGCAAGAGCGACTGAGAAAGCGAGATTGGAAAGAAGTAATTTAATCATTGGTAAATGTGTTTTAAAGGGACTCGATGACGACGTGACTGAGACTTCCGGGGCAAACGAAGTATTCAATGAAAGAGCTGCTGAAAATGAGACAGCAACCGCTTGGTTTGTCTATTTTTATTTTTTGCCAGTAGAAAGGGATCAGATTCGATGGAGGAACGGGGGTCTCTTTGGGGAAGAAAATGCCGGACGGGATTATCCCGTCCGTCAAAAATCTTTTCGAGCTCCCTCGGCTACGCGATTTGCAGCCGACGACGCAGGATTTCGATTCCAGCCAAGCTGAGCCCGAGCAGCGCTACGGTCGTGCCACCGTCGGGAACTCCCTGGGCTGCGGAACCTGAAGAAAAGCTGAACACTCCGTTAGCTTTAGGGGATTGAGAGGTGAAGCTCCAACTGCCCGGTGTCGCCTCAAACCCGTTGCCTGAGATCGTGCCTGTGCCCGAGATAAGCAGAAAGTTGCCGTTTTGAAGCACCACTGTCGAAGAGGCCAGATCGTAGGTAAATCCCCCGACGTTCCAAAGCCCTAAAGTCGGCGTAGAGGGGGTAAAAATCCAAGGCGTGGCCATTGCGACGCTATCGCCAGGATTGGTGAACGCAGCAAAGTCTCCGTCCCGGCTCATCACCGTGACACCACTGAAGCTGTTAACTCTCGTGGCGGTGGCGAGAGAATTCGTGTCGAAAACGGCGCCACCGGCAAAGGTGATCGCCCCGTTAATCATCGCGGCCTGTGCCTTCGGAGCGTTGAAGGCCGTGGTGACCAGAGCCACCGTGAGGAATGCTAGTGCGGTTTTAGTGAATTTCATTTGTTTGGTTCTGTTTAAGTTATCTTCTTGAGTAGTCAGCATGTCGCGTGCCACCGATCGAGAACCACGCTTAGCTGCTTGAATAGAACCACTTACCAATTAGGGCCAATTCTCTCATTTATGGAAAGTGTAAATAAACCCGGCGTTTCGGTTCCGTTGTCTGAGGTGCTCCCCGTTCTTCGGACCGGATCGCGGGGGTTCCTGAGATGGTAATTTCCTTCGAAAGGGGAGCGAGGGAACCGGCGGTCCCGCCCGCTTTCTCCCGAAAGATTCTTGCTTTCGCTAAAATATAGCGCAGCAGGCGGCTGCAAGTTCAAGGCTCTGATGGAGGCGCTCACGATTGTAGAAGCCAAAGTAGCGATCCAGCCCCTGCCACGCCTCGTGCGGGTCGCGGTGATCGTGCAGATAGACTTCCTCGTATTTTTGACCGAGCCCCGAAAGCTTTCGGGGTACCACGAAGACGTTGTCGTAGGCCCGCCCGCGCCCGTCCACGCTGATGCGCACCTCCGCTTCCTGGAGCGCTCCGATCCACGGCCCGCTGGTAAACTGGCTGCCTTGGTCGGTTGTTCGCGATCTGCGGACGCGCCTTCTCCAACCAGCTTTCGGGGCATTGCCGGCAGATCGGCACGGCGGACACCTCCCACCTCGATAGCTGCCGGCGCTGCTTCAAGCCAAAGCCCCATACTTTAAGCTCGTCCAGTTCCACTTTGAGCCGTCCGATTTTCTCGCAGAAATCGGATTCCATCTGCGCGCCGTGCCACATCGAGCCGCCCTCCGCGGCCCAGCACCGCTGGCAGCGCCTCGGTCACCTGGCGCTTCCACCGGCTGACCTGCGTAGAGTGCACCACGCTCTCGGCCGCTATCTCGTCACCGTCTGTCGCTCCCGCATCGCCTCCAAGGCCACCCGCACTTTGAATTCGTCACTATGGCGCCGCCGATTGCCTATCTTCTTTCGCTCATTTTCAAGGCCGTCTTTTCTATCTGAACGACGTGTCCTAAATTTGGGGAGCACTACAGTCGACATCTCTCCATCATCTTATCAATAAAAAAGCCGGGCGGGGAAATCCCCGCCCGGCAAATCTTCTTAACTAAAACGACTGCTTAAGCGGTCGCGAGTTTCCTGCGGACGATCTCGATTCCAGCGAGAGCGAGTCCCAGGAGAGCGACGGTCGTGCCGCCGTCCGGAACCGAACCGCCGCTACCCGCGGATCCCGCGGAGAAGCTGAACACCCCATTCGCTGCGGGCGACTGGGACGTAAAGAACCACGTTCCCGCAGTATCCGCGTATCCATTGCCGGATAGCGTGCCTGTGCCCGAGATGGTAAGGAAGTCGGCGCTCTGGAATTCGACCGTCGATGAATCTAAGTCGAAGGTGAATCCGCCTACACTCCAAAGGCCCGGGGTGGGCGTTGAAGGGCTGAAGATATACGGTTCCGCCATCGTGACCGTATCACCGACGTTGACAAAAGAAGCAAACTCGCCATCGCGGCTATCCACTGTAACCGTGGTGAAGCTACTTACTCGTGTGGCGGTGGCGAGAGACATGGTGTCATAGACTGCGCCACCGGAGAAGGTGATCGCACCGTCAATCGGTGATCCAATATGTGCGCCTTGCGCTTGGTTACCTGTAAATCCCGCGGTGACGAAGGCCGCCGCGAGAAATGCTAAAGCTAATTTCCGTAATTTCATTTTATTTTTCCTTTATTTTTTTGTTGAGGTTCAATCCTTGTCCGATCCAGTGACCTACCTTGGACTGCGATTGCTACGATATTAACTAGCAGTGTTCGTGCCATAACCACCAAAACCGTCGTAACTATATTATAGACAGGTATATATGGATAACTACATTCTTTTAGTAATATTAGTTATTTGTAAACTTTGCCGACGTTTACCCGGAGGAATCCGAAACTTTGACAACTGGCGGGAGATAGAGAGGCCCAATCAGGTGCCTGAACCAGCCAACTTCAGCTGGAGCGCTCAGGGCTTTTTCAGTTCTGCCAGAATACGCTGCGTCTCGGCTATGAGCGACGCGGGAAGCCCCGCCGCCAGGGCATTCTCAAGCGCTTTCCTGGCTTGGCTCGGCTGCTTTGTTTCCAGGAAGGACCGGCCGAGATAATAAAGGCCTTCGGCGTCGAGCGGGTTTTTCTGCGCGCTCTCCTGAAGGAGCTGCAAGGCACGTGAATACTCTTTTTTTTCAAAGCTCAGCTGGCCGAGTAAACGCGCGACCTCCGGATCCGAGGGCAAACTTTTCCTCGCCCTGACCGCCCAATCGTATGCCTCGCCAAGATGACTTGGGTCTTTGGAATACAACCGGGCAAGTTGCACCTGTGCAGGAGAGAAGTCGGGGAATTGTTGCAACACCCTCCGATACCGCGCCGCAGCCTCGGCCACCTCCCCACCGGAAAATTCCATAGCCGCGGCGGCCATCAGCGCGGGCACATAACTCGGATCGCTCTGTAACTTCTGCTCGACCTTCTGTTTCACTGCCGCGAGCGCAGAGGGATCATCCAGCGCTCCCGTCATGAGAAGGAATGATCCTCCATCCGCAGCAATTTCGGGAGTCGGCGAGGATCCGACGGCTTGCTGCATTGCTTGCCGCGCGGGATCGATTTTGCCAAGGCTATATGCAGCCCAGGCCAAGTCGTGCAGCGCTTTTGGATCGCCCTCCGACTGACGCGCACTCTCTTGGAGCAGACTGTAAGCCCAAAGAAAGTTTCCGGAATCATACGCAATCCGCCCCAAGATTCCTGCGGTCTGCGGATCAGCGGGAGCCAGGTTTCTGGCGTCCTTGGCAAACTGGAGTGCTTTTTTGGGACTCTTCAGCGGGCCCGAGTAAAGTTGCGCTAACTCCAAGGCGACCGACGCGAGCTTTGGATTGACTCGAAACGCTTCCTCATAAGCAGCAGCCGCACGATCGAAAGCATTTTGCGTTTTATAGACTTCCGCGAGCCGGAGCCGGACGATAAGGTCATTTGGATGCTCTTGTAGCATCTTCCCGAGTTGCTCTGCGGTCAGAGTCCCCGCGCCGCCGGCCGTTTGATTTAACAATTGGAGACGACGCTCCGCTTCCTGTTTGCTGGCGAACTCTCCCGGCATGCTCAGAGCCTGCTCAAAGTCCGACTTTGCGGCAGCCTCCAACCCCATCATGTAGTGCGCCATCCCCAGGTGAAAGCGCACTTCCGGGCTGTCGGTGATCTTCGCGGCAGCCTCTTCCAGTAGGGCTGCGGCCTGCTGGTAGTCGCCCCGTTTGAAGAATATCCAGCCCAGGGTATCCGCCACCGCGGGATTAGCTGAGGCAAGGGTCCGCGCCTTGCGAGCGAGTTCCAGCCCTTTATCCGGTTGATTCAATCGCTCGGCGGAGATGTAGGCCAGATTATTCAGCGCCGTCACACTATTAGGATCGATTGCCAGCAGCCGCTCATAGGCGGCCCCAGCCTTTTCGAATTCCGCCCGCTTCTCATGGATCGAAGCCAAAGTCTCTAAAGCAGCCTTGTTCTGCGGTGATTTCGCCAGCACCCTTTCCAGTTCCTGGATCGCGTCCTCGGACTTTCCCGTCTCCAGGTAAATTCCGACCAAAAGGTCGTAGGCAGAGGCCACGCCCGGATCGAGTTCAATCGCTTTTTTCAGGGCGGCTTCAGCAGCCGGCCAATCTTTTTTCGCAGTCAGCACTTTTCCCTTCAGAAGATAGGAACTTCCGGAGTTCGGCTCTTTCCGCATCTGCTGCTCGACTCGTTGCTGGGCGCCATCAAAATTTTTCGCCAACAAATCCAGATCGATCATCTTGCTCAGAGCAAGAAGATTTTGGGGCGCCAGCTCCAGCGATTTTTCAAAGGAACGGCGAGCGTCTTCTGGCTTGCCCTGTTGTTGTTGGATTAAACCAAGAAATGTATGTGCTTCAGAATTATTCGGCGATTGTTCGATCTGCTGCCGGAATACCGAGGCGGCATCATCGAGTCGCCCGAGAGCACGGTAGGCATCGGCTAACAGAGTTTGAGCCCGCACCAGATTCGCCTGTTTCTTGAGCAAACCTTCAAGCGCGCTGACCGCCTCTGCTGGCCTGCCAAAACGCAAATCGATTTTCGCCTTCAGCAAAATGGCATCGGCATAATTGGGATTGGCCGTAATGGCTTTATTCAGAGCATCCGATGCCTGGACTGGTCTGGCATCTTGCAAATAAGCTCGCGCCAGCTCAAACTTGATCCCCGGCGCACCCGGATGGCTCCGATCCAGCGATTCCAAAATATCCACCGCCTTTTTTGTCTGCTGCTTGGCGAGCAAGGCACTGGCTTGCAGAAGACGCGCGTCCACGTTCTCCGGATCGCGGCTGAAAACATTTTCCAGCAGGCTCAGCGCCTCATCATGCTTTTTTTCCGCCAAGGCAGCGCGAGCCAGCAGCGACCAGGCCGGCAGGAGGTCCGGCGTGTTCTTGGTTAAATTCCTGAGGTAGGCAGTCGCTTCCGCATTCGAGCCGCTCCGCGTCAGATACTCGGCATAGATAATTTTGAGGCTCGATCGAGGGGGTGAGAGTTCGGCCGCCGCTTTGAATTCCTGGCCGGCACCCTTTACGTCTTTTTGCAGAAGAAAAAGCACAGCGCGCGAGTGATGGGCCTCTGCTGATTTGGGATCTTTGGCCAGGGCGCGATCGATTTGCTGCCTGGCCTCATCCAACGCCGTTTTGCGCATCGCAAGGTTGGCCCCGGCTAGATAGTAGCCGACTGACTCTTTTTCAGGGAAGGCTTTTACCGCCTGTTCGGCGGCACTGATCTCTGCCGGGCTTTGTGCCATTTCCGTCAAAAGGAGCAGAGCCTCTCCATTGGTGGACGCATGTTGCAAGACGAAGCTTGCCTCCTTTTGGGCTTCACCGCGGCTTCCCACGGCGTTATATACTTGAGCCAGCCGGAGTCGGTTCTCCAGATCGTTTGGAGCCAGTTCACGCGCCTTGATTAAAAATGCGCCCGCCTTGAGAGGAACGCCTTGAGCAAACCAAATTTGCCCGAGGCGAGCATAAACGGCCGGATTCTGACTCCCGAGCCGTAACGCGCTGAGATATTCAATTTTCGCCTTGTCGAAGGCTCCTTCTTTGAAGTCACGCTCGGCCGAGTTGAACGTCCGGCTTCTCTTGGCTTCCTTCGTGCATCCGACGGAAAGACAGCCGGGCAGAGCGGCGATCAAGATCATTCGAGTTAAAAGTGTGATTTTGTGCATAATAGTTTCAAACGCCTTCCGGGTGCGGTTAGTCCTTCGGTGAATCCGATCGTCCCAAGCCAAGCTTTTCCATCAGTTCGTAAAGAGTAGGGCGACTAATTCCAAGTTCGGCGGCGGCAGAAGTAATCTTGCCCTGGTGCCGTTTCAAAGCATTCTGCACCACTTCCTTTTCTACCGCCTCCCGAGCTTCCTTCAAGGTGGCCGGAGTGGATCCCGAAAGATCCGTCAACTCCAGATCCTCGGGGCTCAGGCGCTTGCCGTCGGCCATGATGACGGCCCGCTTCACCCGGTTTTGCAGCTCTCTGACATTGCCCGACCAGATATGGCGATACAGTGCACGCGTGGCGTCGGGAGAAAAAGTGAGGTTTCGTTTGTTATTCTGAGCCGCATAGCGCTTCAGGAACTCGCGTGCGAGCACGACCACATCGTCCCCGCGCTCCCGCAGAGGCGGCAGGTGAATGACCACCACGGCCAACCGAAAATAGAGATCTTCGCGGAACTTACCTTCACTAATGCCCTGTTTGAGATCGGCATTGGTGGCCGCTATAACCCGGGTATCGATCTGAATTTCCTGACGTCCCCCTACGCGCTGGAAACGTTGCTCCTGCAGGAACCGCAATAGTTTCACCTGGATCGGTGGCGGAAGTTCTCCTATCTCATCAAGGAAGAGGGTGCCATCCGCCGCCGTCTCGATAAGACCTTTACGCTGCATGTGGGCGCCAGTAAAGGCGCCCTTTTCATGCCCAAAGAGTTCACTTTCCAATAAATTCTCCGGGATTCCATTGCAGTTGATCGCGATGAACGGCCCATCCTTGCGCGGACTGCGCCGATGGATGGCAAGTGCCGCCAGTTCTTTCCCAGTGCCGCTTTCTCCCAAGAGAAGCACCGGTGCTGTGGTGCCGGCCACCTTGCGAATGTAGGCGAAGACGCCTTGCATGTCGGGGCTTGCTCCGATCATATCCTCAAAGGTTTCGGGCTGCCTCTGCTTCTGTAGCTCCCGGTAGCTGGCTTCCAGGTTTGCAAGGTAAAGACAACGCCGGAGAATGAGTTTCAGCTCCTCCATTTCCACCGGCTTACAGAGGAAGTCGTATGCTCCCGCGCCGACTGCTTCGATCGCGTTCGTCTTTTCGCCCTGTCCCGAGACAATGATAATTTTGGCCGCTGCCTCGATCGCCAATATCTCGTTGAGGGTAGCAAGACCTTCGGCCGGCTCATTTGGCTTTGGAGGAAGACCTAGATCAAGCAGAGTCACCGCCGGCTGCTCCCGGCGCCATACCGCGACGGCCTCGGGGCGGTCGCCGGCGGCGAAGATCTGATAATCGGCCGCCAGGGCCCACTTCATCTGAGTGCGGATCTCTTCGTCGTCGTCGACGATCAACAATTTTTGATTCATCGTTGCGAAGGCAAAAGCACTCGAAAGGTGGTGCCCGCACCAAGTTCACTGACGGCAGAGATCTTCCCGCCATGGGCTTCCACGATCATTTTCGATTGGAACATTCCGATCCCGAGACCTTTTTTCTTGGTGGTGCGAAGCGGACGAAAGAGAGCCGTTTGCAAAAACTCGGGCGACATTCCGCATCCGTCGTCGGCGACGAGGACTTCTACCCAACCATCCTTGAAGCTCGTTTGCAAGGTCACGGTCCCCTTTCCGTCGAAAGCGTCGGTGGCGTTGAGCAGTAGATTTGTCACTACGCTCTCCAGCTGCGCGGGATCGGCGTTTAGTTGGGGGATGCGGCCAAAATTTTTCACCCACCGGACGTTCCCCCCCGGGTTCACCTGCTCGACCGCCTTCTCGAGAAGAGCATTTAGATCCGTTGGCGTGGGTCGGATCTTCAGGCCATGTTGCAGTTCCCCGGCCCGGGCGATGAGCTGGTTGATCCGGCTCACGGTGCTTCCGATCCCACGCAACGCGTCCTGGCGAAACTCCGGATCGCCGAAGTGGATCGGCAGGTTGGATAACATCAGGCTCAGAGTGGAAGCTGCGTTCTTCAGATCGTGCACGAAAAAAGCCGAGACCGTTTGCAAGGCCTCCAGTTCCTTCCCCGCTGCCATCTCGCTCCCGAGGCGCAGATTAAGGAGACTGGCGGCGACCTGATCGCCGATGCACTCCAATAAATCGAGTTCTTCAAGCGCGTAGGTAACGCCGCTCACCCGATCCGCCAGGATGGCGAGGCCGAGGCAGCGGTCGCCGCTTCGCAACGGCAGGCAAATTCGATGGCCGCCTTGCGTAAATTGGCCCACACTCAGCTCTCGCAAGCGGGAGATGCCTTCCTCTTTGGAATTATCCAAATCAAATGGCCGGGTAAGCCGCTCTACTGTTTCAAGACTCGGTCCGGTCGGCGATGAACGCGTACCGGAGCGGTCTGCGGTTTTCTGCGGCCCCGATGTCGAAGCGGCGAAAATCAGCCGGTCAGTTTCCGGGTCAGCGAGCCAGATCGAGACCGACAACGCGTTAAAGGTATCCGAGAGCAGTCTCACGACGTTGGTGCAAAGGACGATGGCATCCTGTGGCCCAGCCATACAGGAAGTGAACTGCGTCCAGACCTTTCGCACATCATGCTGTGGGCGTTTGAAGTTCCGGCTGACGAAAACGTCCAGGCGTTGCCGCACTTGTTCGGAAAGAAAGAAAACCGCGAGGAGAGCAATCCCCGCCAGAAGAAGAAGCGCCTGGAGCTGAAAACTGCGGGGCCCGCCAAAATGGCCGACCAATTGCGCCAGGATCCCGACGACGAACAGGTATCCTCCTACCAACAAAACTGTCAACGAAGTGTGCAAGACAGCGCGTGATGGATAAACATCCACCTCCTTGAAGCCGTGACGGAAATAGGCCACCCCGATGAAAAGGCAGCCCACCACCACCCCTCCTGTTTCAAGACTGGCCAACGCTAATTGGTGCCCCGAAAAGAGAAGATCCTGGCTTCGGGTGTAGATCCTCACGCCGAAGATCACGCCTAGCCCCAGCACGACAAACTTGATCCGCCAGCGGACGGTCCCGACCGCTGCACGCAGTGTCCTTTCCAAGTTCATCAGAATAAGGACCGTCCCGCCGAGAAGGAGGGCATTTAAGATTATGCCGGCTGGCGGAAAACTTAGCCACCAGGTCGGGTCGGTTTCGCTAAAGGGCAGGGCGCGCACCAAATCGTCCCGTAACCAGAACGCAAGTCCGATCGGAAACACAAATCCTAAAAGAGGCAGCCAGGCTTTCCTCGACGATCGAGACGACGCGCCCCGGGAATATGTCAGGCTAAAGCAAAACCAGACGGTCATGAGGACCGATTTCAGGGCGAGCGTGGCTCCCTGCCAATACTCGATCCGATCAGCCGTAGTCGCTTCCAGGCTCAGCCCATGGAGGATGCTTTCCACGCCGAGCAACAACATGCCGACGCAAAAGCACAGCGCTGCCGTCTTGCGCCGGCGGCGCAAAGCCATGCTCACTGCAAGGGCAGTGCAGAGGACGACGGCCGTGCCCGACAAAAGAAGGTTCGAAGTCATCGTTCCTGGCTTGCCCGTTTGAGGGCCTGCCGAGCGGGAAGGGCAAGCGGAGCCATCTGGCGGATAAGGTGCACCGAGGAAGCCAGAGCAGCAACGCGAAGCCTATTCGCCGCCACCATGTCCGGCACAGCAAATATCAAATCTAAACGAAGGTTGAGCGCGGGGCATCATCCCCGCGTGGCCAAATCTCGCCTCCGAGGACGAAGCGACAGGTGGCGGGACGGATGCGCTCGCCGACCTTAAAAGCGGCTCTCGCCAACCAAGACGATGTCTCCGGCGCGGACGTAGAATGGCCTCGTGGGCGAGCCGCGCAGGATCGGTTGCAAGTCGACGACTTCGGTGCGCTGTTGGCCATTGACGAGGCGAATGACGCTCACCCGCCCCAGGGTTCCGAAGCGATCCGGCCCGCCAGCCTCCATGATTGCCTGTAATATCGTAGTCGGCCGATCAAACATGTATTTGCCCGGCTTGGTCACCGACCCGCCAAGCACAACCACAGTCGCGCTGCTCTCCAACGTAACGACCACCGTCGTGTTTTGCAGCTGTGGTCGGTAAAGAACTTCCAGTTGTCCTTGCAAGTCCGTCAGGGTCCGGCCTCCGGCGTTGACCTCTCCGACCATGGGGAGGTTGATCTTCCCGTCGGCTTGGATCTTTTGGGACTGATTCAGTTCCGTCGCGCCGGGAAACGTCAACTTCACCACATCCCCCGGGGCCAAAGTGACCGGGCCTCGGACGGGATCGCCTTCCGGCAATTTGGTTGAAATGGTCGTCTCGCAACCGACAAGTGAAATCAGAACGAGACCAGCGAAAATGGCCCGGAAAAAGCCGCGGGCGCGCCCTTTTCCCGCGGAGGGACCTCGGTCTTTAGGGATTGTCGCTGCCTGCGAGGAACGGGATAGAGTAACGAGCGGTATCGGCGAAGAATACTTGATCATGGTCAGATGGATAGTAGCCGCAGTATCGAGATCTTGAATCTGGAGTCCAGCAGAATCTGAGTTTATGGGCATCATCGGATTATTTTTTGCGCCAGGCACCTCACCTCGCCCCTTGCCCCCGATAACCGCTCAAAGTCCCGATCGCTCGTCCGCGGCGGCCCCCTTAGCCTCTCCCCTCCGGAGCCACCAAAGAAGCAAAAAAAGTGGAATGAGTGACAGAACAAAAAAAACCGGACCGCCCTGGCGGTGGATCACGCTGTCGATCATCTGCGGCCCGTAGCGAACACAGAGCAACCCGATGACCAGAATTCGGAATCCGTTTCGGAGAATTCCCAGTGGGATTACGAACGCAACCAGGAGAAATCTCCGCCATGGGCTTTTTAGGAACATATGGGCCGCCACGAGACTGGTGATAAACAGCACCAGACTTGACCGGATCCCGCTGCATTCTTGCGCTACCCGGATGACCATTCCCGGCAACTGGAACACCATCCCGTCGCGCAAAATCGGAGTTCCCGACACGGCAAAGAAGGCCTGGGCGGCATCGGCCGACGCCAGTTGGGATGCGATCTCGAGGCGATAAATGATTTCGTCCGGGAGCGGCACGAAGAAAATCAGGAAGGCGAATGGGAAGCTCAATGCGCGCATCCATCCCATACCCAGCAGGATAAGCCCGCCAACCGCGATGAAGCAGACAAACGCCAAAATGGTCAGCGCAAGATGATTGCTGGGGTTAGCGGACGCCGAAAATCCCGGCAGGCTGAAAGCGAGTGCAAGGATGCCCCCCCCAATCAGCAAAGGAGGAATACTCCAGCCGATCGAAATGGACGATTTTGACGGCAAATGGTCGAGCTGGAGATAAATGAGGTAGGCGAAGGTGAACGGAATCAACAGGATGTGCGAATGAATTTTGCTCGCAAGCCCAAGAGCGACCAGATCCGCCAGAGGCCTGAGGAAAAGGAGCGAAAGAAGCAGGACAAAAAACGAGAAGTTGCGCAATCGAATGGCCCGCGATCGTCCGCCATGCGTTACGATTTTCGGCGGTCTCGGCACAGACTGTAATCCGTGTGCCGTCGTCGGTAACTCGCAGCTTTGATTCTCCAATTTCATCTTATTTGAGCGGCAAATAGGAAGGTATCACGATCCGAGTAAAAGGCCGCTGGGTGAAAAGAGAATTTCTTCCATGATTGACGATCGGCGCGCTCGGTCGATTCCATCTGACCATTGATCTGCAATGATGAGAAAGTAGACCGAGGCGAACCTACAGGTTAAACTAGCAGCAGGATTCCTGCTTGCCCCGTTGTTAAAAAACCCTAGCTGACGATTTTCTTATATCCGGAGCGAATCGGCCTGAGGCCCTTGGAGAATTCCTTGAGCGAGACATCTAATCTCAACGGGACATCAACCGTCGCGATGGGACGCGCCGGGTTGCCCTGCACCATGGTTTTTGGGGGCACCGATTTGGTCACGACACTTCCGGCAGTGACGATTGATCCCTGCCCTATCGTCACGTTGGGCAATATGATCGCTCCCGGTCCGACCGTCGCGTCTTCTTCGATAACGACCCCACTTTGTTCGCGAAAGTGCGCAATGATCGTGACCCGCATTTGAACTGTGGCCCTGTCGCGAATGGTGACCAACTCTGGGTGCGAAGTCTCTATAATGGCGTCGCAACCGATCCACACCTTCTCTCCAATATGAACGCCCCGCCATCTGTGTAACTGAACACGTATGGAAGTTGCACCTGGGAGATTGCGGGCCAGCACTTGCAGAGCTTGATTCTTGATGCTCGAAAAAAAGCCCGGTGGATGGCGCTCGAACCTCTCGTTCGAGCGGGAGCGTTCCACCTTAGGCACCGTTCGAGCCATCTTCCCGCAAGATACACACTCCCAAGTGAAGACCAACGCCATAGTTCACCACAACGTGCAGGCGGCCCGACTGGCCCCGGTGCCACTTCGCCAGGGAAATGACTGAGTCAGTTGCACCGCAATGAGCCCGCTCGGGCATCTCATCCATGATATGTTCGATCCGGCCAAATTTCAGGTATCGTGTGACCATTTTCCAGGTCTCGGGAAAGATGTTCGGATAATGAAGAGCAGCATCGCAGGCGGCTGGATCGAGGCCCAGATCTCGCACGAGTCCCTCCACCATCTCGACCGTTCGTTTCACGATTTCGACCAGGGGGACCAGTTTCCTGACTGTCGAGTAATAGCTGATTCCCAGAAGCTGATAACCCCGCTTCTCAGGTCCGACCAGGAAGGCGGAGCTATGGTCGGAGCCCAGGATCCGTTCGCGCAGTAAATCAAAAGGAATCCCCGGAGGACGGCTATCCGCCATCACGCAGATCGTCGCTCGTTCGTCTGAGGTCGAAGCCAGCCCACCCGCGGCAATCAGCAGGGATAAGAAGCCGGCACAGCCGCTGGCGAATGAACAGAGATAGGGCAAATTATCGAGATCTATTGCCTGCAGCAACGCTGCGGCAAAATAATTGTTGCGCGAAGCCCCGACCAAATCTCCGGGCGCACAGGGCAGAACTGCGCTTTCCGCGTGGCAGTGCTGAAAAACGATAGCCCGTGGCTCCCCGGCCTGTTTCAGGGCAGAAGCCAAAGGTTGGGCAGCCAGGTCCAACAGGCTCTCCTCCTCGCCCAGTCCAAAGCAATGCCGATAGCCTGTTGCGCTGAGAGTTTCCACTGTCCCGGCCAACAATCCGCCCGCTTTCAACTCTTCCAGGTCGCGCCGGACACTTCCGAGCTGGTAATACAGTCCGTAGATGAAAATCGGGTCGCGCTGGTAGAGCAGTTTCATGGCGTCGTCACCATAAGCTAAACGACCTTGCGCAGGTCAAATAGGTCTGGCCGTCAGCGCGACGTAGACCGAGAGCGGGCCTAAAATGGTGATTTCCTCGGCGTCCAAGGCAGCCATATCAAGCCGAATCCGGAACTCATCCTCGAGCGCCCCGATCATTTCCAGAACACCGAAAGAATCGATCACGCCGGCGAGGAGGAAATCGAAATCATCCTGAATTTCGCCAGGCGCCAAACCCATTGATTCGATGGACCCGGCATATTTCGCGAGGAGAAATTCTTTGACTTGATCTGCCGTAATCGCTGTCACTCAGTTATCCTCACTTGCCGCGGACCCAGAGGCCTCACTTTGGGCGATTGGCTCTTCAACAGATACGCCTTTTCGAGCAAGTACGGTTCGAATTTCCTCGTAGCTTCGCAGGGCTTCAATCTCGTCGAGCTCAAATTCGATCTCGAAGGTACCCTGCAGGTCGGCAATTAACTGCACCATGGCCAATGAATCCCACGCGGCAATCGCCTTCTGGGTAATCTCCCCGCGAGACGTATCCGAAGGGAGATTGAAGAAGTCTGTCAGCAGACGAAGCAAAGCGTCACTATTCTTCATCGCTATCACCTGCCATGAGAATCCACGGCGGAAAGGAAGGCGGATTCAACGGCTGCAATTGATAATGGGTTGTTGGGGAGTCCTCGCTCATGCGCATCAGACCAAGCTGGTCATAGAAATTGGCCACCAGCCCGTTTTTCTCGGTGGGAACGTAATGCGCTTCGAGTCTTTCGGTGCTTTGCCGGCGTGCCTGCACTACCATTGCGGACCAGAGGGCGTGCTCCACCCCTCGTCCCAGAGCCCTGCAACTGACAAGGAATGTATCGATCAGAAGCGTTCCCGCCTCTGCCGCAGGCGTGGCGATGAGCAGTGCGACAATCCCCTGCGCCCCGAATTTGTCACGCAAGCGCAGTGCGAGCGGGATGGCACCCGGTAACCCAATGATCTTGGCCAACTCGCCGGCCGAGTGGCGCCGGCTGGTCAGATTGAACTGGTTCGTTTTGCCCAGCATGGTCACGGCACGCTCGAAATTTTGCGCGCCGATGCGCTCGATCGTCGCCTGCATCTCGAGCGACTTTAGAAAGGCGTCGAGATCGTCCTGATGCGCGGCGGTATCTCTCGCCCCGCGCCGCTGGTAGTCATCGTTTCGGAGACGATCCTCGGTTGTGATGGACAGCGAATCGAACGCATCCGTCTCCCAAATTGCGCGCAGAGTCTGGAGGGGATCGGAAGTGTCATTCAGAATCAGAACCTCGGGAATCATCTGCCGCATCTGCTCCCGCTCATAATCCGAATCGTCCAGGAAGACAAAGCTGTCGACGCCAAGGTTGAGTTCAGATGCAGCGGCCCGCAAGTTTTCATGCTTGGGTTTCCAATCGATCTTGCGCACCGCGAAATCGTCCCACTTCAACAGCATATCTGGGAGCACATCGAAAGCTTGTCGGACATCAGACTCATTATTCTTCGAAAGCAGGACCAAGGCCACCCCTCTTTCTTTCAATTCAAGCAATTCCCGTTGAATGCGAAGGTAGACGTTACCCGGAAAATCATGACCCAGTTGCAAACCGTCCAGCCCGTCCTCGCCTAGCACCCCTCCCCACAGAGATTCATCCAGATCAACCGCCAATGCCTTTCGGCGCGGCACGACCAGCGGGCGCAACGAACGCGCGAGGAAAAGCGCAAAGCGAGTCTGGCCGGCTGCACTGAATGGCTGGCGTGCCATGAAATCCAACGCCGCGGTCGCATGGCTCTTCCCCTCCTGGCCCGCCCAGGCGGCGACATTTAGCACAAACACGTCCCCACGGCTTGTTGCGAGTTCGTGGATTTTTTTGTTAATAAGCCCGATCGATCCGAAAAGACCCGTGCGGTGCTGCGCGGCAAAAATCGGATTCGAGAAGTGCACTGGAAAAGGTACCGTCGAGAGGAACAGCGGAATGCCCGAAGCCTTCGCTGTATGAAGACGCACAACCCCGTCCACTCTCGCCAGGACCTGATCCAGGCGTGCTGCTATGGTGTCGGGGAATCCATTTGAGAAAGGGTAAAGCGCCTCCGGCAATAATTCCTCCACCCGCCAAAGGATGACACGAGCGGCCAGAGAATCCTGCCGCGAAGCTCCGTCGCTTCCGGAAATATAATCTTCGATCGCGTCAAGCGGTGCGAGTTGCAGGCGAGCGCGACTGGGCAGGCAATCCAGGGCCAACTGCAGAACCGCCCGCATTGGCTCGAGGTTGTAAGTGCTGAGCAGTTCAACGTAGAAATCCGGGCCGCGTCGACTTGCCTCCAGTTGCTCGACCAGGCGCAATGCGCGCGCTACCTTGGCCAGGCTCGCCGACTCCAGCGCACCGAGAGCCGCATCCCTTTGCAACTCAGGATACCCAGCTATCCAATGCCGGATGGAGTGAGTGGTTCGAATGGAAGATTCTTCAGCCAAAGCCGCCAAACGTCCCCAACCGCTCAGCAGAGTCAACTACAGAGTCGCCAGCCTCTGCGCTCTCCAATCTTTTGAGTAGCGCTCCGCGATCAAATTTTCCGTTACTGTTTAATGGGAAGCGGCTCAATAATCGGACATGACGCGGAACCATGTAGGGAGGTAACCGTCGCCTAAGCTGCTCAAGCAATTGTTGCGTATCACATTCATCCGCCTGAAGGAACACTTCAATTGCGTCCGCGCCCTTTGCGGTCGGAGGCCATCCAAGAGCGACCACCCCGTCGCATCCCGACACCTCTCGAACCACCGATTCCACCTCGCCGAGCTCCACTCGGTGCCCGAGGATTTTGATCTGGCTGTCGAGGCGACCGAGATAGGTTAGAGGCTTGCCTGCCGCTCGGCGGCGAACGCGATCGCCCGTCCTGTAATAGATCTTTTCCGGCCTGTTCGGAACGGTAACAAAGGCGCTCCGCGTTCTTTGCTCATCCTGCCAATACCCGGAACTGATTTGCGGTCCGGTCATGACGAGTTCGCCTGGACTCCCGTCTGCGACTGGTCGCAGATCTTCGTCAAGCACCAACGCCTCCATTCCCTCGAAAGGTTCCCCAATCGGCACCAAACCCTGTTCGCATTCTTTGGGCGAGCTCAAGTCATCCCAATGATAGGCCGTGCAGGCGATCGTCAGCTCGGTCGGTCCGTAGATATTTTCGATGATTGAGTTCGGAGCTGCCAGCCTCCAATCTCGTACAATCTCGACCGGCAACGCTTCACCACAGAAGAGGCTCAGGCGCAAGCCCGGATACATGTTCTCCTTCAAGATGCCGAGTCGTCGCATGAAACCCGCCATCGAAGGAACAGAAAACCAAACGCTCAAGCGTGCTTCGTTAATGAAAGCCCCTGGCTTAATCAGTTGCTTCTGAGTAGGACAACAAACGCAGGCACCGTTCCTCCAGGCAACGAACATATCGTGAGCCGAGAGGTCAAAAGTCATATCAAATGTCTGCGACATGCGATCCTCGCACGTGAAGTGGCCACGTTCGGACATGTAGCTCACATAATGGTCGACGTTGGCATGCGACACCATGACTCCCTTCGGTTGACCTGTGCTACCCGAGGTAAAGAGCAGATATGCATTTGAATCGGGAGACACATCGACCGGGCGCCACTCCTCCGCAGGCGAAAGTTCTTCTGATCCTAGGAACCGGTGACGCGGGAAGTTCATCGCCAGATCAGTTACACTGTGGCGATCTGGCAGTAGCAAAAGCAAGGGCGTTTCGAGACCTTCCAACAATCCTGCCAGTTGCGGTTCCGATCCTGCATCAACGATCAAGGATCGGCACATCGACCTTTCGAGCATCAAACGCGTTCGATCCACCGGGAACGTCCGATTCAACGGCACGTAACCATGCCCAGCCATCAATGCCCCCAGAACAGCGGCGTAGGCGGTCTCGGAACGATAGGCAAAGACTCCAGTGAGTGGAATCCCGTCGCCTTGCAGTCGAGTCTGAATCGTGACTGCAAGCGATTTAGCTCGTTCGCCCAATTCGAAATAGGTCACCTCGCGCCCGGCGGCAACCGCGGGTCGATAAGGGAATTGTTCGCAGGATCGACTGAATCCTGCCCAAATGGCTTCCGTAGAAATCGTCCTGCTGGTCATAGATTCATAGAATGGTTGGCAAAACCGGTACGCTCACGCATTTAATTTGAGGCCGTTGGAGCCGTCGCCGTCGGCCGATGAAAAGGCCGAAGCATCGCTGCCGAAGCGAAGCGGGCGGGTCGGTTCGCTTCGATTCCCTTTCCATGGTTAGCAGGAGTCATTGCCTTCTGTCGCGGTGTTCAACCTCGCGGCCGTTTGCTGGAACTGACAATGTTACTTCCAGCGAATCAAGCTCGCTTTGAATGGGCGACGTGATCCGTCAGCACACGCCAACGGTTTGCACCAAATTTAAACAGGACACGCGGATAATGCCGGGATGGTACTCAGCTAGTCGAGAATCGCGCTGTTCAAGCAGCATTATTTCGCCGGACAAAAGCGCCGCTTGACGGCTCTAAGTAAACTTTTCCGATATCTCCACGGCCAGACGAAAAGCCGCCCGCGGACGTACCAAAGCAGAGTGGCCAATGATGTTGTGAAGCCTCGCGGCGAACAGCGAACGGCATTGGCCAAGAGCTCTTTGAGCGTCTCTTTACCGAAATAGTCGCGCCAGTAAGCTTCGCCTTGGCGACGGGCCTCGGACAACCTCGGATTGCCTTTAACTACATCGCCCTGCAGGCGCATGACACGAAGTATGGCTGGTAACATAAGCGCACCCTTACGCGACAAGCTGTTTGGATAACGCCGGTACTCAGCGACGGTAGAGCGATGGTGGGCGCTCGGGAATAATCGCGCCGCATGCAAAAGAAGTTCCACATCCTCGGAGGGCGAGCACGAGGGCTTGAACCCCCCCACGTCTTCAATGACCGAGCGGCGAAACAATACTGCAATAGTGTTTGCCACATGATTAACTTTAAGGATGTCCTCGTAAACATTACCCTGAAGGAGAGGCCATCGTGGTGAGCTTAGATAAGAACCATCCAAAGCGATGTTGTCGATGTCCCCAACCACAAAACCGACTTGAAGATGGGTTGCAAAACAGGACAGATGGGCCTCGATCGCCTTCGGCCTCAATCGGTCGTCGGCATCCAGAAAAAGGACGTATTCTCCTTTACTGACCTGAAAGCCTGCGTTACGCGCTCCCCCCAGGCCGCGATTCGGCTGCCAGACGTATCGAACATCCGGATAGCATGTCACTACTTTCGCAGTATCGTCGGGCGAGCCATCATCGACAACCACCACTTCTATTCTCGAATGCGTCTGAGCCAGCGCACTCTCGATCGCCTCAGGCAGAAAATATGCCTGGTTGAAACAAGGGATTATTACAGAGACGAGAGCTTCGGCATCCGGTGGTATAACGGTCAACTTTCGCCGACAATCGTTTTTTTTTGTTCTCACAGAATCATTTAGGCCCTCTCCGCTCACGCAATCCCCCGTTTTCAGATGGCTTGGAAACTTTGGCCTGATAATGCGTCGCGCAAGCCGCAGCGTACTCGGGTTAGGCCCAGGCCGGTTATCAAACCCGACATTCTCCTCTCGGAGCCCCCCGGATCCGATCGCGATGACTCAGCTGCGACGAGGAGGGCCAATGTGCGGCGGGCCAGGTCCAAACGAGTGCGCTTATTTCACCCGGAGCAGGATTGCAACGGACTCGATGCTATCGGTCTCAACAATTCGGTCACGGTGCACTAGTGATCAAAACTTTCAGTGCCGAATCTTAGAGGGCGTCTAAAAAGTCATCGAGCGAGTCTGGCGACCATAAGTTTGGAGGCGGCGATGAGAATGAGAGCCTCACTGTTGGCGGGATGATATTCGTAGTCCTTGGCCAAGGGGCGGTAGTTACTTAGCC
>MWWA01000172.1_pt1 | contig 19328 bp, 19 predicted proteins | sample 1047341 | NCBI WGS metagenome assembly MWWA01 (sample SAMN06349978, study PRJNA376086) | soil metagenome | isolation source: MS5-1 sample Antarctic (ecotone) soil | place: Antarctica | collected 2015-01-13
TTCAACCACTATTCAACCACTATTCAACCACTCTACACCATTCTGCTAACAGCAGCTTTCATAAAAGGCATGGTTGGAAGGGTGGAGATGATCTTCCATTCTTCGGTGAGACTGGTTTCGTTATCTAAAAATTTCAAAACCGCGGGTGCTGAATTGAATTTAAAAAGGTCGGTAAATATTTCCTTGCCCGGCAATTGATCATGATAAAGTATATGGAGCAATACACTATCATAAAACCCAAAACGGTCGATTGATTTCTTAATCAGCGGTGAACGATTTTTCGAAAGTCGTTCAACAATGGCTGCACTGTGTTTTTGAATAAAATTAAATGTGTAACCACTCGATCCTTTTGTTTGTCCTCCTGCAGTACCAATGTGCACCAGGCGATGTTTGCCAACCGGGAACTTGAAATTGGTCATAGGAATCACACCAAATTCTTCTTCCTCAACTTCGTAATCATGAATGCCCAGGAAATGTGCAATATATTCTTTTAAACCATTGCTGTATTCCTGCTGATCAAGTAATGTTTTAGTGAACAAGGTATACTCGACAAGCGCTTTATTTGCAGATAATGGAAGCACGTAGCAAAAGGCGGTACCATGTTGCTGACTAACCCTGAAATCCATCAGCGTCGCTTTATCATCTTCAAACTTTGGCTCTTTGGTTTTGATCACCCAGCCTTTGAAGTGTTGCAAAAGCCAGTAATTTGATTTTTTGAGTTCGGGCTTTTTAAACAGGATGCTGTTAAATACATAATCGCAAAGAATTGCTTTACCATTCACCACAACACCTGTTGCTTTTGAATCACTGAACACGTGGGATACTTCATCTTTCCATATGTGAAAATTCTTATGTTGCCTGATCACACCTAAACAATAATTATAAAAATCAATCCCCCTTACCATATTATAATGATAGGGTTCGATCTTAAGTGTTTCAGAAAAATCTTTTCCATGAAAAAATAATTCATTCCACTTCCTGTAAACAACACCTTCAAAAATGTGCGCTTCCTTTTTCCAGAAACACCAGGTGCGGTCATTCGATTGCTTGGGATCTTTATCTATAATCAGTACTTTCTTATCTGCAAACTTTCCCGACCGGATCATGTGCATGGCAAGACTTAATCCTGCGCATCCGGCACCAGTGATGATATAGTTGAATGGGGAAGAGATAGGAAGAGGTTAGGGTTCAAAGGTACAAGGTTCAGGGGACAAGGTTTAAGGTTCAGGGGATAAGGTTTAAGGTTCAGGGTTTGGAGACTTCACTTGTACCTTGCACCTTGAACCCAGTTCTTTATCCCTCCGGCGCATATTCCACTCTTTTTTCAGCCATTAGTTTTTTATCCCTGCGCACTTTTTCCCAGTATTTTTTGTGCACCATTAACATACCGAAGCTTTCGCCTTCATCCTTATGAAGGTGTTTGTGATGCATTTTATGTGCCCAGCGTATGGCTCTTACGTAGGTGCTTTTTGACCTGCTGAACCATTTAAACCGTTGATGAATGATCACATCATGCACAATGAAATAAGCAGCACCGTAAGCCATGATACCAAAACCAATCGCCTGCATCCACCAGATGTTTTTTGTTGTTCCAAACAGGATCAACAACATACTCGGAATGGCAAATATGACAAAAAACAAGTCGTTCTTTTCAAAAAATCCAGGTTCCGTCTGGTGATGATCGCGGTGCAGCGTCCAAAGAAAACCATGCATCACATATCGGTGGGTGAGCCAGGTGATCCCTTCCATGATCAGAAATGTTCCCACCAGTACAAGTATATAAAACAACCACAACATCTTAAATATTTAATTGATTAATCTACTGATGTTCCCATTTACCCTTCCACCATTTTTCAATTTCAGGGTATGCAATGCGGAACCAGGTGGTAAATCTTTCCGGCTGCACATCCATTTCTTTTTTTAGTGCTTCCATATCAATGTAGCGATAATCCATTACCTCTTCTGGATTTGCCCTGATCCTGTCTTCATACTGCCCTGCAAAAACATGATCGTATTCATGTTCGATCAAATCATTTTCAACAGGTGCATGGTACACAAAATCAAAGATCTTTTCTATTGTTGTAGTGAACCCAAGTTCTTCTTCCAGTCTTCTCACAGCTGCAGCATGAACCCCTTCTCCGGGATGTGGATGACTGCAACAGGCATTCGTCCACAAATAGGCGCCATGATATTTATTTGCTGCTCTTTGCTGCAGCAGCATGCTGCCTTTACCATCAAAAATAAATATACTGAATGCCCTGTGTAACAAGCCCTTCCTGTGCGCTTCCATTTTTTCCATCAGCCCTACTTCCTCGTCCTGTGCATTTACAAGGATCACACTGTTCTGCATCATATCAATCCTAAACTGTTTTTTACACCTGCTCTTAACACAATATACGCTTTATGATAATTGGCCACGCGTATCCGTTTTTGCAGTATGTTTTGAGGCTGTATTGTTTTGATCTTACAGAAAAGACTGTAATAATATTTATACGCCACATACACACCAAACTTTGCCTTCAATGGCAAACGCATGATCCCTACCAAAGCTTTTTTAAAATCATTTTCAATGTCCTGCTCAATTTTCAGTTTGTCTGCTTCTGTAAAATTATGGAAATCGCAGCCGGGGAAGTACACTCTTGAAAGTCCAGTAAAATCTGCCTGAATATCTCTGAGAAAATTGACCTTCTGGAAAGCAGCACCCAGGGCCCTGGCCGGTTCTTTTAATGCATCAAAGGCCAGCCGGCTTCCTTCACAAAAAACATATAAACACATCAGGCCAACTACTTCTGCCGAACCGTAGATATATGCGTCATATTCCTGGCGGTCGTAGGCAGACTGTGTAAGATCTGATTCCATACTTCTGAAAAAAGCGTGGATCAGTGCATGATCTATTTCATAAGCATTTACAGTTTGCTGAAAACTGTTCAGGATTGGGTTCAGACTGATCTTTCTTTCTATTGCTTCGAAAGTTTCCTTTCTAAACTGTTGCAGCAGCGCGGGTTTATCATAATCATGGAACGTATCAACAATCTCGTCGGCAAATCTTACAAAACCATAAATATTAAAGACCGGCATGCGCAGATCTTTATGCAGCAGCTTAATGGAAGATGAAAACGAAGTGCTGTACTTCAGTGTAACAGCCCTGCTGCAATCATTACTTACCTCGTGAAACAGATCAATTGTCATTTTCTAGAATTGAATGTTTTCAAAACCTGCCTCGAAACGACTTCTCCACTGATGAGGCTTGGCGGTACACCTGGTCCCGGAACTGTGAACTGACCTGTATAAAACAGGTTGTCCACTTTTTTACTCTTACAGGAAGGTTTCAGTATAGCCGTCTGTGACAGAACATTCGCCAGTCCGTATGCATTTCCTTTATAAGAATTATAGTCTGAAATAAAATCAGACACTGAAAAAGTTTGTTTAAAAACGATGGCATCAGCGATTGACTGTCCTGTGTGTTTTTCCAGCCTGTCCAGGATGATCCTGAAATATCTGTCTCTCAATGCTTCCGTATCGTTCTCAAGCCCTGATGCCACCGGTATTAACACCACCAGGTTTTCGCAACCTTCGGGTGCAACAGAAAGATCTGTTTTAGAAGCAACACTTAAATAAAACAATGGTTCAGAAGGCCATCCCGGCTCGGCATAAATTTCTGCTGCGTGCTTGTCAAAAGGCACATCAAAAAACAGTGAGTGATGCAATACATTATCCAGCTTTTTATTCAGTCCAACATAATACAATAAACAGGAAGGCGCCAACACTTTTTTATCCCAGTATTTTTCTGAATAACTCCTGTTGGGTTCCGACAGAAGTGTTGATTCAGTAAAATGATAGTCTGCCCCAGATATGATAACATCTGCAGTGTAAGTTGATTGATTTGTAATGATTTTTTTTACCGAACCTTTCTCTACAGAAATGGTCTGCACATCTTCTTCAAACCTGAATTCAACTCCCAGTTCTACTGCCAGCTTTTTCATTCCCTCAACCACAGCATACATACCGCCATCAGGGTACCATGTTCCGCCAATGATGTCGGCATAATTCATCAGGCTATACAATGCCGGTGTATTTTTTGGAAGTGCACCCAGGAAGAGAATGGGGAATTCCATTAATTGCCGAAGTTTCTGGCTTTTAAAATGTTTGTAAACATGTGCTTTTATGGAAGTAAAAACATCCAGTTTAAAAACATTTTTTACCACATTCCAGTCGAGAAATTCTGTAATGGATTGCCCGGGTTTATATACCAGGTCTTCAATACCAATCCTGTATTTTACTTTGGCTTCTTCAAGGTATTTATCCAGTTTCACCGCGCTGCCCGGCTCAATAGATTCAAATAAATTTCTTAGTTGCTGATAGTTGGCCGGAATATCGGTTGAACCATCATTCCAGTAAACACGGTAGGAAGGATCCAGTCTTTTTAAGGAATAATAGTCTGTTGTTTTTTTTCCGAATTGCTCAAAAAAACGTTCAAAAACATCGGGCATCCAGTACCAGCTCGGACCCATATCAAAACTAAATCCCTGCGATTGTAATCGTCGCGCCCTACCACCGGCCGTGACATGCTTTTCAATGAGAGTAACCTTCCATCCGGCTTTGGCCATAAAGGAAGCTGCTGATAGTCCGGCAAACCCAGCTCCTATAATTATGACTGACCTTTTCAACGTGTTATTTGTTTTTGTAAAAGCTTTTTAGCAAAATGGATTCGGCTTTTAATTGTTCCAAGGGGTTCGTTCAGAGCAGTTGCGATCTCGTTATATTTATAGCCTTCCAGGTAAAGCAGGGAGGCATTTTTAAAAATAGAAGGTAATTGATGAATCGCCTCTGTAATCTCCTTGTTTCTCAGCCTTCCTTCGGATGAATTATCAGGCTGTACGTAAGTGTATTTGATGGCTTCCATGATGAGCATCTTCCGGCCATTGCGCCGGTATTCATTAATAAAGATGTTCCGCATAATGGTATGCAGCCAGGCCCTGATATTGGTACCGGGTTGGTATTTTTCCCTGTAAGCAAAAGCTTTAAAAAGCGTTTCCTGACAAAGATCCCGTGCATTTTCATAATCACGGGTGAGGTTGATGGCGAAAGGTCGTAGGCTTTCCGCATTGTTAATCACCAGGTTGTTGAATTCTTGAATACCCATTGTTTAATCTTATACAAATCAAAATTAAACAGTTTTGTTTAATCTTGACAAGAAAGTTTTAAACAGACTGAAGTGTAGCAATATAATCCACGGTTTCGGAAATCGACTGGAAAAACACTACATTTTGAAGCTGGGTATGCTTTTGCGCACGCGCTACGGCCCCGGAAACAAGGATCTTTGCCTCTTCGGAATAGCTGTGCAACTGAGCGAAATAACGCTGCAGGCTTTGATTGCGGGGCATGGTGGTCAGGTGCAGATAGAGGTAGGAAGGTTTTTTGATCTTGAACAGATAACCCACATCTTTTGACGGTACATTGGAGCCGAGATAGAGTACCGGAATATTGTGTTTTCTTAAGAGATAATAAATAAAAAGTAAACCCATTTCATGGTGTTCTCCTTCGGGTAACAATAGAACAAAGAGCGGATCTGTTTTTCTTACAAACGGAAGTTTTTCTATGGCGCTGACGATCTTCTGCCTGATGATATTGGAAACAATATGTTCCTGCACCGGGATGATTTTATTTGTTTGCCAGAGAATGCCGATCCGTTCCAGGAAGTTGAAAATAATTTGGGTGATGGTTTCTTCCACACCAAAATCTATGATGTACTGGTTAAGCACTTCTTCAAACTCAACGTTGTTAATATCAATCATATGCCCGATGAGCACATTGACCAGATTCTCGGAATAGGCTTCCTGCTGGGGCAATTGCAGTACAGCGGTTTGTCGCTGATCGACACTCATATCATCGATCCTGGAGATCTTGTAACCGTATTTGTTCAGCAGGGCAACGGTGAGCAGGGTTTTTAATTCCTCATTATTGTAGGTGCGGATGTTGGTCTGTGTGCGCAATGGTTTAAGAAAATGATACCGCTGTTCCCAGATCCTGATGGTGTGGGCCTTTATGCCCGAAAGTGTCTCCAGTTCCTTAATAGTAAATGACATCACCTAAATTACAAATGAAGAAGAAATTGGTTGAATAGTGGTAGAATGGTTGTTTAACCACCACCATTCAACCACCCCACCTTCGCATTTGCTTCGGCGGGCAGACCGTTCAACAACTATTCTACCACTGTTCAACCACTTAACCCCACCACCTTCAGGATGCCTCTCACAATTCCCTGTTCTTCAGCCTTCCGCTCTCCTGTAATTTCCTGATCAACGGATTGTTTTCCAGCTTTTGCAAACCTTCCAGGTGGCGGTGATGATGGAGGTCGGTTCCGGCAAAATCATAGAAATTATTCTTTAATAAATATTCAGCCAGTTCTTTTACACCATTACCATAATGACCAGTTACAGAAAGGAGGTTTAACTGAAAAAGGCAACCCGCGGTGCGCAGCTCTTCAAAAAATTCTTTGTTGCGACTGAGGTAAACATATCGTTCAGGATGCGCGATCACAGGAACATAATCCTGCATCTGCATTTCAAACAATACCTCCTGCAGGTCCATGGGTGCATTGAGCATGGAGATCTCTACCAGCACCATGTTTCCACTGATGGTGAGCAATCGCTCTTTATGCTTCATCAATTCCTGGAAGTATTCATCAATAAAATACTCAGCTGCGGCCTGTATTTCAATGTCGATACCTGCATCAGCCACTGCTTTTTGCAAAGGTTGCAATCCTTCCAGGATACCTGCAGCTGTATTAGGATATACTTCCCAAAGAATATGTGGTGTAGTGATGATCTTTTTATATCCTAATTCTTTGAATCCTTTTACAAATTCAATGGATGTGGCCAGGTCGGGTGATCCATCATCAATGCCTGGAATAAGATGCGAATGCATATCTGTTCCAAGCCATTCCAGGTGAGGCGCAATACTGGCTTTTTTTCTGGAAAAAAACATCAGGATCTTTTTTTATTTAATAGTTCATGATACAGTTCGGATACATCTTTCACCAGGCGCTGGTAGCTGAATTTTGTCAGCACGTGCAAATGGCTGGTTGCCGACATCCTGGCCCTCAGACCATCGTCTTCAACAAGCTGCAGCAAATCTTTGGAAAATCCTTCAGTATCATTTACGTCAGAAAGATAAGCAGACACGCCTTCAATTACAATATCCGCAATACCGCCAACACGCGTGGATACAATGGGTTTGTTGGCTGCCTGTGCTTCAATCAGGCTGACAGGCGTGCCCTCATTAAAGGAGGTCAGACAAATTATATCCATTCCGGCATTGATCCTGTCAATATCACTTCTCCATGAAGTAAAAACCAGGGGCTGGTGGTGCACCTGGTCTTTTTCTGTTGTAAAACCAATGCTCAATGCTTTTGCCTGTTGTTCCAGTTCCTCCCTGCTTTCTCCATCACCAATGATAAATGCCCTGATCTTTTTATTACTTTTTTTCAGTACGTAGTGCAGTGCTTTGAGAAATAGGCCATGATTTTTGATCGGCACCAGTCTGCCTACTATGCCAATTGCAATGCAATCATCATCCAACTGAAATTCTTTCCTGAAAATGGCGCGTTTTTCTTCCTGCCCTGTGCGGAACCGGTCGAGGTCAAAGCCCAGGGGGATAATCCTGAATTTTTCTTCAGGTGCGATCTTAAAATCTTCTACCAATTCTTTTTTTTGTTGTTCGCTGATGGCGATGATGGCATCGGATCTTTTGGCCAAATATCTTTCTGCCCGGATAAAAAATCGGGTTTTGGCGGAATTGAAATAGGAATGAAAAACGTGTCCGTGAAAAGTATGCAGGATAACGGGAACGTTGGAAGAGGAAGCCGCAAGCCGACCCAGTGCACCGGGTTTCGCTGCATGGGTATGTACGATATCGGGCTTAAATTCTTTGATCAGTTTTTTCAGTTTGATATAAGCCTGGTAATCGGAAAAGGGCTTAATAGACCTTCCCATTGCGGGAATGGTGGTGTATTCAATATTGAGTTGGGTTGCCAGGTAATCCGCACTTTTTTCATGGTCTTCTTTTTCACCCACTACAAGCAGCGTTTCAAATTCAGGGGCAAGGTATCGGGTGAGATAGGTGGCATTTAAGATGGGCCCACCTACGGCCATTCGGTTCATGATGCGGAGGATGCGGGGCATGGGGGAAAGGTAAGGGAAATTTGGATTTGAGGGTGGGTTAGAGGTTAGAGTGGAGCGGTTAGGATTTTGGAGTTTGAAGCGTGAGGGATTTCAACAACAGTTCAACAATTGTTCAACTCTTTCCATCGGGTTATTGCTAAAGACCTGCTATTTTCGCCCGGTGGAACAGTATCTGACCATATGGGACCTGGTTTTAACGCCGATATACCTCATCATCCTGGGCTATATGGCGAAGAGTTATCGCGATAAACATTATCCCGTTGGACATGCATTGAGGAAATATTATCTACCCGGCCTGTGGGTGAAGTTTGCAGGAGTGATCTTTATCGCTTTAATTTATCAATTTTATTATGGCGGAGGTGACACATTTAATTATTACAAATATGCAAATATTGTAAACTCATCTTTTTGGGATTCATTTCCTACATGGTTGAACCTGATTATGAGGGTACCTGTTGATAACGACTACAACCTATATCCTTATGCCTCTCAAATAGAGTTTTATCAAGACCCAGCCTCTTATGCTATTGTATCCATAAGTGCCTTGCTTGGTTTAATTACTTTTAATACATATATACCCACAGGGTTGCTGTTTGCCTATATTTCCTTTTCCGGCATCTGGGCGATGTACAAAACCTTTTACAACAGCTATCCACACCTCGCAAAGCACCTCGCCATCGCATTCCTTTTTGTACCAAGTGTTTTTGTATGGGGTTCCAGTATTTTTAAAGATACAGTCTGTATGTTTGGATTGGGATGGATGACCTATACCACTTTCAGAATATTTAATTATCGGGATTTCAGTTTAAAAATTTTACTTCTACTGGGTTTAAGTTTTTATCTCATTGCAATAATTAAAATCTATATCCTTTTAGCCTTTTTACCAAGTCTAGCGCTTTGGTTGCTCCTGACCTATTCACATAAAATAAGGAGTACAGCAGGCAGATTTCTGGTAAAAATTATGGCCATCGGTATAGTAATTCTTGGATTTGCTTTTTTCTCAGCCCAATTTTCTAAAGATTTAAACAGGTATTCTGTAGACAGGCTTGCACAAACTTTGGAAACAACGAGGGACTGGATCGTCTATGCTTCAGGAGATGAAGGATCGGCTTATGATATAGGAGAATTTGAGCCCACTATCACAGGTATCATTTCGAAATTCCCAGAAGGAGTAACAGTGACCCTCTTCAGACCTTTTCTCTGGGAAGTAAGAAAACCCATACAATTACTTTCTGCCCTGGAGGGACTTGCATTTATAATTTTGACTATTATGGTATTTGCAAGAGTTGGACTTTTTAAAACGTTCAGGGATATTTTCAAAAATCCAAACCTGACTTTTTTCTTTACCTTTTCAATGATATTTGCTTTCGCTGTGGGAGTATCAACGGGCAACTTTGGCGCTCTTTCACGGTACAAGATTCCTTGCATTCCATTTTTTGCTGCTTTGCTAATTGTTATCTATTATCAAACAAAATTAAAAAAGACACCACTTTATAAGAAATCAGTTAATCGGGGAGAGCTGGTTTAAAATTTTAATATACCGGTGCTTGTTTGCATTGATAGAATATTTTGCTTCAACAACCACAGCTCCATTTTTGCCTATCCTTTCCCGCATTAATGTATCGTTTATCAGTTTTCTCAAAGCATTGATCCATTCTTCATCATTTTTTACAAGGATTCCTGTTTTCCCCTGCTCAATAATTTTAAAGTTGTACCCAATGGCAGATGCAACAGTTGGTATTCCAAGGGACATATATTGCAATGCTTTACCGCCGCCCTTTCCATGCACCCACTCCTCATCGGGCAATGGATATAAACCAATGTCAAAAGTTTTTATGGTTGGTACTTCAATTTGCTCTGTCCATGCCATTGCATCAACATCAATGCCCTCTATCATAAACGAGGCATCTCCCAGGATTCTCAATGTGAAAGGATTTTCTTTATAAAGATTTTTTAAAACATCATCCAGCAAATGCATATAAGGAGATGTGCTCAAGCTTCCCGTCCATCCCAAAACTATCTTTGGTTCTTTTACTTCATAATCATCTTTCGGAGTATATCTTATTGTATCAATTGAGACCGGGATGTTCGAGACATTGCTATTCAATTTCCTTGCAAATTCTTCAATAGCTAAAGTGCTGGTAATCACATGATCAGCCTTCCTGAATAAATAAACTGGTTTATTTCTACCCTTTAAACTTGAAATAATAGGATTCGCTTTGCTTTTTTGTTTTGAATAAATGAGATCATCAATATCATAGATCATCTGCTTTGAAAGGATCCTTGTTATTCTTTCAAAGAAGGGTGGGCCGAATGGAGTTACCCACAGAAACACATATACTATATCATAATTTCTTATTCGAAAAAGATCAAAAAACCTTCGTGAATAACCGTATAGGGTCCAGAAAGCTTTAGTCAAAAGCTTTCCTTTATTATACACCATTTTTTGAAAGGGTATTGTCATAAAAGATGACACAACCACTTCATAACCTGCTTCTTCAAAATAAGGCAAATATTGTTCGTAGCGCAGTCGTTGACCTGGCACAAAATCAACAGGATGCGGACATAGCACTAGAATTTTTTTCTTTCGCTCTTTACTACTTTTTCTTTCCAACCGCATGCCAATAAGGAATGTTATTTGAAAAAATAATGTCTTCTAATCCTGCTTTTTCCATCATTTCACGAATTTCCTTCATTGTAAATCTTTGCTCTAATGGCGTTCCAAATCTGTCTAATGAGTCATTTCGAATGATATAAAAACTTTTGTTTTCATAGCCATGCAAAGGAATTTTTTTCCTGATGCTTTCTTTTATACCAATAGATTTCAATAGCCTGCTTAAGCCAACAAATGGCATGTATAACCCAATAGCCAGGATATCACAAACCAATCTTTTAGGTTTACCTGGCAGCTTAGAAACACCTTTTCTTAAAGTTGCAGACGCATTAAAAATAGAACGAAACAAAAATCCTCTGTTATCAAGATTATAATACAGGTAGGTAAAGAAGTAACCACCTTTCTTTACCTTATCCACACAAGCTTTCATGGCTTTATACGTATCAGGTATATGATGTAAAACACCAATGGAATAGACAAAATCAAAAGATTCATTTTCAAAAGGGAGATCGTTTGCAGATGCCTTTACCAACATAACGTTTTCTGCTTTGCCCAATAAATTGTCCGATGCAAAAACAGCATGACTCGGATCCACACCTACTATAAAACCGGCTTTATTGATTAGATATTTTAAAAATCTGCCACTGCCACAACCAACCTCTAAAACAGTAGTAGACTTATTAAGCATTTCCTGCGTAACAATATCAAAATATTCATCCCCTAAATTTTGAATTTCTTTTTCCTCAAAACCGTGAAACGCCTGCCACTCATCTCCAAAAGAATCTACTGTAACATGGTCTATATTATCATCATTGATACTAAATTCATAAATATTCCTGTTTTTGGTTTTAAACAACTTGCTATAAGGCCTATTGAATTCGATATTCATACAAAATTTAAGGAATTGGTTATTTAAACAACTACGGAAGGTATATGTGTATCTTTTATGCTCATTACCTTATTATAGATAGAGCTATACTCGGCTATAGATTTTGTAAGATTGTAATACCCTTCATTACTGCTTCGTATTTCTTCAGGTTTAAGTTTTAAAACAGAAGGTATTTGGGCTATAACTTCTTTAAAATCCTTTTCAGAAAACCCTTGCAACAATAAACCGCCTTTTGCATTGGTTATAATTTCATTTACATCTCCAACACCTTCGTTACATATTACAGGAACTCCAAGAGCCAGTAGCTCACCAAGCTTAGTTGGAGAACTTGCCATTTTGGAATAACATTTTTTTATAAACACCAGACTTATATCAGAAGCCTTGATCTTTTCCGCAACCTCAGCTCTTTTTCGTGCGTAAAAAATCGAAAAATCAGAAGTATCCAACCCTTTTTCTTTGGCTGCCGCCAAAATTACTTCAGGCTTATCAGGTGTTATAAATAAAAACTTTGCATTTGCATACACCTTCTTCAGTTCTTTAAAGAAAAGAAGCATCTCATCAAACAAATACCATGTGCCCAATGACCCTAAATAACCAACAACAAAATCCGATGAACTGTAATCAAGTTTCTTTTTGGCAACAAGCTTATCGTATTGATCATTCAAAGAAAATACAGAAAAATCTACACTACATGGAATCACTGAAATACCCTGTTTGTTATAAGAACTCCATTTTTGAATTTCCCCTTTTGCAACATTAGTTAAACTAACAATGTGATCCGCATTCTTTATATATTCCGCTTCTTTCTTTTTATAAGTTTTAAAAGCTATTTGATAAAAAGGGTTTTTCATATTCCATAGACCTCCGTCAACTCTTTCATCAACCCAAAATCCACGCATGTCAAACAGCAGTTTAACTCCATACCGCTTTTTCAGGTATAAACCTATATCCATAGGTATGTAACTCCTGCAATGTATCATGTCAAACTGCTCCCGCTGAAATAAATCACTTGCCTTTCTCTTCATCTCATATAAATCCATATACTTTGCAAGTATGGGAGGTGAAGTTCTAAAAAAAGTATACTCCCAGGCAATTCCAGATTCTTCGCAGATTTTTTTTATTATGGAATTATTTTGCTCAAACCGGGCTTTTTTTTCACAGCTTAGTATTGTGAACTTGAAATTCGATGACAAACCACTTATGTATGGTAAAATCTGAGACTGACCCAAGGGATCAGTCAAACCATCATAGGATATGAATAGGACTTTTTTCATTCTCTCAAAAACTTAATTCAGTTCAAAATTATATTTCTTTTATCCATTTCCTATACCACATTTGAAACATCAATAAATACCAGACCTTTAAATGCTTTTCAGTTCTTCCAGAGAAAAATTCTTTAAGAAGTTTCTGTATTTCTTTTTGATCAAATAACTGGTGCTGATCAAGACTTTCCTTATTTAAGTAGTCCAGCACAAGATCTTTAAGTTCGTGCTGAAGCCAGGTCTCCACAGGAATTCCAAAACCCATCTTAGGGCGCTCCATTATTTCTTTAGGAATATATTTATGAACGATTTCTTTAAGGATATATTTCTTAACCCCTTTGTGATATTTAAGATCAGAAGGTAATTGTGCCGCCCATTCAATAATATGCTGGTCCAAAAAAGGCTCGCGTCCTTCAAGACTTACCGACATGGTAGCCCTGTCAACTTTCTGAAGAATATCATCAACCATATAGGTTTGATAATCCACGGCCATCATAAAAGAAAGAGGGTCATAAAATTCAAGTTGTAGTTCCCTGCCTGAATGAGCTGTTTCCAATTCCTTTACCGGTTCACTAAATAAATTATTGATTTCCTTTTTGGAAAACACCTGGCTTAGGTTTTTTAAAAGTTCTTCGGGAGAAGGATCATTCAATAAATTTTTAAACTTGTCGTACCTGCTGTGAAAATTCTGTTTGTTCTTAAAATATGGAATAGATTCTGAAGAAATATTTTCCATAGCCGATGCTGCCAGTTTTCTTATCGGCGCGGGAATGGCCTGGATCTTATTTCCATACCGGCTGATATAATCATAACGGTTATAGCCTGCAAAGATCTCGTCACCAGCATCTGCGGAAAGGGCTACAGTAACTTCTTTTCTTGCCAGCCTGCTAACCAGGATGGTAGGAATGGCACTGCTGTCGGCAAAAGGTTCATCGAAATAATAAGGAAGCTCGGGAATGATCTCCAGTGCTTCTTTCGGTGTACAATAATATTCCGTATGATCGGTACCTAAATGAGCGGCGATCTGCTTTGCAAAAGGAGCTTCATCAAGTTTATTATCAGTCGTTCCAATGGTGAATGTTTTGATTTTCTCTGTGCTGTTTTTTTGCAACAATGAAGTAACACAGGAACTATCATAGCCACCGCTTAAAAAAACACCCACAGGTACATCTGCCACCATACGCAACTGAAATGATTCTTCAAGGATTTTTTCAGTTTCAACAATTGCTTCTTCCTTTTCTATTGCCAGCTTTGGCTTATTATAGTAATCATAAACGTTCCAGTACTTTTCCTGAACCAGTTTCTTTTTTTGAAGATCAAGGCGGAGCAGGCAACCAGGTGGTATTTTAAATGTGCTCCTGTATATGCAATGAGGATGAGAAACATAACCATACTGGAGGAAAGAAGCAACTGCGTCGGGATTGACCTGTTTGTCAAAAGCCGGATGAGCCAGCAGGGACTTTAGTTCGGAGCTGAAAAGGAAGATGCCTTCTTTCCAGTAATAATAAAAGGGCTTTACGCCCGCGCGATCCCTGATGCATACCAGTTCTTCATTATTATCATCGTAAATAGCAATGGCGAACATACCGCGCCATTTATCTATACTTTTCTCCCCCCATTCTTCCCAGGAATGCAGAATTACTTCGGAATCAGAATGGGTTTGAAAGCTGTGGCCCTTTGCGATTAGTTCATTTCTGATCTCATTATAATTATAGATCTCGCCATTAAAGATCATGTGCAGCCCGTTATAATGCATGGGCTGGTTAGCTGAAGTACTGAGGTCAATGATCGACAGGCGGCGATGACCGAGTCCAATTTGCGCATGAGGATGATCGGCAAGGTATACACCCTGTCCGTCGGGACCTCTGTGAGGAACCGCGCAGGACATCCTGGCCAGTATATCCTCGCTACTTTGTTTTCTGAAATCAATAAATCCTGCTATACCGCACATAGGTTAGAATAATGGGCAAAGATGCTTTTAAATTTTTTGTTTTGAAGAGGAATCCCCTGAGTTATGAAAATGCGCGGGGCTTTAAAATTCTGAAGATGGAAATCCTGGGGCGATGTATTATTCCAGGTGACTAGCTGACAGCTGTTTGCTATTAGCCATTAGCTGCTGGCCGGGGAAAGATTTCTGAATTGGCTTAACCATACTGAAATTGATTTCTGCAGAATTATAAAACTAATCCCATGGTTAAATGCCTCTTCCACCTTTTTTCTTGAAAAAAAGGTGGAGCCCCCCTGCGCTGCGCTTCGGAGGCAGGCAAAAATTCAAGCGCAATCAATGCGGAGCAGTATCGGTTACAAGTTATCTTCGGGTGATTGCGCAAGAGAACCCTCCGTATGATAAGTCCAAAACCCTGCTTCCTGATAGTTTAAAAGTCTGGATGCGCTGTATTGCTCCATCTTAGGTAAGATCATTCTTTAAGTTACAAACAGAATCAATAAGGCGAAATAGCCACCCTAATATTATAGAGAAAATCTCTGACAGTTTCCAAAGCTTCCGGGTTAACTGAAATACTTCTTGTAAAGCTTGTAGATAAAATTCAATCTCTTTTCGTCGTTGGGATAATGGTAATAATATTTCCCTGGCAGTTCCACGATCCTGTCCAGTTCATGTCTGTCGATGGACAGTTTCTTGGCTATATATTTTTTTTCTTTTTCGATTTCCTCATTTACATAAGGTGGTGTTTGCAGTTCTTGTATGGCCTCTTCCCTATTCATTTCACCAGCGCAGATCAAACTGGAAAATGTAGCTTTACGATAATCAAGATTAAACTTGACTGGAAGCAGATAGGTCTGCACAAATTTTGTAAATCTTGATTCGTGGTGTTTGCCTCCGTAATCTTTCCAGCCAAACTCATTTATCAGTAAAGTTTTTGCGGCCGACTTATCGTACCGCATATAATTCAGCAGGTAAATGATCTTCACCTGCTTTACCAGTTTATAATACATTTCAGCCATCCAGCCAAAGTAAGGGAAACTGCGAATGCTCTTTGAACCAAAGGTCTTATGAATATGATTGAAGTAACGTGTGTCTCTTGCATTATAATGCCACATCCTTGGTAATATACCTTCCGTTGCAAGGTTGCCGCCACTGATAATATACCTGATGCCATGACGGGCCGCCACTTTATGAAGCGCACCCAGTATGGCCATATCCGTAGGCGTTTCGGCTTCCACAACAGAAGCTTTTAAAAAGGCCAGTTGAATGTCTTTAAATTCTTCCCAGTCGAGCACGAAGCTTTCGTAATCAAATTCCAGTTTACTTGCAATGCTCCTGATGTTCATTGTGGCCAAATCGGAATTCCAGCCATTATCCAGGTGTACAAGCAAGGTACGAATGCCCAACTTTTTGAGCAGGTAGGCAACATAGCAACTGTCTACTCCTCCACTGATTCCCAGCACTGCATCGTACTTCAGGTTCTTTCCCTTTTTTTTGATCCTGCGAATAATACCTTCAAGATGCTCTTCTCCATATCGCTTCTGGTTTTTCACCTCCTCACGTTTTTGAAAAAGTTCGGTACAGTGATTACAAATACCATCCCTTTCGAACCTGATCTCAGGATCCGTGGTATCCATCACACAACGCGTACATTGACGGTAATTATTCATTTTCTTTAAAAAAATCGCTATCCTTTGTTTGAGGATAATTGATCAGCACACCCTTTTGATTATTATAATATACAAACAAACTTCCTGCCGCCACTCCGGTTGCACCGGCGTTCCAGTAAGCTTTTTTAAGATCTGAAAGTGCACCCGCGCCTCCAAGTGCCACTGTTGGTATCTGCACAGCCGATGCAATCTTTTTGATCAGCTCCAGATCGTACCCCTTCATCATACCATCATGAGCAATCGATTGCACCACAATTTCTCCTGCTCCATTCTTTTCCATCAGCGTTGCAAAGTCCAGCGGTGCAAAGCCCGTTGACTGCGTTCCGTTTTTTATATACACCTGCTCCTTTCCAAAAAAGGATCTTTTTACATCCATACAAACTGTAATGGTTGAAGATCCGAATGCATCTGAAGCCTTCCTGATAAAAGAAGGGTTTAAGGCAGCATGACTTCCAACCACGATTTTCTCTGCACCTGCAGTCACCAGTTCCCTTATTTGCGCAAGGCTGGTTATGCCTCCTCCAACGCTGAAAGGCATACTGGCTTCTTCACCTATATCCCGCACCAGTTCCGGAGCAATTATCCTTCCATTCCTGGTTGCTGAAACATCAAGGAACATCAGTTCATCTGCCTTAAGTTCATTGAAGATCCTCACTGCGTTAAGCGGGTCACCAATATACCTGAAATTTTTAAATGAAGCTGACTTTACCAGTTGTCCTTCATTCAGCAATAACACTGGGATGATCCTTGGCCGGAACATTATACCTCCATAAAGTTTTGAAGCAGGGTAAGTCCTGCATCATGACTTTTCTCGGGGTGAAACTGCGTACCGAAAATATGTCCGTTTTCAATTACGGATACAAACTCATATCCATAACATGAAGTGGCTATTACCTCCTGCTCATTTACATCTTTGAAATGATACCCATGCAGAAAGTAAAACTCATTTTTTTCATCCAGTCCTTTCAGCAACCGGCTATCTTTTTTAACTGATACCGAATTCCAGCCTGTCTGCGGGATCTTAAGTTTTGAGGACGTTTCAATATTAAACTTTACAACAGTTGACGGAATCCATCCCAATCCTGCAGCCGTCCCTTCCTCACTTGAATCCGCCATTAGCTGCATGCCCAGGCAGATGCCCAGAACAGGTGTATGATCCAACGTAACTCGTTTTTGAAGCGCATCGTAAAGTCCGGATGCGTGCAGGTTCTCCATGGCTTTTCCAAAATGTCCGACACCCGGTATAATGATCTTATCTGTATTCATGAGTGTCGCTGGTGTAGAGGCGATCACTGGTTCTGCATTTAACTGTTTAATTTTTTTAAATACGCTGAACAGGTTGCCCATTCCAAAATCCACTATGGCTATTCTCATGGTCGAACCTGTTTATATATGTCGAGCAGGTTTTGCTTATAAGTGGCCCCATTGTACTGTGCTGAACAATATTGATAAGCCGGTTCAATAAATTTCTCGCGTGTTTCTTTTATATCCCTTAATCCTTTCAGCATTTCTGAAGCTGCAGCAGCATTGTTCAGTGGAAAGAAATGGGCCTTGCAATCAGTGATCTCACGGAAGACAGGAATTGCCGATAAAAACAAAGGTAATTTAGCCGCCATGGCTTCAATTACTGACAGGCCAAAACCTTCATGCTGTGAAGCCTGGATAAAAAGATCATAGTTTTCTAAAAATGCTTTTGGATCGTTGTTCTGACCTTTCAGTGTCACTGGTAATTGATCTCTGTTTATTTTTTCCTGGAGGATGGATTCAAGATGACCATCGCCATAAATATCCAGGTGAATGTTTTCCTTTTTTAAATGCTTGAATATTTCCAGGAGGTAGGGATAATTCTTGGCTTCTTTAAGATTGCCAACAGCCACGCAACGCAATGTACCAGTGGTGGATGATCTTGCAGGGTTGCTAAAAAAAAGATCCGGAAGAAAATTGTACAGCACAAAACTTTTACCCCTGAATGACACATGGTTCAGGTAATCCTTCAAAACATATTTAGAGACAGCCACCAGCGTATGGCGCTTTTTTAGGGTAAGCTTTTCCACCAGCAGGCTTAAACGGTTCTTGGCAAATGCATCACGACCCAGTTCACTATGCAGGGTGGTGACCAGCGGGATGCTTTTAGGAACGGCCATGCGCGCCATCATGCATGAAGCGATGAGGTGGGAATGCACGACAAAAGGATCATGGAGTGCAATTTCCTTCCTGATCTTTCCAACAGTTTTAAGAAGATCGCTCAACCCACTGTGATGCAGGTTAATATATTTTACATTGGGCAGTGCCGTGTTTTTCAGTTCATCCGGTTCGTGAAGATAGATCACCACGTGGGCATATTCCGGCAGGAGGGCAATAGTATTCATCAGCAGAATTTCTGCACCGCCGCTCCCCAGGGAGTCTATAATGTGAATGATATTTTTTGACTGCTGTTGCAATGATTTTACTTCGCTTTGTAATTAAATAAAAGATGATCCTCTTTAGGAACTTTATAAATAACTGCCAGAAAAAAACTCAAAAGTAACCCTGCCAAAAAGGAGATCAAAAAAAATCATTCGTTTTTAATAGTCTGCAATTCCATCATTTGAAGAAAAAAGAATGAGGACTGAAGAATCTTTAAGGTACACTACCACATTTTGAACTGAGGAAGTAGTTGTACTGAATTCTTAAGAGAATCTCAGCACCTCCCATAGAGAGAATCTATCATGTTTAAACAGTGTTGTTGTATCTTTTAAATTCCTGCAACTCCTGTGACTTTGGAT
>MWWA01000173.1_pt1 | contig 19288 bp, 32 predicted proteins | sample 1047341 | NCBI WGS metagenome assembly MWWA01 (sample SAMN06349978, study PRJNA376086) | soil metagenome | isolation source: MS5-1 sample Antarctic (ecotone) soil | place: Antarctica | collected 2015-01-13
GCGGTGATCTCATCAATCGAGCTTTCGAAGGCATGCGCGTCGCGTTTCTTTGCCGCGAAGGCGCAGAACTGGCAGGAGAGCACGCAGATGTTGGAATAGTTGATGTAGCGGTTGAGGTGCAGATCGTCGTCGATCAGGGCCATCGTGGCCTGGGTGAGCGAGAGATTTCCCGAACTCATGATCGAGAGCACCCGGTCGCCCGGTTTCTCGTAGATCCGCATCTTGGTGCGATTGGTAATGTTATCCATCCCCGCGCTGGTGCGGGAATCGGATAAAAAAACCGCGCCCTGGCGACAGAGCATGCCGAGGCAATACGTCATAATTCGCCCGGCTTGCCGCTCCCGACGACGCGGCCTTCGACGCGCCGAATCTGCGTGTGATGAGTCAGGGGATGAACGCGCCCGTCGCTTCCCCGGAAAAACGCGCTCAAGGCCCAGCTCACGATGCTGATCAGAATCGCGCCCCAGAAGGCGCTCCCGAAACTATCGACATGAAAGCCGTGCACGAATTGGTTCACCAGCAGGAGCATGAGGCCATTCACGACGAAGATGAAGATGCCGAGAGTGAGAATAATGAGCGGCGCCATGAGCAGGAGCAAGACCGGGCGCAGAAACGCGTTCAGGATCCCGAGGAGCAGGGCGGCGCCGACGAGCGAGGCCGCGCTGTCATAACGAATTCCCTTGATGAAGGAGGCGGCCACCATGACCGCGACGGTCGTGATTGCCCATCTAAAAATAAAGTGCCTCATCGTTAGGATTGATCGACTGCCGCAGGAGCTTTTTTCGTACCCTTTCCGCTTGCGCACCCTGCGCTCGGCGGGTACAGGCTTGGCCGACCCAAAGGAAAAGTAAATGGCGAAAAGTTCAAAAAAATCGAAAGAGGCAACGGCGCCGGAGGTCTCCTCCACCACGCCCGGTATGGAATCGAATAATGGTCACAGCGCAGTGCCATCGGCCAAGCCGGCCCCTGCGAAAAAAGCGACGAAGTCGGCCGGACCCGCCAAAAGTTCCGGCAAGGCCAGGGCCACCGCGGTCAAGAAAACCAGTGCGGCGCGCAAACCGCAGGCGAGAAAAACCGCAAAAAAAAGCCGCGGTTCGTCCGTCACGGACGACCATATCCGGCTGCGGGCCTATTTCATCTCGGAGTGGCGCACGCAGAACGGCGTGGCCGGCGACTCCGCGCACGATTGGCTGGAAGCGGTCCGGCAGTTGCAGGCCGAAGCCGAGCGCGCCTAACCGCCCGATCATTCCGCCGGTCGCGCCACGCCGGGTTGCAATGCGCCGGTAACGGTCTCCAGCTCCGGAAGACAGGCCTTCACCTTCTCGATCAGGCGATTGATCGTGAAAGGTTTCGCGAGGAAACCGCGGACCCGCGCTTCCTTGACGAGATCCTGCGCCCGCTCATCCGAACCCTGGCCGCTCACCAGAAGAAGCGGCGGAACCGTCCGTGGTGGATTGGAATTTTCGTAAACCTTGGAGATGAGGAGGAAGAGAAGTGTGCCGTCGATCATCGGCATGGAAAAATCGAAAATCATCAGGTCATACGTCTTCTTCAAGGCCAGCTCGAAGCCGTATTCCGGCTTGGGGGAGGTGTCGATTTCCCAATGTAGAAAAGATTGGAGCGCCTCGCGCATGATGCGCAGCACCGCCGTGTCGTCGTCCACGATCAGAACGCGTTTTATCTCTGGCTCAGGCATCCGGGGAGGCTTGCGCTAAAGCCAGTCGGGATTCAAGCTTTAGTTGCAGAATTTACACCATGTCGACCGACGCCCTTCATTCGCCTGCCGCCGCACTTACCGCCGCTCTCCGGGAACGGCGGGCCCTGATTGCCGATGAAACCAGCCGGCGCAACCCGGAAGAGCACCTCGGTAAACTGAAGGCGATCTCGGAAAAAATCGTGGCGCTGGCCGAGGCCTTGCCCCGTCCGCTCGATCCGCAACTGGCGCATTACCTCGCGCGCTGTAGCTACGACAAGGCGCTGGCGGCGCTGGAAGCGATGTAACGGCGGTCGCTTCCGACCGCCTAACAAAATGCCCGGCGGACTTCCTAGCGCGAGTACAATTCGACGATCAACTGTTCGTTGACCATCGGCTGCATCTCTTCGCGCGACGGGATGTGCGCGACTTTGCCGGTCAGGGCATCGCGATCCACCGTCAGCCAATCGGGTACCGGCGCGATCTGGGTCAGCTCCATGTTGCGCAAGGCGAGCTGGCGCGACTTGGGGCGATCCTTGATCATGATCTCGTCGCCAACCTTCACGTTGAAGGAGGCGATATTGACGTTGCGACCGTTGACCTGCACGTGGCCGTGCGAAACCAATTGGCGCGCCGCGCTCCGGGTATTGGCGAGGCCAAGGCGGAAAACGACATTGTCGAGCCGGGTTTCGAGGAGCTGGAGGAGGGTTTCGCCGGTGACACCGCGGCGTTGCAACGCGGTCTCAAAGATGCGGCGGAATTGTTTCTCCATCAGGCCGTACTGGAAACGAAGCTTCTGCTTTTCGCCGAGCGCGATCGCATAGTCGGATTGCTTGCGGCGGGAGCCTTTCGGGCCGTGCATTCCGGGCGGATAATTTTTCCGCTCGAGCGATTTCGAAGGTCCGAAAAGTGGCACGCCATAGCGGCGGGCGATCTTGGTTTTGGGTCCGGTATATCTGGCCATGGAAAAGGTAGAATTGAGATGAGAATCAGACGCGGCGCTGCTTGGGCGGCCGGCAGCCGTTGTGCGGCACCGGGGTGACGTCGCGGATGACGGTAAGATCGAGCCCGATCGCTTGAAGCGCTCGGACGGCGGATTCGCGACCTGCGCCTGGTCCCCGGACGAGCACTTCGACTTCCTTTAAGCCGTGCCCCATGGCCTGGCGTGAAGCGTCCTGTGCCACCATCTGGGCGGCGTAGGCGGTGCTTTTGCGCGAGCCTTTGAAGCCGACTTTGCCGGCACTCGACCAGCCAATCACGTTGCCCTGCAGGTCGGTGATGGTAACGATCGTGTTATTGAAAGTGGAGAGGACGTGGGCGTAGCCGGAGTAAATGTTTTTGCTCCCCTTCGCCTTGATGATCTTCGGCTTCTCGACGTCGTTCGGGTCGAGTGAAAGATTTTCCTTGGGCGCTTCCGCGACGGGCGCTTCGGCCTTCTTTTTCTTGGCCGCTTTGGGCTTAGCTTCTTTGGCGGGAGCCGCGGTGGCGGCTTCGGTGGCGGCCGGAGTTGCCTCGGCGGCGGGAGCGTCGGCGGTCTTCTCCGCGGCGGTTTCTGCCGGAACTTCGTTCACCGGAGTTGGAGTCTGCTCGGCCGCAGCCGGAGCATTTGGCTCTTCGGCCGGGGTTTGGTTTTCGGAATCTTCAGCCATGTCAGTTCGTTAGTTAAACTTTCCCTGCCTTCGCATCTTTGTTCCGGATGACGCCGACGGTTTTGCGCGGACCTTTGCGGGTGCGGGCGTTGGTCGAGGTGCGCTGTCCGCGGACAGGGAGCCCGCGACGATGGCGGATGCCACGATAACAATTGATCGCCTGAAGGCGCTTCAGGTTGCTCTGCACTTCACGACGAAGATCGCCTTCGATCGGGAGCTTGTTGCGGGTGATCATTTGAATGATCTCGTTGATCTGCTGCGGGGACAGATCCTTGGCCCGGAGGTTGGGATCGATATTGGTCTGCTCGAGGACGCGTTTGGCGGTCGAGGGGCCGACCCCGTAGATGTAGGTCAGGGACGCTTCGATGCGTTTGTCGGCGGGAATTTCTACTCCGAGTAATCTTGGCATAACAATCTCCTAGCCCTGGCGCTGTTTATGGCGCGGGTTCTTAGCACAGATGACGCGCACCACGTTCTTGCGCTTCACGATCTTGCATCCTTCACAAAGTCTTTTAACTGACGGTCGTACTTTCATGGTTTCACGAGACGAAAAACGCGGAGTCTTTTCTCCGCGCTAGCGATGGCGAAAAGTGATTCGCCCCTTCGACAAATCGTAGGGAGAAACCTCTAGCATAACTTTGTCGCCTGGCAAGATGCGAATGAAGTGCATCCGCATTTTTCCCGAGATGTGGGCGAGGACGCGGTGCCCGTTGGGCAGTTCCACCCGGAACATCGTATTCGGCAGAAGCTCGACCACCGTGCCCTCTACCTCAATTGCGTCTTTGCGCGCCATGTCAGGATTTCAGGTTCCTCTTTGGTAATCAAAACCGTGTGTTCAAAGTGCGCCGAGGGCAACCCGTCGGAAGTGCAGACCGTCCAGCCGTCTTCCAGGAGACGAACGCCGGCGCCGCCGAGATTGATCATGGGCTCGATCGCCAGGGTCATGCCGGCTTTTAGCCGCGGGCCGCTGCCTCGTTTACCGTAGTTCGGGACCTGGGGTTCTTCGTGCAATTTCCGCCCCACCCCGTGGCCGACAAATTCGCGCACTACGCTAAAATGACTTTGCATCGCTTCCTCTTCGATCGACGCGCAGAGGTCGCCGAGACGTTCGCCTGCGAGCGCATGGGTGATCGCGCGGTGCAGCGCGCTCTGGGTTACTTCGAGCAGTTTTTCGACCCGTTCGTCGATCATCCCGACCGGGATCGTAGCGGCGGTGTCGCCGACCCAGCCATCCTGCACCACGCCGATGTCGAGCTTGACGATGTCGCCGTATTGAATCCGGCGCTGGCTCCCGATGCCGTGGACGATCTCGTCGTTGAGCGAAATGCAGATGTTGCCCGGGAAAACGCGATGCCCAAGGCGATACCCGAGAAAGGCGCTGCGCACTCCGGCCTCCGACATCAGGTCAGCCGCGGCCTGGTCGATTTCCCTGGTCGAAATGCCGGGCCGAATCAGTTCCGCGATCCGCTCCAGGATATCGCTCGCGGTGCGGCAAGCGATCCGCATCTTGTCGATCTCCCGAGCCGACTTGATCGGGATCATTTCACACGCTCTTCGATCAAGGCCGAGATGTCAGCAAAAACCGCGTCGCGATCCCTGTTCCCATCGATGCGATGGAGCGCGTCGTCTTTTTCGTAGAAGGATAGGAGCGGCTCGGTTTTCGTTTTGTATTCGGTCAACCGCGTCTGCAAGACCGACGCGTCGTCGTCGTCCCGCCGAATCAGCGGCCCGTCGCAGTAGGGGCAGATCGGGCGATCGGCGAAGCCCGCACTGGTGACGCTGGTGGTGAAACCGCAGCGCCGACACTGCAACCGGCTGGCAATGCGATCGCGCACCGTCTCTTCCGAGACTTCGAGCCATATCGCGAGATCGAGCAAACCGCCCTGCTTTTGCAAAATCTCATTCAACCGCTCGGCCTGTGTCACCGTCCGTGGAAAACCGTCAAAGACGAAGCCTTCCTTGCCGTGCAGATTGAGCCAGTCTTCGATTAGCCTAACGATGATGTCGTCGGGCACGAGGCCGCCCTGTTTCGAGACCTCATCCGCTTCCAGGCCGAGAGGCGTGCCGAGATCGCGTTCCCGCCGCAGGATCGCTCCCGGCGAAGTGACCGAGATGGCGAAGTGCCGGGTGATCAATTCCGCCTGAGTTCCTTTTCCGGAACCCGGAGCGCCGAGAAGCACGATGCGACTTTTCACCTAGCGTCCGTAGAGAAAAATTGCCACGCCGCCGATGACCAGGACCGCGATGCCGACATAAAGCCACATCAGCGTGCCCTGCTGCGCCGCCTCGCCGCGATTGTAGGCGGAGCGATCGAAAGCCCGGCCGCGAATCCGGCCCTTGCGCAGGAAACCATCGTAGTGCCGCTGGATCAGGTGCGTCTCCACCTGCCGCATCGTATCGAGAATCACGCCCACGATGATGAGCAGGCTCGTCCCGCCGAAAAACTGCGCGGTGATGGTCGGGACATTCAGCCCCTGACTTAAGAGGCTGGGCAAAATCGCGATCAAAGTCAGGAAAATTGCCCCGGCAAAAGTGAGCCGGGTCATGGTGAAATCGAGGAAATCGGCGGTCGGTTTGCCGGGACGAACGCCCGGGATGTAACCGCCGTACTTTTTCAGGTCATCCGCGATCTGCGAAGGCTGAAACTGAGTCGCGACCCAGAAATAACTGAAGAAGAAAATCATCGCGGCCATCACGAGATAATGCAGCCAGCCGTCGGAAAGCATTTGCGCAATCGTCTGGGCCGTCCGGCTGTCTTTGAAAGCCAGCCCCACGATGGTGGTCGGAAAAAGCAGCAGCGCCCAGGCGAAGATGATCGGCATCACGCCGGCGTAGTTCACTTTCAAGGGCATATACTGGGTCTGCCCGCCGTACATCTTTCGGCCCACGACGCGTTTCGCGTACTGCACGGTAACCTTGCGCACGCCCTGGGTGACCGCGATCACCGCCGCAATCACGATGAACAGGAAGGCGATCATTAAAACAAGGATCGCCGGACTGACCTGGCTCTGCCCGGTCACCGCGGAAGGGACGAAAGTTTTCCAGGCCTGCGCGAGCGCCGCCGGGAGCTGAGCCACGATGCCGACGGTGATGATGAGCGAAATGCCGTTACCGATGCCTCGGTCGGTGATCTGGTCGCCCAGCCACATCAGGAAAAGCGTGCCCGCGGTTAGAGTCAGGACGGTGATGATCCGGAACGACCACCCAAGATTATCGACCAGCGGGATCCCCAGCTGCGCCGTGGTCTCGTTAATGCCGGGGAGCATCGTTTGGTACGACTCCGGATGCTGGAACGACACGGCCAGGAGGTAGCCCTGAAAAATGCAGAGGAACAGCGTCGCATAACGAGTGTACTGCATGATCTTCTGCCGCCCGCCATCTTCGCGCGACAACCGGCTGAGCGACGGGATAACCGCGGTCAGGAGCTGCAACATGATCGAGGCGCTGATGTAAGGCATGATGCCTAACGAAAAGATGGCGCAGTTCTCGAGCGCACCGCCGCTGAAAAGATTCAAAAGAGCCGCCACGCCGCCGCCGCCGCTCTGCGCAGAGGTCTCGAACCAGGCCTGTAGGACCGCCGGGTTGACCCCGGGAGTGGTAATGGCCGCACCGAGGCGCACGACCACGATAACCGCGAGGGTGAACAAAATCCGCCGGCGAAGTTCCGGGATTTTGACGCTATTGAGAAAGGCCGAAACCATCCGCTAGGTGCGCACGAAAACCGCTATTCAGCGGTTTTCTTTTTCTTCGCCGCAGGCTTTTTCGCCTTCGCCTTTGCTTTCGCTTTCGGCGCCGCCGGCTTCGGGGTTTTCGGCTTTGGCTCGGGCGCCGTTTCGAACCGTTTGCCGTCGGTGAGCGATTTGCGCTCGCGCAACGTGACGGTGCCGCCGGCCTTCTCGATCTTTTCGCGGGCTGACTCGCTCACCCGATCCGCTTCAATCGTCAGGCTGTGTTTCAATTCGCCGCGGCCGAGAATTTTCAGCCCGACCACCTTGCCGCGGATGTGTTTCGATTCGCGCAGCATCTCTTCGTTCACGACCGTGCCGGCCTTGAATTCGTTCAGGTCGTCGAGGTTGACCAGCGCGTAGGTCTTTTTGAAGGCCGCGTTGTTAAACCCGCGCTTAGGTAACCGCCGGATCAGCGGCATCTGGCCGCCTTCAAATCCGAGACGGATGCTGCCGCCGGAACGCGCTTTCTGGCCCTTGTGACCCTTGCCGCTGGTTTTACCGTGGCCCGAGCTTTCACCGATGCCGAGACGTTTGACGCGATGCCGGGAACCGGGCCGCGGCTTAAGATTATGCAACCGGATCATGACTGGGCCTGCTGCGCCTCCCCGCCATTGTTTGCTGAGTTCATGCGAATGCCACGAGTTTTGTAAATTTCATCGCGCCGGCGCAAAGAGCGCAGCGCCTCGATCGTCGCCTTGACCACGTTGGCGTGGTTGCTCGAGCCTAACGACTTCGCGAGCACGTCGCGAATTCCGACGGCCTCGACAACCGCACGCACGCCACCACCGGCGATGACGCCGGTTCCAGGCGAAGCCGGGCGCAGCATGACGCGACCGCCGCCGAATTCACCGATGACTTCGTGTGGAATGGTGTTGTCGCGCAGGGACATCTTTTCCATCGACTTGCGGGCCGCTTCCGAAGCCTTGCGGATCGCTTCCGCGACTTCGTTGGCCTTGCCAAATCCGCAACCGACTTTGCCGTCGTGATCGCCTGCCACGATGAGCGCGCTGAAGCTAAAACGACGACCGCCCTTTACGACCTTGGCGCAGCGGTTGATGAACACAACCTTCTCGGTCGTGTCGCCTCTTGCCGGAGGCGTCCGGTCCGTGGTGCGTGAGTCGCTTCGTCTGCCTTGGTTGCCTGCGTATGCCATATTAAAGTTTCAGTCCGCCTTCACGCGCCGCGTCGGCCAGCGCTTTTACTTTTCCGTGGTAGAGGAATCCACCCCGGTCAAAAACCGCTTTGTCGATCTTCTTCGCGAGCAAGCGCTCGGCGATCAACTTCCCGACCTTCTCGGCCGTCGCCAGATTCGGGGCGTGTTTGTCTTTGCTCAGGGCTTTCTCGGTCGTGCCGGCGGAGACCAAAGTCTTGCCCGCCTCGTCGTCGACGACCTGCGCGTAGACATGTTTGCCGGAAAAATAGACACAGAGACGCGGACGCTCCGCGGTACCCGAGACTTTGCGCCGAATGCGGTTGTGGATCCGCCCGCGAATAGCTTTTCGATTGATCGTAGCCATGACTATTGAACGGTTTTGCCTTCCTTGCGGCGAACTTGCTCGCCCGCGTAACGCACCCCTTTGCCCTTGTAAGGCTCGGGCGGGTAATAACCCCGGATATCAGCCGCTACCTGGCCGACCGTCTTTTTGTCGACGCCGGCGATCGCGATCTTGGTGTTATCGGTCACGGTAATTTTGATGTCTTCCGGAATCTGGAAGAGCACGGGATGCGAAAAACCGAGGCTGAGATTGAGATTTTTCCCCTGGACCGCGGCCTTGAAGCCGACGCCTTCGATTTCGAGGTTCTTGGTGAAACCTTCGCTCACGCCAACGACCATGTTATTGATCAGGGCGCGGGAAAGACCGTGCAACGCTTTCAGGCTGCGCGTCTCGGCGTCGCGGACTAACGACACTTGGTTGTCGGCCACGTTCGCCTTGATCCCTTTCGGCAACTTCCAGTCGAGCTTCCCTTTCGGACCTTCGACCGCGACCTTGCCGCTGTCGTCGATGTTCACTTTGACTTTGGCGGGAATTTCGACCGCCTTTTTTCCAATCCGTGACATAGCGCTTGAGTTACCAGACGTAGGCGAGCAATTCGCCGCCTACTTTTTGTTTCTTCGCTTCCCGGCCCGACATCACGCCGCGAGAGGTGGATAAAATCGCCGTCCCCATGCCGCCAAGAACGCGCGGAATTTCATCGGCCCCGACATAACGACGCAAGCCCGGGCGGCTGACGCGTTTCAAGCCGGTGATGGCGCTGGTGCGATTCGAAATTTTGTTCGTGATCTTGATCCGCGGATGGGCCGCGGTCGTGTCGAGGACGTAGTCGGTGATGTAGCCTTCCTCTTTCAGGATGCGGATAATCTCGTTCTTGACCTTTGAGTAAGGGACATACATCTCGAGCTTCTGCGCCTGGGTGCTGTTACGCACGCGCGCCAGAAGGTCGGCAATAGGATCGGTGACAGTGCTCATGTGGGTTCGTTAGGCAGCTTGCGCAGCGGGCTTCTTCGGCCGGTCGCTGAAGGGCATTCCCAATTCGCTCAGGAGCGATTTGGCCTCTTCGTCAGTGCGCGCAGTGGTCACGATTGTAACATCAAAACCGATGTTGCGCTTGATTTTGTCGAGCTCGACTTCCGGGAAAATGGACTGGTCGGAAACCCCCAGGGTGTAGTTGCCGTTACCGTCGAAACCTTTCGGCGGAACCCCGCGAAAATCGCGGATGCGCGGGAGCGAGGCCTTGATCAGGCGCTCCATGAATTCATACATGTGCGCGCCGCGCAGCGTGACTTTGGCGCCGATCGCCTGCTCTTTACGCAACTTGAAATTCGAAATGCTCTTCTTGGCCCGGGTCTCGGCCGGCTTCTGCCCGGTGATGAGCGCGAGCTCGCTCTTGGCGTCTTCCAAAGCCTGCTTCACGTCGGATTGCGAGCCGACCGAAGTGTTGATCACAACCTTCTCCAGCTTCGGAATCTGATGATCGTTCTTGTAGCCGTGATGCTCTCTCAGCGCGGGCACGACGCGATCTTTGTATTCGCGGTAAAATTCGTTATCCATTTTCTAGTGTCGACGGGCGGGATGTGACCAGGCGCGAGGGTTACTCGTCCTTCTTGGTCTTCTTCTCTTTCGTCGCTTTCGGTTTGCTGCTCTTCTTTTTCGTCTCCTTGTCCTTCTCGCGCTCGACCAGCTTCACGTTCGAGATGTGAATCGGACCTTCCCGTTCCGCGATCGAACCCGAGGGGTTGTCCTGCGACTTGCGCAGGTGCCGCTTGATCAGGCGCACGCCTTCAATCAGGACGCGGTTTTTCTTCGGCAGAACCTGGAGGATTTTGCCGGAGGAACCGCGGAAGTTGCCCGCGATCACTTCGACCTGGTCGCCTTTTTTAACGTGATGCTTGAGCCGGTTCATAACACTTCCGGCGCGAGCGAGACGATCTTCATGAAATTGCGTTCGCGCAGCTCACGCGCGACCGGACCGAAAATACGGGTGCCGCGTGGGTTGAGATCCTTGTCGATGATAACGATGGCGTTGTTATCGAAACGGAGGAGCGAACCGTCATCGCGACGGATCGGCTGCTTCGTGCGCACCAAGACAGCGCGGACGACATCGCCCTTCTTCACCGCCCCGGTGGCGCTCGCTTCTTTGACGTTCGCCGTGATGACGTCACCGATCCCAGCGCATTTCGCGCCGCCTTTGCCGATCACGCCGATCATCGTCGCCATCCGCGCGCCGCTATTGTCGGCCACATCCAATCTGGATCTCAGGTAAACCATAAAAAATCTTTCTCTACTTCTGGACCACTTCGACCAGGCGCCAGCGCTTCAGTTTGCTCAACGGCCGCGTCTCCATGATGCGGACCGTGTCGCCGGCCTTGGCTTTGCTCTCCTCGTCGTGCGCGTAAAATTTCTTCTTCTGCTTCACGATCTTGCCGAAGGTGGCGTGCGGCACACGGGTCACCGTCTGGACGACAATCGTCTTGTTCATCCCGCTCGAAATCACCTGGCCGACGCGCGTCTTGCGCGTGCCGCGAGTTGATTCGGTCGCCGGGGTTTCCTGCTTGGTCGCTTCGTCCATGATCGTTATTTCTTCGTCGCGGTCTCTTTGTTGCGCTGCGTCAGCTGGGTCTCGATCCGCGCCACATCGCGGCGCAAGAGCCGCATCCGGCTGGGCTGCTCGAGCTGGCCGCTTTGCTGCTGGAGGCGGAGATGCAAGCTTTCCTGGCGCAGGTCGCGCTTTTTCGTGCGCAACTCATCCGTGCTCATTTCTTTGATATCTTTAAATTTCATTTCTCGTTAGTCGTTAGACCGCGACATGATGGCGGGTGAGGAACTTGGTCCGGACCGGCAGCTTGTCGGCCGCGAGACGGAGCGATTCACGCGCGACGGATTCCGGCACGCCGTCGAGCTCAAACAAAATATTCCCCGGGCGCACGGTCGCGACCCAGTACTCGGGCTGGCCCTTGCCCTTGCCCATGCGGGTTTCAGGCGGCCGCGAGGTGACCGATTTGTCGGGGAAAATCCGGATCCAGAGTTTGCCTTTGCGTTTCATGTTGCGGGTGAGCGCGACCCGGGCGGCTTCGATCTGGGTGTTGGTGATCCAGGCGCGTTCCAGCGTCTGGAGGCCGAATTCGCCGAAGTCGATTCGCAGATTGCGTGAAGCCGTCCCCTTGCGGCTGCCCCGCTGGGTCTTGCGATACTTCACTCGTTTGGGCATCAATGGCATGGCGATCTCTCTTTCTTAAAAACTCGTTAGGCTGCGGCGGCTGGTTCCGGCGTCGCGGCGGGCGCGTTCGCCGGGGTGGCGGGCGCTTCTTCCTTCTTACAAATCCAGCATTTCACGCCGATTTTTCCGTAGACGGTGTTCGCCTCGGCGAAGCCGTAATCGATCGGGGTGCGGAGAGTATGGAGCGGAACTTTGCCTTCGCGATACCATTCCGAACGGGAAATTTCCGCGCCGTTGAGACGACCCGAGCTGCGCAAACGAATGCCCTGCGCACCGAAGTCCATCGCGATCTGCACCGCTTTTTTCATCGCGCGGCGATAAGCGATCCGACGCTCGATCTGGAGCGCGACGTTCTCGGCCACGAGCTGGGCGTCGAGTTCCGGAGTCTTGATTTCCTGGATGTCGATCTTGATCTGCTTGCCCTGCGCCATGCGCGAGATTTCCTCGGTCATCTTCTCGATCTCGGCGCCTTTGCGTCCGATGACGATGCCGGGGCGGGCGGTATGGATGGTGACGCGGATAGAGTTCCAGGCGCGCTCGATGATGATCTTCGCGACCGCGGCGAACTGAAGCTTCTTCTTCACGTAGTCGCGAATCTTGATGTCGTTATGCAAGAACCCAGGCATCTCCTGGGGCGAGGCGTACCAGCGCGAACGCCAGTCGCGGTTCACACCGAGACGAAAACCGATTGGATTAACTTTCTGTCCCATGAATTAGCTTTCTGATTTTTCCGTGCTCGCTGCCGTTTCTTCGGCGGCGGTCTCGGCTTTCGCCTCGGCCTTGGTCGTTTTCGCGGTCGGCGCCTTTTTCTTCTTCGCTCCGCCCGGCTTCTTCGCCTTCTTCTCGCGCGTCTTGATCTCGATCTCGTCGGTCAAAATGATGCGGATATGAGCGCTCCGTTTGCGGATGGTGCTGCCACTTCCGCGGGCGCGGGTCATCATCCGCTTCATCGTCGGGCCCTCGCCAACGGTGGCTTCTTTCACGACCAGCGAGTCGACGCGCAGGTTGGCGTTATTTTCCGCGTTGGCGATGGCACTTTTCAGCGTCTTGCTGATCATGCCGGCCGCTTTCTTGGGGCTGAACGCAACAATGTCGAGCGCTGCCGAAACCGGCAGGCCCTGAATGGCACGAGTGACTTCGCGCGCTTTGAACGCCGAAATCTTCGCGTAACGATATGTCGAGCTTACTTGCATTTACTTTAAACTTATTTCCTGGCGGGCATCCACTTGGAGGCGATCGCCAACTTTTATTTTTACCTTCTCCGAATCCAGTTCTTGAATCACCGCCCCGCTGATTTTCTCGCGCACGTCCACCACTCGCAGGGTCGCGACCGTTTTCCCGCCGCGCACCACGCGCAACGGCATCCCGATCTTCACTCCCTGCTGCGCCCCGAGGTTGCCGACTACGAGCGACCACTCCTCTTTCACACTCAGGACCTTGCCGTCCATCAGGTCCGGCCGGCCTTCTTCGTTAGGCGCGTCTTTCGCCATCAGGAGCTGGTTGGTCGAGCGCAACTGCGCTTCCACTTCCGCTCGCGCCTGAGGATCCGCGTTCTGCGTGCTCTTCACGTAGCGCAGCATCGTTTCGATCAATTGCAGCAACTGCTCACGGTAAGCTTCCTTCTCCTTGTTCAGGAGTTGCAGGTCGCTCACGGCGGCCAATAAACGCTGCTCGAGTTTGGCCCGGTCCTTACTGACCGATTCAATTCCAAGAGCGTCCATCCGCAATTGCAGCTCGGAGAATTTCCGGCGAAACAATTCCGCTTCCGCGTTCGAGACGACGAGACTGTCAGTCAGCGTCTTCTGCGTTTCGCGGTCGAGCGAGAGCTGTTTGCGCAAGAGATCATTCTGCGAAAACAACGTCTCCGACGTCACTTTCGCCTCTGCGATTTCAAGATTTGGATCTGACAAAGAACTATCTTCTGCCGCCAGCCCGGGGGCCGACAACAGACACACCAGCACAAACTTGAGCCGGAGATTGAGAGCGGAGACTTTCATCCCATCCTCTCAATCCGCAACCATTGGTTGAACTACTTCGTCACCTTCGCGGTGTGCGACCCGTGCTTCTTAAAGATTCGGGTAGGTGAAAACTCGCCGAGTTTGTGGCCGACCATATTTTCGGTCACGAACACGGATTGAAAAATTTTACCGTTATGGACGAGGAAGGTATGCCCCACGAAATCCGGGGTCACCATCGAGCGGCGGGACCAGGTCTTGACCGGTTTCTTCACGCCCGAGCTGTTCATCTTGTCGATCTTCTCGAGAAGATGCGGCTCTACAAAAGGTCCTTTTTTTAGTGATCTGCCCATAACAAATTAGCTCTTCTTCTTCCGGTTGACCCGACGGTCCTGCATGATGAAGCGATCGCTCGGCTTGCGTTTCGAGCGTGTTTTGAAACCTTTCGCCAACTGGCCCCACGGACTGGTCAGATGCTGGCGTCCGCCACCACCCTTGGATTTACCCTGACCCCCGCCGTTCGGGTGATCGATCGGGTTCATGACCATGCCGCGCACGGTCGGGCGAACACCCTTCCAGCGTGACCGGCCGGCTTTGCCACTGACCACGTTCATGTGATCGACGTTGCCCACCTGGCCCATCGTCGCGCAGCAGGTGTCGTGGATACGGCGAATCTCGCCCGAAGGCAATTTGACCAGCGCATAGCCGCCTTCGCGGTTGCTCAGGGTGGCCTGCTGCCCGGCGCTGCGCGCAACCTGGCCGCCGCGACCGGGAGCGATCTCGATATTATGAATGCCGGAGCCAAGCGGGATCTCACTCAAGGGAAGCGAGTTTCCGATCGCGGGAGGCGCGGTGGGCCCGGACATCACTTTCGCGCCAGCCATTAGGCCATCCGGCGCGAGGATATAGCTCATCTCGCCGTCGGCGTATTTGATCAGGGCGATGCGCGCGGTGCGATTCGGATCGTACTCGATACCGACAACCTCGGCCGCAATACCATGTTTGCGACGCTTGAAGTCGACCTTGCGGTATTTCTGCTTGTGCCCGCCGCCGATATGACGCGAGGTCAGGCGGCCCTTGTTGTTGCGGCCGCCGCTGCGTTTCTTCACCTCGGTCAGCGCATGATGCGGCTTCGACTTGGTAATTTCGGAAAAGGTCGAGAGCGTTTTGAAACGCTGCGTCGGGGTAAGTGGGCGATATGCTCTGATGGCCATAATTAATTAGACGAGATCGATCTTCTCGCCCTCCTTCAGGGTCACGATGGCTTTCTTCCAGTGCGCCTTGCGGCCGAAATCAGCGCGGCGTTCGCGCTTTTTTTTGCCGGCGTAATTGCAGGTGTTGACGGACACGACCTTCTTCTTGAAGAGAAGCTCGATCGCCTGCTTGATCTGGATTTTGTTCGCGCGCGGGTTCACGCGGAAGACGTACTGATTGAGCTTTTCGCTCAAGAGCGAGGCCTTTTCGGTCAACTGCACCGTCTGGATTAAATCGTAGGGCTCGTTCATGAGTTTGTCCTTGAAGCCAACTGCTCGAGCGCCTTGTCGGTCACGATGATTTTGTCGAAGGCGAGCAACTGCTCGGTGTTCACGTCGGTCGCGGTCGCGAGCAGGACCGGCTTCACGTTGCGCGCGGAGCGGTAGAGCGTCTCCTCAAACGAATCGGAGATGAGCAGAACCTTCTTCGCGTCGGTGTGGCCTTTGACCAGGCTAATGAAAGCCTTGGTCTTCGGTTCCTTCACGCTGAAACTGTCCACCGTCATGACGTCGCCCGCCTTGATCCGCTCGCTCAGCGCTTTTTGGAAAGCGAGGCGGCGAACTGTCTTGGAAACTTTCTTGGTGTAATCGCGCGGCTTCGGGCCGAACACGACACCACCCCCACGCCAGATCGGCGATGACTTGTAACCGGCACGCGCCCGACCGGTGCCCTTTTGGCGCCACGGTTTTGCGCCGGAGAGATTCACCTCGGCCTTCGTCTTGGTGTTGGCCGAACCGGAACGGCGCGCCGCGCGCATGGCCACGACGGCATCATGCATCGCCTGCGTCCCGCGACCGTTCTCGATCAGGTTGATCTTCGCCTCTTTCGCGGCGTCTGCGGTTAAAACTTTCGCGCTCATTTACTGGCCTCGGCTGCGACGGCGGGTTTCTTCAAGGCCGGACGAACGACAACGTAGCTGCCATTCGCGCCCGGGACGGCACCGCTGATTAAAATCACTTTGTCCGCTTCGCGCACCTGCAGGACCTGCAGGTTCTGCACGGTCACGCGCTCGTCACCCATGTGCCCGGGCATGCCCATGTTTTTCCAGATGCGGCCCGGGGTGGAACGATTGCCGATGGCGCCGTTGCGTCGGTGCGTCTTGGAACCGTGCGCCGCGCCCTGGCCATGGAAATTGTGCTTCTTCATCACGCCTTGGAAACCTTTGCCCTTCGACTTGCCGACGACGTCGACCCAATCACCGGCCTGAAATTGCGTGACCGCCAGATCGATGTCGCCTTCCGGCGCATCTTCCTTGAGGCGGAATTCCCGAACGAGTTTCTTCGGCTCCGAATTGGCCTTGCCGAATCCGCCGAGGAGCGCCTTCGTCACGCGCGATTCTTTCTGCACGTCGAAGCCGACCTGGATGGCGGAGTAGCCGTCGCTTTCCGTCGTTAGGCGACGCAGCAGCGTATTATCGCCGGCGGCGATCACGGTCACCGGGCGCAGCTTGCCATTGGCGTCGTAGACGCTGGTCATGCCGATTTTTTTTCCTAAAAGTCCGATGCTCATGGTCGTGGGCTGACAAAAGTGGTGCTGCTAAAAATTAGATCTTGATCGTGATATCCACGCCCGCCGGCAGGTTGAGTTTCTTCAACTCGTCCACCGTCTTGGCGGTCGGCTCGATGATGTCGAGCAGGCGCTTGTGGGTGCGGATTTCAAATTGGTCCATCGACTTTTTGTCGACGTGCGGAGAGCGGTTGACCGTGAATTTTTCGATCAGGGTCGGAAGCGGGATCGGTCCCGCCACCCGGGCGCCGGTGCGCTTGGCCGTCTCGACGATGTCGACGGCGGATTGATCGAGCATCCGATGGTCGAATGCTTTCAAGCGAATGCGAATACGTTGTGCGTCGGCCACGTTATTTGGTCTCCTTCTGGTCGAGCACGGCCGCAACGAGCTGTGACGGCACTTGTTCGAAATGTGACGGCTCCATCGAGTAACTCGAGCGGCCTTTGGAAAGTGAGCGGATGGCAGTCGCGTAACCGAACATCTCGGCCAGCGGCACTTCGGCCTGCACCATGGTGAGGTTGCCCTTCACTTCGATGCTGGCGATTTTGCCGCGGCGGCGATTCAAATCGCCCATGATGTCGCCCTGATATTCTTCCGGGGTGGCGTTTTCCACCTTCATGATCGGCTCGAGCAGAATCGGCTTGGCCTTCTTGAAAGCGTCTTTGACTGCGAAAATCGCCGCGAGCTTGAACGCCATTTCGTTCGAATCGACGTCGTGATAGGAGCCGTCGATGATGTCGATATTGGCGTCGATCACCTGATAGCCGCCGATGACGCCGTTGAGCATCGCTTCTTCGATGCCCTTCTTGCAGGCCGGGATGTATTCCTTCGGGATGTTGCCGCCCACGACCTTGTTCTCAATCGTGATGCCTTTGCCGCGCTCGTTAGGCTGGACCTTGACGATGACGTGGCCGTACTGACCACGGCCACCCGACTGCTTGATCAGCTTGCCTTCGCCGTCGGCCGGGCTGGTGATGGTTTCGCGATAAGCGATCTGCGGTTTGCCCGCGTTCGCGTCCACCTTGAATTCGCGCAACATGCGGTCGCGGATGATTTCGAGGTGAAGCTCGCCCATGCCGGCGATGATTGTCTGGCCGGTGTCTTCGTGGGTGTAGACTTTGAAGGTCGGATCTTCTTCGGAGAGACGCTGGAGCGCGACGCCCATCTTTTCCTGGTCTTGCTTGGTCTTCGGCTCGATCGCCATCGAGATAACCGGATCAGGGAAGGAGGGCGGCTCGAGCAGGATGGGATAATCCTCATCACAAAGCGTGTCGCCCGTCGTGATGTTCTTAATGCCGACAATCGCCGCGATGTCGCCTGCGTAACAGGTGTCGATGTCTTCGCGCTTGTCGGCCTGAATCTGGATGAGACGCGAGATGCGCTCGCGCTTGTTCGTGCGCGGGTTGTAAACGTTGTCGCCCTTGCTCAGCGAACCGGAGTAAACGCGGAAGAAAACGAGTTTTCCAACGAACGGATCGCTCCAAAGCTTGAACGCGAGCGAACAGAATTTGCCGTTGTCGTCCGTCGGCGCTTCCATTTTCTCGTGCGTGTCGGGTTCCATCCCGACCGCCGGCGGAATGTCGAGCGGGCCCGGGAGATAATCGATCACGGCGTCGACGAGATACTGGACGCCCTTGTTCTTGAACGCCGATCCACCAACGACCGGCACAAATTTGTTCGCGATCGTCTGGCGACGAATGCCCGCCTTGAGCATCTGCGGAGTGATTTCCTTCTCTTCGAGCACCGCTTCCGCGATCTCGTCGTCGATGTTGGATATTTGCTCTACCAGCGTCGCGTAGGCTTTCTCGACCTGCTCCTTGTTCTCCTCGGGGATGTCGCGCACTTCGTAGACGGACCCCATCGAATCGTCGTCGAGATAGAAAACCGCCTTGCGGTTCACCACGTCGAGCTGGCCCTTGAGATAGTCTTCCTTGCCCAGCGGAATCAGAATCGGCCAGGCATTTGCGCCCAGCTTCTTGTGCATCGAATCGATCGAGGCATCGAAATCCGCGCCGACGCGGTCCATCTTGTTGATGAAAGCGATGCGCGGAACCAAATACTTGTTTGCCTGCCGCCAGACGGTCTCCGATTGCGGCTGCACGCCGGCGACCGCGTCGAAGACGGCGATCGCGCCGTCGAGCACGCGGAGCGAACGCTCGACCTCGGCCGTGAAATCCACGTGGCCGGGCGTGTCGATGATGTTGACGCGCATTTTGATGTCCTCAAACATCTTGTAGACGCCGGCTTCCTTCTTCTGCATCCAGGCGCAGGTCGTGGCGGCGGACGTGATCGTGATCCCGCGCTCGCGTTCCTGCTCCATCCAATCGGTCACGGTCGTGCCTTCGTGCACTTCACCGATCTTGTGGATCATGCCGGTGTAAAAAAGGATCCGCTCAGTCAGGGTCGTCTTGCCGGCGTCGATGTGCGCGGCGATGCCGATGTTCCGCGTCTTTTCGAGCGGGAACTTGCGGTTCGGCGAATTCGGATTCGACGATTTGGGTTTATCTAGAGTCGCAGAGGCCATGACGGGAGATTTTCTTTACCAGCGGAAATGTGCGAAGGCGCGGTTCGCTTGCGCCATCTTATGAGTGTCGTCGCGTTTCTTGATCGCGTTGCCTTGTCCAGCCGCGGCGTCCTTCAATTCATGGGCGAGGGCATCCGCCATCGGCATGCCGCGACGGTTGTCGGCGTAGGTCACGATCCAGCGCATCGCGAGCGAGACTTGGCGGGAAGCGGTCACTTCCATCGGAACCTGATAGGTCGCACCACCAACGCGGCGGGATTTC
>MWWA01000174.1_pt1 | contig 19263 bp, 17 predicted proteins | sample 1047341 | NCBI WGS metagenome assembly MWWA01 (sample SAMN06349978, study PRJNA376086) | soil metagenome | isolation source: MS5-1 sample Antarctic (ecotone) soil | place: Antarctica | collected 2015-01-13
GTACAGCAGTGCTTTAAAAGCCTATTTAGGTTAATTTTATTTTCAATGATCTTTACATTGAGCCCTGGTCTGGTACCAGGGTTTTTTTTATAGTATTTGAACATGAGAATTAGGGTATAAGAAAAACTACTGTAGTTGATTTCTAATCTAATCCGGTTAAATTTGCTGCTTTATAAAATTCAATTAAAATAAAAATCCACAATAAATAAAATGGTACAGGCTTCAGAAAAAGTTCATTGCTTAATTATAGGTTCAGGACCTGCGGGTTACACTGCTGCAATTTATGCTGCAAGAGCAGATATGAAACCGGTATTATACCAGGGCATTCAACCGGGAGGACAATTGACTATAACTACGGAAGTTGAAAACTATCCTGGTTATGCAGATGGGATACAAGGACCGCAAATGATGATTGATTTTGAAAAACAAGCTGTTAGGATGGGGGCAGACATACAGTTCGGTCTTGCAACCAAGGTTGATTTTATGGAACAGCCATTGAAAGTATGGATCGATGATGAAAAATTAATTGAGGCTGATGCGGTAATCATTGCAACTGGTGCCTCTGCCAAATGGCTTGGTTTGGAAAGTGAACAAAGATTAAATGGATATGGCGTTAGTGCTTGTGCTGTATGCGATGGCTTTTTCTTTAAGGGGAAAGAAGTAGCTATCGTTGGTGCTGGCGATACGGCTGCTGAAGAAGCTCTTTATCTTTCCAAATTATGTTCTACGGTTCATATGTTTATTCGCAAAAGCGAAATGAAAGCTTCAAAAATTATGCAGGAAAGAGTGTTCAAAACTCCCAATATTAAAATTTACTGGAATACAGAAACAATGGAGGTGTTGGGCGAAAAGAAAGTAAATGCTGTAAAAGTGAAGAATAATCAAACAGGCAGTGAACAGGAAATTCCGGTTAGTGGATTTTTCGTTGCGATTGGCCATGAACCCAATTCAGCTATTTTTAAGGGTTGGGTTGATATGGATGAAGCCGGCTACCTGGTAACAATTCCCGGATCTACCAAAACAAATGTTGAAGGTGTTTTTGCTGCAGGTGATATACAGGACAAGATATACCGGCAAGCAGTAACCGCAGCAGGAAGCGGTTGTATGGCTGCACTCGATGCAGAAAGGTATCTTAGCGCTAAAGGGCATATTTAGCATACGCAATTCAAAATTTTTGTTATGACCCATCATTCCCATCAATTAACTATTGAATTGAAACAGGTTCGATTATATGGCTATCACGGCTTGTATGAGAATGAATCATTTACCGGTAATGAATTTGAGATCGACCTTCATGTTCGCATTGAACCTACAGTAGCTGTTATTCGTAACATAGACGAATCAATTAGTTATGTAAACTTGTTTGAGCTGTTGAAAAAAAGAATGCAGCAAAGCGAGGCATTATTAGAAACATTGGCAATGGAAATAGCTAACTTGATTCATAAAGAATATACAGGCGTAAAAGAAGTAACGATCTCTATTACAAAGATCACTCCACCATTCGAGAATTTCTCAGGAAAAGTAGGTGTTACTTATCAGAAATCTTTTTAGTCTACATACATAAATCAGATCACTTTCAGTTTCCATCTCCCGGTTCTCATATAAAGAAACGATAGAGCGAATAAGCTTAACCAGTATATCCACTCAGCCATCCAGCCATAGCTTACAGGCATTTTCCATTTCTCCATAATAAAGTAAACATATAGGCAATAAAAAATGATAGCCACTACTTCGATCAGTAAAGTGATCCGGCTGTTACCTGTACCAGTCACTGCATTCAACCAAACGGATGCAAATGTCATAAAGATCATGGCTATTGAAATTACCCGTACCACGGGTATCGCAGCATTTAAAAATTCCTGTGGTTGACCATAAACAGAGAGCAAAACCGATGGAAATAAATTTAAAAGTACGGCTGCAGAAATTGATCCGATCAAACTTAATTTAATGATCTTATGTACCAGTTTAATGACTTCTGGTTGTCGTTGCTGCCCCATAACATTACTCACCATAGTATTTGCTGTGGCAGCAAAAGCCCAGATAAAAACACCGAAAAATCCAAAAACATTTCGCATCGTATTCGAAACCGCCAGGTCGTATGGATTTGACTGGTTTCTTTCAATCAAAATAAAAAAGAACTCCCAACTTATAATACTGATAGCATGTTGAAAGATCAATGGTGAAGACATCGATAAAATGAGTTTCATCACTTTTTTATCCAGTCTGAATGTGGCAAATAATGAAAACCGTTTGCTGATACCTTTGAACAGGATCACCAGGTAAATAACCAGCATGCCTATAAATTCTGCAATAACAGAAGCTATAGCGGCACCGTTAAAACCGAATGCTGGCAATCCCATTTTACCAAATATCAATGCATAATCAAGTATGATATTAGTTCCTGTTTCTGCAATACTTCCGATCACCAGGTATCTGGCCTGGTTAGTTCCTACGAGTAATGCATTACGCATCTGAAAAATATAAAGAAAAGGTAAACCCCATATCCGGATCTTTAAAAATGATATGGACTGCTCGTATTTTTCAGGAGAACTGAGCGCATATTTTAATATGACAGGCGCTGCATAATAAGTCAGTAGAATACCTAACACCGCAATACCCATGGCGATATAAACACCCTGGTTAAAAAGCTTTCCAATTTCATTAATTCTCCCTTCACCTGCTCTTCTTGAAATCAATGCCTGCAGTCCATTGTTCAAACCATAACCAATACCTGCGAAAATCAGGTAATATACTCCGGTGATGCTGGCCACTGCCAGGGCTTCCGTACTGTAATGCCCCAGGAATATATTATTGGTTATAAAATTTAATTGAGGAACTAATATGGCAAGACTGATGGGTAAGGCGATCTTAAGAATCTGCCTGTTTGTGACCGTTAATTGGAGTGAATTTTTTTCGGATGCCATTGGTTAAGTCCGCAAACCTACAATTTAAATGCTTGCAGAAACCAATGGATAGGACACATGCTTCGATAAAAAAAATTACATTGCAGCGTTAAAAAATAGTTTGTGAATCAATTATTAAATATTCAACCAGGTGCTCAGGCAGATGCGGCTCAATCAGTTTTATTGATGGAGGCGGGTCTGCAACATGTTTTCTTCGGCATAATGAGTATGGGCAACAAAGAAATTCAACAGGCTTCGTTTTATTCCTGTAATCAGCAAGAGGAGGATGTTATACTTCACCAGGTATTTGAAAAACATCCGGAGTTAAAAGCTTCTTTTTACCAGGTAATAATTGGTTTTCAATTTGCGCAAAATGTTTTGATCCCTGACAAATTTTACCAGGAACAATCTACGCATGCTTTATTAGAAGTTTTACATGGCCACTCAAATAATAATAAAGTGATCAGTGAACAAGTAGAAGGGTTTGGTTTTTACAATGCATATCAGGCACCGCAACATATTTATAATTGGATGAACCGGCATTACAGTCATGCAAAATATTTGCATGGATATACCGCTGGCATTCGTAACATCCACTTCTCACCGGATGAAACGCCTCAATTGATCGTTGATTTTAAACCTTCGCAAATTACAGTGTATGCATTAAAGCATAATCAATTGCAACTGGTGCAAATGTTTCCATATGAGTCACCCTCGGATGTTGTTTATTACCTGGCAAGAATTTGCTTCCAGTTGGGTATTCTGCAGCAGGAAGTGAAAATAATTATTGAAGGTTTAATTGATGAATCATCGGCAGCTTACGCAAATCTGCATAAATATTTCACGAATGTACAATTTAGCCAGGTACCAGACCAGGTGCGTTTTGCAGATAATTTTAATGAACACCCGGCACACTTTTTTTCATCCATATACAAATTGGCTGCATGCGTATCATAAGTGGTTCACTGGGTGGAAGAAAAGTAAAACCGCCTGCTAAAATGCCCCACACCAGGCCTACAACAGATATTGCCAAAGAAGCACTCTTTAATATTTTACAAAACAATATTGATTTTGAAGATTTGAAAACATTGGATTTGTTTGGGGGCACTGGAAGTATAAGTTATGAATTGGCTTCACGGGGCGCAAAAGATTTGACTGTGGTTGAAAAAGATGAAAAGATGTACAATTTTATTAAATCAACCGCAGCTGAATTTAAAATTCCAAATTTCAATGTGGTGAAAATGGATGTATTCAGGTTTATTGAACAATGCGATGAAAAATTTGATTTCATATTTGCGGGTCCTCCTTATGCATTAACTACCATCGATGATTTGCCCGTTAAAATTTTTGAAAAAAAGTTATTAATAAAAGATGGATGGTTTGTGCTTGAACATACTCCCCGCAATAACTATAAAGGGCAACCGCATTTTCATGAGGAAAGAACATATGGTACTACTGTATTTTCCATTTTTATTGAATCCTGATCATTTAAATCGAATGCATGAAGAAAACGGAAGCAAGGTCATTATTTAAACAACAGCGATCGGAATTGGCGGAACAGGAAATGGATAAGTTAAACGATTTAATGTTGATCCAGTTTCAAAGTTGCGATCTGCCTTTTGTTGATTGTCTTTTTAGTTATTGGCCCATACAGGAGAATAACGAACCGGCTACACATCTCTTTACTGAATTTCTACGGTTCAGAAATCCGGGTATGCAGGTGCTTTACCCAAAATCTGATTTCGAAAAAAATGCCATGCATGCTGTGGTAACGGATATAGATACTCCTTTTGAAAAACATGAATACAATATTTATGAACCTGCCAGCGACCAGGTGGTTGACCCAAAAACGATCGATCTTGTTTTTGTTCCACTGATTATATGCGATCATCGGGGTTACAGGGTAGGATATGGTAAAGGATTTTATGACAGGTATCTTGCCCAATGCCGTGCAGATTGTATAAAGATTGGTTGTTCATTTTTTGAGCCCATTCCCATGCTGGAAGATGCCAACGAATTTGATGTACCTTTAGACCTTTGTATTACACCCCAAAACGTGTATGTTTTTTAACGGCTTCCTTAAATCATTTCGCATTTTGTTAATACCATTCTCTATTTTTTATTGGGTGGCCATATGGGTGCGCAACAAACTTTATGATGCTGGTTTATTTAAATCGGTAAGTTTTAATCTGCCATTAATTAATGTAGGCAACTTGTCAATAGGTGGGACCGGGAAATCTCCTATGATTGAATATCTCACCCGTTTACTTCAAAATGAAAGAAAAATAAGTATTCTGAGTCGGGGTTATAAAAGAAAAACGAAAGGTTATAACCTTGCCAATGAACATTCAACCGCACTTGAAATTGGCGATGAGCCTTTGCAATTTCATAAAAAATTTCCCGGAGTGGCGGTGGCTGTTGGCGAAGAAAGGATTGCGGCTATTCCCCAGCTTTTGCAGGACAGGCCAAATACTGATGTGATTTTATTGGATGATGCTTTTCAACATCGTTCTATTAAAGCTGGTTTGAATATTTTATTAACCGATTGCAGCAACTTATTCACCCGGGACTTTTATTTACCGGCAGGTGATCTCAGGGATCTTAAAGAAAGCTATAAAAGAGCGGACATCATCGTAGTAACAAAATGTCGCTTTGATCTTTTTCAAAAAACAAAAGAAGAAACCATCAAAGAAATCGATCCGCTGCCACACCAGCATATTTTTTTCACCACTATCGAATTTGGGCTGCCATACCATATCCTATCTTATCACCAGCATAAGGTTATAAACGAACAAACAGAAGTGTTGCTGGTAACTGGAATTGCCAATCCTGAGCCTCTAAAAAACTATCTTGACGAACAGTGCGACCTTTACAATATGATCACATACCGGGATCACCATATTTTTACTATAGATGACTGGAAAGATATCGGCAAACGTTTTGCATCAATGGAATCGCAGGATAAGATCATTCTTACAACGGAAAAGGATGCCATGCGGTTAATAAAATTTGAAAGCAAAGCGGTGGAATTGCCTTTATTTGTAATTCCAATTGAACATCGGTTTTTGTTTAATGAAGGTTCAGAGTTTGATCATTTGGTGATTAAATTCATACAACAGTTTAATCCTGGATCTGAGGCTGCCAACATGCGGCAACCATTCATGAATGCGGTTGATCATCAAAAAGAAAATTAGTATGGGACGAAAAAACGACAAAGAGAAAAAAAATAAAAGATCGGCAAAAGAAGTAACCATCAAAGGTGTATTGGATATTACACGTGCGGGTATGGGATATGTTGTAGTTGAAAATGTGGAATCGGATATTATGGTAAAACCAGGCGATTTCAATACTGCTCTTCATGGTGATACCGTGCGGGTTAAAATCAAAGACGGACAAACTGGTAAAAGAATGCAGGGTGTGATAACGGAGGTGGTTAAACGAAAACAAAACGAGTTTATCGGACGGCTTGAAGAAAATAAAAACTTCGCTTTTTTTATTCCTGAAATGGAAAAACCCATGCCCGATGTATATATTTCTCAAAAAAATTTCAATGGAGCAAAAGATGGCGATCGGGTAGTGGTTCGTTTATTGGAATGGGAAAAAGCAGGTAAACGTCCTGAAGGTGAAGTGATATCTGTTCTTGATCCGGAAGATCAGAATGACATGGTGATGAAGGAAATCCTTTTGCAGAATGGCTTTCCATTAATTTTTCCCGATAATGTGCAGGAAGAGGCTGCAAGGCTCCCGGAGACTATAGGTCAAAAGGAAATTGATAGCAGGCGGGATTTCAGGAACGAACTTACTTTAACGATAGATCCATTCGATGCAAAAGATTTTGACGATGCATTATCCATTAAAATATTACCCAACGGTCATTATGAAATTGGTGTTCACATTGCTGATGTAAGTCATTACGTTTTAGCGGGGACTGAATTGGATAACGAAGCCTATGAAAGAGCAACATCTGTTTATTTGCCCGACAGGGTTAATCCAATGTTACCAGAACATATTTCAAATGTTTTATGTTCACTTCGTCCCAAAGAAGATAAACTAACTTTTTCTGCGGTATTTGAAATGGACGCGGAAGGAAAAGTGTATAAACATTGGTTAGGTCGAACGATCATCCATTCCAATCATCGTTTTACATACGAAGAGGTGCAGGAGATCATTGAAACAGGTGAAGGATTATACAGGGATGAAGTGATCCTCTTTAATAATATCGCTAAAAAATTAAGAGCTCAGCGATTTACAAAAGGAGCCATTAATTTTTCATCAACTGAAGTTCGGTTTAAGCTGGATGAAAAAGGAAAACCCATTGGAATTGTTGTAAAGGAAAGTAAAGAATCGCACCAGCTTATTGAAGAATTTATGTTGCTGGCCAATCGTTTTGTTGCACAACATTTTTCAAAAATTATCGTGAATGAAAAACCCTTACCGGCACCTTACCGAGTGCATGATAATCCAGATGAAGAAAAGTTGTTACCCTTTGTAGCATTTGCACGGAAATTCGGACATAAGTTCGACACCTCTTCACCTGAATCTATCACAACTTCTTTTAACCAGATGTTGAGTGAGGTGAAAGGTAAGCCCGAGCAGCATGTGCTGGAACAATTGGGTATTCGCACCATGGCCAAGGCTGTTTACACAACTGAGAATATTGGTCACTTCGGTTTGGGATTTGAGAACTACTGTCATTTCACCTCACCCATTCGTCGTTATCCCGATGTGATGGTTCATCGTTTATTACAACAAACGCTGGATAAGCAGTATTTGATTGATAAAAAAATGGAAGCCAAATGCAGGCATTGCAGTGAAAGAGAAAGAGCCGCCATGGAAAGTGAAAGATCCGCATCGAAATACAAGCAGGTTGAATACATGAAGAACTTTTTGGGTGAAGAATTTGAAGGAGTGATCAGTGGCGTTACTTCATTTGGTTTTTTTGTTGAAACGGTTTTGCATAAATGCGAAGGGTTAGTAAGTATTGCCAGCTTATCTCATTATGATGATTTCAGGCATGTGGAAAGCGAGTATGCATTGGCGGGGTTACGAAGTGGTAAACAATTCCGCATGGGTGATAAAGTGAGTATTAAAGTGGTGGCGGCAAACTTGATAAAACGCCAGCTTGATTATGAATGGGTGGTTGCAACCAGTATGAAAGAAGAACATGAAATGAATATGTCAACACAGGAAAGGCAAAAGACTACGCAACAAAAAAAGAAATCTGCAAAGACTTCTAAAGCGGTAAAAAAGAATGGTCAATCCGGTAATGGAAAAACCGGGAAGAAAAACGGAAATAATAAATAATCATGCACGCTTTTGAAACACTGTCAGAAAAATTTTCAGCGCAATTCAACAGGTCACATTTTCCCGCAGAGCCTTCGTCATTATATCAACCAAATGAGTATTTTTTAAAGCTTGGTGGCAAACGGGTGCGCCCGGTACTTTGTTTGATGGGTAATGAATTATTTGGTGAAATTGAATCAGATGCCTGGCATGTTTCCAATGCTATTGAACTCTTTCACAATTTTACATTGATACATGATGATATAATGGATAAAGCCCCTCTGCGCAGAGGTTTGCAAACACTTCACACAAAATATGGTGAGAGTACGGCATTACTTGCCGGCGATGTTATGTTGGTGGTGGCCTTTGATTATTTAAATCATATAGGTACCCAATTTATTCATCGCATCATCCGCATATTTAATCAAACAGCTATGAAAGTTTGCGAAGGACAGCAACTGGATATGGATTTTGAAAAAAGGAATGAAGTCGGCCTGGATGAATATATTGAAATGATCGGTTTAAAAACTTCCGTAATGCTTGCGGGCAGTTTACAAATGGGCGCCATCTTGGGTTGTGCCGGAGAACGGAATCAACATTTATTGTATGAGTTTGGCAGAAAACTGGGACTTGCATTCCAGGTGCAGGATGATTACCTTGATGCTTTTGGCGATCCGGGCAAATTTGGTAAACAAGTGGGGGGTGATATTATAAGCAATAAGAAAACATTTTTGCAAATACATGCCTGGGAAGTTGCTGATTCATCACAAAAAGAAGAACTGCTTTTTTTGTCTCAAAATAATGACCCGGCAAAAGTGGAACGTACCCTTCAGTTATACCATGATTGTGGCGCTGATGAATGGACATGCAGGCTGAAAGATAAATATCTTGATGAGGCATTGGCGCATTTAGAAGATATTGCGGTAGTGAGTAAAAGAAAAGAACCGCTTAAGGAGTTGGCTCATTACCTGGTGCAACGTCAAAGCTGAAAAATAATTTTTTGTTTTTGATCTAAATGGTGTCTATTTAAAAAAGGAAGTCGCTTTATTAATTAATCCAGCCATTCTAATTAATCAATTCATGCAATCCGATAAGTCCATACCGCAAGCAACACTATTCCAGGCATTGATTCCTATCATTGTTTTAATTGTACTCCTTACATTCAATGTAATGTTTTATGGAGATATGGCCACATCCGGGGCCAACCAACTGGCATTGATACTGGCAGCAACCGCCGCTGCACTGGTCGGATTTTCTTTAAAAGTTTCTTTTTCTAGAATGCTGAAAGGCATTGTTGACAGTATAACTGCATCTATGAGTGCCATCCTCATATTGTTGCTGATTGGCGCTTTAGCAGGCACCTGGCTGATAAGTGGCATTGTACCCACCATGATTTATTACGGATTGCAAGTACTAAATCCAACTATATTTTTAACGGCTGCAGTTATCGTGTGCGCCATTGTATCAATTGCTACGGGAAGTTCCTGGTCAACGGTGGCCACAGTTGGTATTGCATTATTGGGAATCGGTAAAGCATTGAATATCGGTGAAGGCTGGATTGCAGGCGCCATAATTTCCGGTGCTTATTTTGGAGATAAATTATCGCCTATGTCGGATACAACAAACCTGGCACCAGCTATGGCAGGCACAGATTTGTTTACGCATATCCGTTATATGTTGATCACCACAGTACCTTCTATGATCCTGACACTTTTGATTTTTTTAGGTGTTGGTTTATTCACTGATCATGATGCATCTGTAAACAACACCGCTGCACTTTCAGAAGCCGTAAGGGAAAAGTTTTACATTTCCCCTGTGTTATTTATTGCACCTGCTATTGTAATCTGGATGATTGTTAAAAAAGTAAACGCCCTACCCGCATTATTAGCAGGCGTTTTACTGGGTGCATTGTTTGCGGTTATTTTTCAACCACATATTATAGCGGAAGTTGCAGGTGCCACAGGAAGTTATGTAAAACAATCTTACATGGCCATCATAAATGCAATGGGCGGATCTGTTTCTGTTGCATCAGATAATGAAATTGCTGCCGGATTATTAAGTTCACGAGGCATGGCCGGCATGTTAAATACTATCTGGCTTATTCTATGTGCGCTGTCATTTGGTGGTGTAATGGAGGCAGTAGGCTTATTAAAACGCATCACCAGTCCACTTGTAAAAAAAGCCAAATCAAATGGTTCTCTGGTTGCCACCACGGCCGGAAGCTGTGTATTTATTAATGTAACCGCATCCGATCAATACCTCTCCATTGTAGTTCCTGGGAAAATGTTTGCCCAAACATATAAGGAAAGAGGATTGGCACCGCAAAACCTGAGTCGCACCCTGGAAGATGCAGGAACCGTCACATCTGTACTTGTTCCCTGGAATACCTGTGGTGCCACGCAAACCGCTGTTTTGGGTGTTTCAACTTTCGTTTATGCACCATTTTGTTTCTTTAATATTATCAGTCCTTTTATGACTATCCTGGTGGCTTACCTGGGTTTTAAAGTTGCCAAACTTCCGCCTTCAAAAATGGATGATGTTCATCCTGCACAGGTCTCTGATGATCCTTCAGAAAAACCGGTAGAATATATGCAGTAAATTTTATCTTATTTTACCGTTATGTTCAAGCGCTAAGATTTAAACTATCTTTTTCAGTTTCCGGCTTAATTTTGTGCCATGAAATTCCAGGTAGGTGATACGGTCCGTATTATACATTCAAATGAAGAAGGGCAGGTTATTGATATCATCAATGAAAAAATGGTGATGGTAGATGTGGATGGTGTCAAGTTTCCGGTGTATGCCGACCAGGTGGAATTTCCTTATTTCAAAAGATTTTCCGATAAAAGAACTGCCGATATAAAACAGCCAGCCAAAAAATATATTGAAGATGTAAGAAAGGAAAAAAGAGAAGAAAAAACCCGTGAGGAAAATGGTGTTTGGCTAACTTTTCTACCGGTTATGGAGTTGGATGAATTTGGGGATGAGGTAGTTGAATTATTAAAACTTCACCTGGTAAATCACACATCTTCAGGGTATCGCTTTATTTATAATCTTAATTTCTTTGGGCGTTCGGATTTTGAACTTAGGGGAGATGTACAATCCTTTGCGGATTTCTACCTTCACGATGTTCCATTTGAAAACATGAATGATAATCCTTCGTTTGATTTTGAATTTTCATTAATCAATCCCGATAAGAAAAAAGCGGATTATTATGAATATTCTCTCAAATTAAAACCCAAACAATTATTTGGTAAGATTGAGACATTAAGAAAGAAAAACGAAGCCACTTTTTCTTTTTTATTATTTGATAAATATCCCCCGCGCTCTGTAGAAGATGATTATTCATTTGATTTGCTTTCTTCAAAATACAAAGTGTATGATGCTTCAAAAAAGCGAGTTCCTGCTGAACCGGCCCGTTCAATGGTCGATCTCCACATTGAAAAACTAAGTGACGACTGGAAACATCAAACCAACTTCGAAATTCTTTCCATCCAACTAAAAACCTTTGAAAAATATTATGAACTGGCTATACAGCATTACCAGCCCAATCTGGTAGTGGTGCATGGAATAGGAAGCGGTAAATTACGGGATGAGATCCATGAAATACTTCGGTTAAAAAAAGAAGTGAAATCTTTCGTAAACCAGTATCATCCTTTATATGGCTATGGCGCTACGGAAATTTATTTTCAATATCTGTGAATCGTAACCGGACATTATTTCATTACCCACTTAATATTTGCAATAGCGGAAATTTATTAATCTGTATTTTTGGAAGGTCTTTTATTTTGGAAATCCAGGTATTAAACATCATTTAATGGTTAGAAGGCTTTTACATTTTGATCTCATTAAGGAACTTGAAGATTATGATACGATTCATACGGAGATTCAAAACGATGCTGTATTCAAAGGAACCAAATTATGGATTCTCGCCTTTGCCATTGTAATTGCATCCATCGGTTTGAACACCAATTCTCCGGCTGTAGTGATTGGCGCCATGTTAATTTCGCCTTTAATGGGACCTATTAATGGTATGGGCTACAGTATCGCGACTTATGATTTCAGATTGTTCAGGATGTCTCTGCGTAATTTTGGTTTTGCTGTAGTTGCGGGCCTTATTACTTCAACAATTTATTTTGCCGTAAGTCCCGTTTCAACTGCCCATTCGGAATTGCTTGCACGCACCAGGCCTACCATTTATGATGTTCTTATTGCTTTGTTTGGTGGCCTGGCGGGCATTGTCGCTATCAGCAGCAAATTAAAAGGGAATGTAATTCCAGGTGTCGCCATTGCAACCGCATTAATGCCACCGTTATGCACGGCGGGCTATGGTTTGGCAACAGCACAATTCAGTTATTTTTTTGGCGCTTTTTATTTGTTTACTATCAATAGCGTTTTTATCGGGATTTCATCCGTAGTTATTTCCCAGGTCTTTAAATTTCCCATCCGCTCTATTGTAGATCCATCCCGTATAAAACGCATCAACCAATACATAACATTGATTATATTAATTACCCTGATACCCAGCATTTATTTTGGTTATCAACTGGTGCAGGAAGAAAAATTTAATAAAAATGTAGATAGGTTTGTAAAAAGTATAACGGTATACGAGGGGGCATATTTATTAAGAAATGAAACCAGTCCTTCAGCAAAAACCATTAAACTGGTTTATGGTGGCCATGCATTATCAAAATCAGATAAACAACAAATAAAAGGGAAGTCGGGTGATTTTGGTTTGATTGATGCCAAATTATTTATTGACCAGGGATTCAGCATCAATGATAATCTGGTACAAAAGGATGAGAGTGAAATATTAAAAGGTAAGATCAATGCCTTGACTTTTTCATTAATCCAAAGTGAACAAAAATCAGACAGCATACTTAAACTGCAATTAACGGGCAGGCAATTACTTCGGGAAATCAAACCCTTATATCCTCAAATTAAATCCTGTTCCTATGCGGAAACTTTGAACTTTTTAGATGCAGATAGTTTGGTTACAACAAAAAAAATGGTGATTGTCGCATTTGGGCTCACACCTGGGCCATTAGATGGTACCGAGAAAGAGAAATTGGAAAAGTGGCTTATCTCCAGGCTAAGTACCACCAATCTCAAAGTTTATTATGAAGAAGAATAAACCTTAAGGGTTCAAAAATAGTTCCGTGATTATTCGCTCAATAATATTATTAGTAAACCACATCAGGACCATTTGGAATAATTGAAAAATTAAAATAGATGATAACCAGTTTGAATCTTTGGATAAAGAGCCAATATCAGAAAGTGATCAATAGCATTGCATTTTATCCTGCTTTTATTGGGTTGCTTTTCCTGGTAGTTGCTTTTTTTGTTATACAATTTGATTATTCTGATGCCGGTAAAGAAATAAAATCAAGACTCGATTACCTCACTTTAAAAGATTCTTCAACAGCCAGGTCAATTATTTCGGCAATTGCAGCCGGCATTATTTCCCTTACTGTTTTTAGTTTTTCCATGGTGATGATCGTATTAAACCAGGCCGCTTCGCAATTGAGTAACAGGGTTCTGGACAAATTGATCGGGAACCGTTTTCAACAAGTTGTGCTGGGAATTTATATCGGTACCATAGTGTATGCACTGTTTTTATTAAGCACTATCCGTGATATTGATTCCGGTATTTATATTCCGGCTATAAGTACCTACCTCCTTATCCTAATCACCATATTGGATATTTTCCTGTTCATTTATTTTTTGCACTACATAACTCAATCTGTAAAGTATAAGGTTATTATTGAAAGAATTTACTATGACACGAAAGAGTCGCTCGAAGATTCGTGCAGGCTTAAGAAGGAGCCAGCCAAAGCCGCGGTTTTTGAAAGTGATCACCTTGTCAGGTGTCCTTCTTCTGGTATCTATACAGGCTTCGATAAAAAATCTTTATTAAAAATTTGCCGTGATAATAATTGCTGCATTTTATTATTACATACACCGGGAACATTTGTACTGGAAGGGGTTTTATTATTTAAATTGAATAAGCAAATTCAGGAGGAAGTCTGTAAAGAAATGCTGCAATCAATGTATTTGGATAATGATGAAAATATTGAACAGAATTTCTTTTATGGTTTAAGGCAACTTTCTGAAATAGCTGTTAAGGCATTGAGCCCGGGAATAAACGATCCGGGTACGGCCATTGAAAGCCTCAGAGCCCTATTCAGGTTATACGCATACCGGGTTTCATTTTTCCCGGATAATACTATTTATGATGAGGATGCCAGGCCAAGAGTCATCATGCAGGAATTGCCTTTTGAAAAAATCTTTGCCGATACGCTTTTACCTGTTTGGGACTATGGTAAAAATGACAGAATGATACAAAATGAGTTAACTCACTTATTAACCCAGCTTGAAATACTGTATGCCACTCCGGTTATCAGTAAAATATTAATGGAAGTAAAAAATAAATCGCAACAACAATTGCCAATGATAGTTTATTGATTTTGGTGGTTGAGATGTTTTTATGATCATAAATGTATTGGCCCTTGCATTCAACTTTAATTAAACCTAAACTTTTCAAGCCTTAATTTTGTAACGTTACAAACCGGGTTATCGCGTCTCGTTAATAGCGGGAGGAGGAAAGTCCGGACAGCATAGGGCAATGTACCGGTGAACAGCCGGCTGCCGTTTAACGGTAAGAGATAGTGCCACAGAAAATTACCGTCCCTTTGGGGATAAGGGTGAAAATGTGAGGTAAGAGCTCACAGTATTGACAAGTAATTGTTTTTACGGGTAAACCTTGCATGCTGAAATGCCACATAGGCTTCGATTGTTATGGCCGGGTTTCCGGCTCTGACAGCTAAGCGGCCCGCTTAGTTCATTTTTGTGAATCGGGGTGGGTAGGCAGATTGATCCCTGCAAGTAATTGCCGGGACAGATAAATGATAACCACCATGCTTATGCGTGGTACAGAATCCGGCTTACAGGTTTGTAACATTTTTATTCTTTCAACACATTACCCAGGTAACCTCCGAGTTCCATTAACCACGCAATCCCAACATGGATCATGAGTCCACCCATGATTGATCGGGTATTGTAAACTATAATTCCCAATAGTATTCCTCCGAAATAGGAACTGATACATTCGGCTAATGGCTTTCCAAAATGAATGGCACAATAAAAGCAAGCCATGGGTAGGATAACATTTTTGCCTGCATACTTTATAAATCCTAATACCAGGAAACCCCGGAAAAAAAGTTCGACAGTTAAAAAATCAGAACCATAACTCAATTCGAAAATGCCGGCATAAAACCATTTATTTTCTACGCTTGCCGGAAATGGAAGAATCATTTTTAGTTTAGGATAGGTTTGTAAAAAGTCAGGTTGTGTTGAAACAATGGCTAATGCCGGGACCATTATTAAAATCATTAGCGCATATGTTTGGAAGTGAAACTTTTTTATCGTTAGGCCATAGAACGAATCAGTGGTTTTTCGATAATTCCAGGTTATGTATAAAATAACCGTAACAATGAGTAACAGGGCAGGCCAATAAATTAGCTGGTTGATGTACCGATCCCAATACGCATTAATAGCCGGATATATTTTTGGATTTATCGCCATTTTCAATGCAAAAATGGCCGGCGCAAGGAATAGCAGGATTAGAAAACTTCGGTGCTTGAATATGTTATTTTTTCGGATAATGACATATAACAGGTATGATAAACCGAAACAAAAAAGGAACAAAATATATAAACCAGAAAAGCGGGGAAATGGAATAGGGAAATTAGTGATCCATTTTAAAAGGTTAAAATTGTAATTTAAAAAAACAGTAATCGCAGTCAATAAACTAACCAACAGTAAATAAGTTTTATCCGTCTCTTTAATCCACGTAAGAATATATCGGATAATTATTCTCATTTTATAATTCCTGTTCTATTGTAAACTCTTTAAAAATACTGTGCTTTATGGATGGCCATTCAACTTGCAGGATGCTGAAATAAACGGTATCGCGGAAGCTGCCGTCTTCCTGTATCATGTGCTTTCGTAAAACACCTTCTTTCGTGGCCCCGATTTTTGAGATAGCTGTTTGTGATTGCTGGTTTAAATTTCCTGTCTTTAATTCAACCCGGATGCAATCCAAATGTTCAAATGCAAATTGCAGCAATTCAAATTTGCAGGCGCGGTTTAAACCGGTGCGTTGAAAAACAGGAGCATACCATGTCCAGCCAATTTCCACGCGGCGGTGTACATGTGAAATATTTCCATAACGGGTGCTGCCAGCTATTTTCCCGGTGGCCACATCATAAATTACAAATGGATATGATTGAAGCTTTGCACGTTCTTCAATAGCTATGTCAATATAATTGCGCAGATCATCATCCGAATAGATTTTGGTTATAGTGTATTTCCATAGCGATTCATCAAAAGCAATGGTTTTCAATTCTTCAAAATGATCTTTTTGCAAGGGTATCAACCTGGCTTTTTGGTTTTGCAGCAAGGGGGGCGTTAAAAACATTTGTTGCATAACACAATTTATGATCAAATTTAATATCAGCTATTTTAAAACCTGGTAAAAAGCAGTTATAAATATTGGTTTCTTTGCTCAATGAGAAAAAAAGTGTTACTCTCACTTTGGGTGATTTTTATTTTAGCGGCATGTTCTACATCTAAAGTTTCAACAACTGTTTCATTGCTGGAGCCTTCATTGCACTTGCTTGATGTATATGAAATTCCATTTAATACAAAGTTTCAACAAACTGCGGTTGGGGGCCTTTCATCCATTGATTACCATATTGAAGATGATGTTTACTATATGATATCCGATGACCGGTCTGCATTTAACCCCGCAAGATTTTATAAGGCAGCTATCCGGATCATAAATAATAAAATGAAGGACATCCGTTTTCTTTCTGCAGATACACTTCGCCGTTACGATGGTTCCATGTTCCCGTCTTTTGCCAACGATCCATTTCAATGTCCTGACCCGGAATCTTTGCGTTACCTGTCAACAAATAAGCAATTTATATGGGCTAATGAAGGCGAGCGGTTAATAAACAATGAAATTACCATTCTGCTTGATCCGGCTATTTATATTTCCAATCAGGAGGGTAAAGTAACAGACAGTTTTAAAATTCCATCCATCTTTAAAATGAAAGCTGAAGAAAAAGGACCACGTAGAAATGGAACGTTTGAATCTCTTTCTTTAAACAAACATTTAAACATGTTATATGCATGTATGGAGGAACCCCTTTATGAGGACGGTCAAAGGGCAGGGCTTCATGATTCAGTTGCATGGGTGCGAATGATAAAATTTGATATTGAAACCAGGAAACCGGTTCTTCAATATGCTTACCAGGTAGAACCCGTGGTGCACACGCCCAAACCGGAAAATGCATTTCGGATAAATGGCGTATCGGAAATTCTATATGTAGGTAATAAAAGAATGATTGTGGTGGAAAGTTCCTGGTCTGCCGGACAAATATCCAGTAATATAAAAGTTTTCCTGACGGATCATTCTGAAGCAAGCGATGTATCATCCATAAAATCACTTACTGCTGGCAGCTTTAAACCAATTCAAAAAAAATTGCTGGTAGATATGGATAAATTGGGTATTAATATTGACAATATAGAAGGCGTAACATTTGGTCCCAGGTTATCCAATGGAAACCCCAGCCTGGTATTTGTTTCAGACAATAATTTCAATAAACATCAGGTCACTCAGATACTGTTATTTGAATTAAAAAATTTTATTGAATAGTTCTTTCATTTAAGCAATTAAAAACGGGCATTTATAAACTACAAACTTCTTTATCTTTGCGCCCTATGACAATTGAGCAATTAAAAGATATAAGGTCCCGCGTTGATGGATTGAGGAGGTTTCTTTGACGTCGCTAACCGACAACATAAGATAGACCAGGATAAGCAATTAACCCTTTCTCCGGGTTTCTGGAATGATAATGCACGTGCAACACAAATTCTGAAAGATATTAAGCTGAATGAGTATTGGGCAAAGTTATATGAGCAAGTAAACGCTGCTGTAGACGACTTTGCAGTGCTTTTTGAATTTTGGAAAGAAGGCGAAGCAGAAGAAACAGAGGTAAAAGCTGCATGGCAAAATGCCCAAAGAGAAATTGAAGAAGCAGAATTTAAAAGTTCTCTCAATGAACCTGAAGATGAATTGCCTGCAGTACTGCAGATCAATTCTGGCGCCGGGGGAACAGAAAGCCAGGACTGGGCCGAAATGCTGGCCCGAATGTATCGCATGTATGGTGAAAAACAGGGCTGGAGTGTATCCGAACTGGATTGGCAGGATGGCGATGGAGCAGGTATAAAATCTGCAACCCTGCAATTTGACGGCCCATTTGCCTATGGTTTTTTGAAAGCGGAAAGTGGTGTACACCGGCTTGTTCGTATTTCACCTTTTGACAGCAATGCACGCAGGCACACTTCTTTTGCCAGCGTTTACGTATACCCGTTAATTGATGATACCATTGAAATTGAAGTAAGCCCTGCCGATGTGGAATGGGCATTCTTTAGAAGTGGAGGTAGTGGCGGACAAAACGTAAATAAAGTAGAAACAGCCGTTAGACTAACGCACAAGCCTAGTGGTATAATAGTAGAATGTCAGCAAGCCCGTACACAAGGTGAGAACCGTGAAAAGGCCATGACCATGCTGAAGAGCCGCCTGCATGAAGAAGAAATGCGTAAAAGGGAAGCTATTCAAAACGCCAATAATGCCACCAAGAAAAAAATAGAATGGGGAAGCCAAATTAGAAGTTATGTTTTTCACCCCTACAAAATGATCAAAGACCACCGTACCGATTTTGAGGTTGGAAATGTTCAACCGGTTATGGATGGGGAATTGGATGGTTTTATAAAAGCTTATTTATTGATGGAGAAAGAGAGTTGAATGGTTGGTAAGTTGATTGGTTGAATGGTTGATAGGTTGATAGGTTGAAAGAGGAATTTGGAATTGGGGAGTGGGAATTGTGTACGTCCCTGATATAGGTTGACAACAAAAGTCAATTTATATGAGATCAAATTTAAAGCAAATCCGCAAGCAACGTAGGTATAGCGAAGAATTTAAAAAGAGTCTGGTTGCCAGTTTTGAGAAGGG
>MWWA01000175.1_pt1 | contig 19166 bp, 18 predicted proteins | sample 1047341 | NCBI WGS metagenome assembly MWWA01 (sample SAMN06349978, study PRJNA376086) | soil metagenome | isolation source: MS5-1 sample Antarctic (ecotone) soil | place: Antarctica | collected 2015-01-13
CCATTGCAAAGGCCGCCATTGCAACAGGAGCAGATGGATTGTTTATAGAAACGCATCCAAATCCTGGGCAAGCTAAAAGTGATGGCGCCAATATGCTGCATTTAGATAAACTGGAAGAATTGCTGGTTCAATTAACCAAAATCAGGAAGGCAGTTGTGTAGGTTGAAAAATTGGAAGGAAAGCTAAAAAGTAAAAATTCAAAAGCCTGCCGATTGAATAATAAACATTTACTTTCTTTCCATTTTCAAATTGCCAAATTTTCAAATTGTATTACCTCAGGTCGATTACTTCAACACCGGGGTATTTCGCTTTATTAAAAACAAACTGTGCATCTGAAACCGCCACATTCGGTTTCATAGAACTGATATTATAACTGTAACGGGTGCCATTTTTCTCCAACACCTTGGTACTGCTCATCATTTTTGTGCCTTTATCCACATATACATATAACTTATGAAAAGGCTTGGTTTTATCCGTAGGTGTCATTTCAATTTCCTGGATAACTTTCGCACCTTGCTTTTTTTCACCATTTAATTTGTAGATAAAATCCTTATCATAAAAATTGGTAAATAATTTTTGAGGTGTAAGATTTCCTGCTGAACCATCCAATGTTGTAATGGTTACTTCATTGGCAGATTTATCCAGCGTCCAAACATTTTTACCATCACTGAAAATTTCCTGGTCACCAAAACTTACATAGTACCTGGTACCCTTCATAGAAACGGAACCTTTTTTTGTAGATAAAACTTTTCCGGCTGAATTTTCTACCTGGTAAGCAAAGTCTGCATTTACAGTTTTAAAAGATTTAAATTTTGCACTTACACCATCCAGTACTTTCTTGGCTTCGGGATCGGTACGACCTGCATTACTGGTTTGTGCGATAGTAATTAAACCAGCCAGTAAAAGAGTAGTTAAAAAGTAAATTTTTTTCATATTGTTCACATATTTAGAAAGTTGTTTCCAAAACGGAAACAAAGATAATTGTAATAACAGGTGTAGGACTCTCAATGATAGTACCAGGTTGCAAAGAGGCTTATATATTAACAATCCGGAAGCATTTTGAAAAAATTAACCCAATGCCTGCAAATGCTGCTCCAGTTCCATTTCCGTTTTAATTAACACTTCTCTGGCCTTAGAGCCCTGGCTCCCTCCCACAATGCCTGCAGCTTCCAGCTGATCCATCAAACGGCCTGCCCGGTTATAACCTAATTTCATCCTGCGTTGTAATAAAGAGGTAGAACCTACCTGGTTTTGAACAATTAACCTGGCAGCATCTTCAAACAATTTATCCCGGTCTCCCATATCAAAATCTTTGGCTTCCATATCCTTTTCATCCACGTATTCAGGCAACAAAAAGGCATGCATATAGCCACGCTGTTTACCGATGTATTCAACTACTTTTTCCACTTCGGGTGTATCCACAAAAGCACACTGTAAACGGGTTATTTCACCATGATGAGAAATTAGCATATCTCCTTTCCCGATTAATTGCTCTGCGCCACCGGCATCCAGAATGGTTCTTGAATCTATTTTGGAAGAAACTTTAAATGCAATCCGAGACGGGAAGTTGGCTTTGATGGTACCTGTAATAATATTTACCGAAGGTCTTTGCGTTGCAATGATCAGGTGAATACCTACTGCCCTGGCCAGCTGTGCCAGGCGTGCAATGGGCATTTCAATTTCTTTGCCTGCTGTCATGATCAGGTCTGCAAATTCATCAACAACCAAAACGATGAATGGCAGAAACTGGTGACCCTTTTGCGGGTTCAACCTGCGCTTAACAAATTTCTCATTGTATTCTTTGATGTTACGGGCACCGGCTTCTTTTAACAGATCATAACGGTTATCCATTTCAATACAAAGTGCATTGAGCGTATTGATCACTTTTTTTGTATCGGTAATGATAGAATCTTCCTCATCAGGTAATTTGGCCAGGAAATGTTTTTCAATCACCCTGTATAAACTCAGTTCCACTTTTTTGGGATCGATCAAAACAAGTTTTAATTGCGAAGGATGTTTTTTATATAACAAAGAAACCAGGATTGCATTCAACCCCACTGATTTACCCTGACCCGTGGCGCCCGCCATTAATAAGTGTGGCATCGATGCCAGATCAACAATGTAATTTTCATTATCAATCTTTTTACCAATCGCAATAGGTAAACTGTAATTATTATGCTGGAACCGATCAGATGCCAAAAGTGTTTTCATGCTCACCACACTCTTCTTCACATTTGGAACCTCAATACCGATAGTACCCTTACCCGGAATAGGCGCAATGATGCGTATACCCAATGCCGCCAGGCTTAAAGCAATGTCATCTTCCAGGTTTTTAATGCGTGAAATACGCACACCGGCTGCAGGAACAATTTCATACAACGTAACCGTAGGACCTACCGTTGCGAAGATCTTTTGAATATGGATATCGTAATTCTTGAGGGTGTTGATGATCTGGTTTTTATTATTTTCCAATTCATTGGGATCATGAACGATCTTTTCACTGCCATGCGTTTCAAGCATGTTCAGGCTGGGATATTTATAATCGCGGAGATCGAGTGTAGGTTCATAAGGCGGAAGATCTTTATAATCCTTTTCACCCTCTTCTTCTGAATCCTGTTCTTTAGAAAATTCTTTAATTTCCAATGGCACTTCTTCATCTATGGGTGTCAGATTATCGGCCAGGTCATGTGCATGGGTCAATTCTTTTATCGTTTCTTCTTCGGTAATTCCATTATCATACAAATCATTTTTTTCTTCCGGCGTTTCTACATCTTCATGGTGTTCTACCATTGTTAATGGAAGATTCTCTTTTTCTTCCTGGATAAATAAAACCGGTTTATCGCTGTTATTTCTTAATCCATTAGAACGGGTGTTTGCCACTTCAACCATCGCTTCATCTATTGGTTGAACAGAATCTTCTTGTTCAATATTTACCTGTTTTACCGGGCGAGCCGGTATTTTAAATACGGGATTGAATTGCCAGATGATATAAGCCAGGAAAGCGGCGAATAAAATTGCTGCCGTTCCGAAACTGCCTATGAAATTTTGCATCCATTCGCTGATCATCAAACCTACATTGCCACCGAAACGGAAATCAGCACTATCAAAAATATATGCGGTGGTAACTGAAATAACCAGTAAGCCAACGATGATATAACGCAAGTTTCGCCAGACAGAAAATACTTTTCTATTCAATAAAAAATTGACACCCACAATAAAAAAGAATGTACCTAAAAGCAGGGATGCCACCCCAAATCCTTCATAAATAAAAAAATGAGAAACGTATGCTCCGAGGCGACCCAGGAGATTTGAAACTTTCATTTCATTATCGAAAAGGACAGCAGAACCACCGGAAACCTCGCTAAAATCTTCTTTCCAGGTAAAAAAATAGGAGATAAAAGAAATGAATAAGAATATGGAAATCAACAGAAATACAGTTCCTGCTATTTTCCAGGTACGTTCATCCCGGGCTAATTTTTTCAGATCAACTTTTTCCTCTTTCTCAAATTTCAATTTGTCTGAAGCTTTGGTTGATTTTTCCTGTTGTTTCTTTTTACTCGTGGTTTTCAGCTTATTGGCCATGGGGGCAAAGATAACAAGAAGGCAAATGATCACAACCTTATACCGGCTAAAAACTGTGTATTACCGATTGGATTTTATAGTTAGTCCAACCGATATTTAACAAAGTCAACTGCACAAAGGCTTTATTTGAATTTCAGCGCCACACATTGGCCTAAAATGAAATTCAGTTTGGTATTCTAAAACAGGGGAAAGAAATAATTAAAAACCAATCATGAAATGAGCCTCGATAATAAGTTGAATACCGAACGGGATGATTAAAGGCGAATTCTCCCGGTTCATCTGGGTGGCAATTAAAAAAAATAAAAATAAACACATGAAACATTAAATTTGATACTAATGCCATCAAACCAAACTGCATGCGGAAAAAACACTTCGGCAAGCGCCCCATCCTGCTAACGGGATTTATTTTAATATTTATGAGCAACCTTTTTTCGCAGGTGGCTCCTTCCTACATCGATATCAGCAAGATTAATGTTTCAAAAGTTATAAAAGATAGTATGCAGGTTTATATTACTAACCTGGATACGGATTTAAAAGACAGCTTGCCCTTCTTCCAATTTAAAAAAGGAACGTCCGTCAAGGGAGCTATTCCACCTACGATTGTTTCTAAAAAGCCCGTTATTAAATTTTACCTGGTAAATCCCACTGACTCCATTTTAAAAGTTTATTTCACGCCAGGATTTTATTTCCGGGATTATAAATTATATGAACTGCATGATAATGACATCAGCGTTATAGAAAAAGTATTTCCGGGTGTAAAAGATAAATCTTCCTATAGTTTGCTTCAATTAAATCCAAAAGATACACTGTCCATAGTTGCTGAATTATATTTTGAAAAAACGTACACCAATATTCTAAAACCGGTCATCATTAATGAATCACAACTTTCAACTTATACAAAGAATATAAAGCACATCCGGGAAGAGCTCAATATCGTTACCTACACTTTCTGTGGGTTATTGTTGATGATGATTTTCTTTTCATTAACCAGTTATTTTTCCAATTCGGCACCTGAATTTTTATATTATTCAGGATATGCTTTTTTTCTTGGTTTCATGTTATTTACAAAAACGTTGTTTATTGGTGAATCAACCTGGATAGCTCGTTTCATGGAATCGTATATGGATTTTATTTTTCAAAGTTTGGGAGTTATGTTCTATATGCTTTTTATGCAACAATTTTTGGAAACTAAAAAGCATTTTAATTTCCTGTTTCATTTATATAATGCCGGCATAATTGTACTCATTGCAGCGGTTGGTACGTATTCCTTTTTTCATTTTTTCACCAATGATTTTAAAACGGAATTGTTTATTGAAACAATAACGAAGGTCCTGTTACTTGGCATGGCAGTAATTTTTATAATTTATGGTTTCAGAAATTGGAAATATACAATATTAAGATACCTGGTATATGGAAATCTTTTGCTGTTTATTTTTTCGATGATCTCACAGTTAAACATATCTTTTAAAATTATCAATACTGATTTACCAACATTATTTTCTTCATCATTATTTTATTATGAATTAGGATTATTTCTGGAGCTGGTTTTATTTCTTGCAGCATTAAATTATAAAAACCGGCTTAATATCATTGCGCAGACAAAAGAAAGACTTAGGTTAAAATCAGAAAACCAGTTGAAAGAAGTTGAAAAAGAATTAGCCGTTTATAAAGCGCAGCAGGAAGAAAGGAACCGGATTTCTCTTGATATGCATGACGAATTGGGTTCAGGAATGACGGCTATTCGGTTAATGAGTGAAATTGCCCGGAAAAAAATGGATGGAAAAATTCCGGTAGAAATTGATCGCATTTCAAATTCCGCCAATGAATTGCTGAATAAAATGAATGCTATTATATGGAGTATGAACAGCCGTAATGATACGGTTGATAATTTGATTGCTTACATCCGGGAATATGTGATTGAATATTTTGAAAACACTAATATCATTGGAACAGTTGATGCCAAATCCTGTAATGAAAATAAAGAAATTCTGGGTGATAAAAGACGTAATATATTTCTATGTGTAAAAGAAACGATCACCAATATTGTAAAACATTCTCATGCAACAGTTGCCGAAATCAATATTATTTGTAATGAAGATAAACTGGTCATTCACTTTCATGATAATGGAGTAGGCATCGATCTGGATAATATCAGGCAATTTAGTAATGGCTTACAAAGCCTGAAAAGCAGAATGGAAAAAATTGGCGGAAGTTTTCATATAGAAAAAAACAACGGAACGGTCACCATCCTGGAACTTCCGGTTACCTGATTGATTTCCAAACACCGATAAGCATTAACAACCAACCTGCAACAAAAAACAAACCGCCTATAGGTGTTATGATGCCGATACCGGAAAGTCCAACGGTATTTTTAGCTTTTAATAAAGTGATAAGATATAATGAACCTGAAAAAAGTAAAATGCCAATGATAAAACAAATGCCTGCCCATTTCATCATACTATTATCCGCTTTTTCAAACAACATTCCAACAAATATCAATGCCAATGCATGATACATCTGGTATTGAACGCCCGTTTGAAATGTGGTGACCGTTTCAGGAGGAACAATTTTTTTTAACCCATGTGCACCAAAGGCGCCTAAAATAACTGCAAGTCCTGCAAGGAAAGTTCCAGTCATTACATATACACTGTGCATTAATTATTGTTTTTTCTCGGTCTTAAATAATTGCTGAATAAAATTTTCGTCTGAAATATTTTCCTCATCAATGATCACAGTAGCCTGTTCATAATAGATCTTTCGGTCAGAAAATTTCTTAATGATATACCCTCTTACCTGTTCATCCGTAAGCCCTTCTAATAAAGGCCTTTTTTTCCTGTCTTTCAACAACCGCTGGTGCATCGTATCGATGGAACTGCTAATCCAAACAGTAGTACCAGACTTGTTCATATAATCAATGTTGTTATAATAACAAGGTGTGCCGCCACCACAAGCCATTAAAAAGGTATCATGGCTTTCGGAAATAATATGCAGCACTTCTTTTTCTTTACGGCGAAAATATTCTTCGCCATGGTGTAAAAATATTTCACTGATCGTACGGCCTTCAGCAGCTTCCACCTGTTCATCCAGGTCAAAAAAAGGAATGTTCAGTTTTCGGCTGATGCATTTACCCCAATGGGTCTTTCCCGAACTCATAAAACCAACCAGATATATCTTCAATTTGAAAATTTATAATTTGAAAATGAGTTTTAAAATAATCAATCTTTCAACTTATCAACTTTATTTAAATGCATCCAATCCCGTTACATCCATACCGGTGATGAGTAAGTGAATATCATGTGTTCCTTCGTAGGTAATTACACTTTCCAGGTTCATCATATGGCGCATAACCGGGTACTCACCTGTAATTCCCATTCCACCCAGCATCTGGCGTGCATCCCGACAAATGTTTGCAGCGATTTCACAACCATTTCTTTTCGCCATACTTACTTGCTGGGGTGTTGCTTTTCCTTCATCCATTAAAACTCCTAAGCGCCAGTTCATTAATTGCGCTTTGGTAATTTCCGTAAGCATTTCGGCCAGTTTTTTCTGTTGCAACTGGAAACCTCCAATGGGCCTGCCAAACTGCACTCTTTCTTTACTATAACGAAGTGCCGTATCGTAGCAATCCATCGCTGCACCCACAGTTCCCCATGCAATTCCATAACGGGCTTTGGTTAAACAACCTAACGGACCTTTTAAACCTTTTACATTGGGGAAAATATTTTCTTTAGGAACTTTTACATTATCAAAAACCAATTCCCCGGTTGCAGATGCCCGTAGGCTCCACTTTCCATGCGTTGTTGGGGTACTGAAACCTTCCATTCCTTTTTCAACGATCACTCCTATTATCTCATTATTTTCATTTCTTGCCCAAACAACGGCTACCTGGCTGAAAGGTGCATTACTGATCCACATTTTTGAACCATTCAGAATGACATGATCACCATCTTCCTTAATATTAGTTAGCATTCCGGCAGGATTACTTCCATGATCGGGTTCTGTTAAACCAAAACATCCAAGCCATTCGCCACTGGCCAGTTTAGGTAAATATTTTTTACGTTGCTCTTCACTTCCATATGCATAAATGGGATACATCACCAGCGATCCCTGGACAGATGCAGTAGATCTTACACCACTGTCGCCACGTTCCAATTCCTGCATCATTAATCCATAACTTACATGATCAAGTCCACCACCGCCATATTCAGTTGGAACAGTAGGACCATAACATCCAAGGTCGCCCATTTGCTTAATGATCTGCTCCGGGAATTCTGCTTTTTGCGCATAATCCTCAATAATGGGGGAAATTTCTTTTTTTACATAATTGCGAACGGTTTCACGGATTAACTTTTGTTCATCAGTAAATAATTCATCTACATTAAAATAATCAGGACTTGTAAAAACATCTGTACGGGCAGCCATATAAGTTTTGCAATTTTTCTGTGAATAAATAATTAGAGTTGCAAAGGTAAACGGATAACGCTAAGCAGAAAAAAGTTAATGCAGATAATGCCCATTAGTATGTTTTAAATGAATTTTGGTTGAATTTTAAAATTATCTACATTGTTATAAATTATTTAGCATGAAAAATATCATCCTTTCAACCATATTCGTAATAATATTAGGTTTATCAACCCGAGCACAGGAAAAACCTGCAGAGGAACAAATAAAGCGTTATTGGTTTGTGATGTTATTGAGGGGTGAGAACCGTACGCATGATTCTTTAACTGCAGCAAAGCTACAAAAAGGGCATATGGATAATATTGGCCGATTGTATTACGAGGGCAAGATAAAAGTTGCAGGTCCTTTTGGAGATAATGGTGACTGGCGTGGTATTTTTATTTTTGATGCAGAAACCAGGGAAGAAGTGGATAGCCTGCTGAAAACCGATCCTGCAATAGCTGCCGGAAGACTTAAATACGATATCCGCCCCTGGTATACCGCTCCAATGGGAAGTTTTGTACCCGGTAAGCCCAAAAAAGAAGATTAAAAAAAGTTTACATAAAAAACAAAGACCCCGTATTACGGGCGCTTTGCTTATTCTATGATTCTATATTTTTTTCTTTGGCGCGGTTTGTTCAATCTCGCGGTTCATTTCAATTTTATCTGCAGGTTGCGAAAAATCACCCAACAACCATTTACTGTAATAATCTGCCAGCATCCGGAAAAAGTATTCCGTCATGTCACCATATCCATGTCGTTGACCAGGTAATATTACAAAGTCGAAACGTTTATTGGCTTTGATCAAAGCATTCGCCATTTTTACCGTATTGGCAGGGCTCACATTATTATCAATTTTACCGGTAGTTAATAATAACCTGCCTTTCAGGTTTTTGGCCAGGTCAGGATTCTTGTCGATATTATAAACAAAACTGGTATCCCTATTTCATTTATTAATTCATTCCTGGCCGGGTCCACGATATAAGGACGTATAATTGTTTAACGAGGCAGATAGCTATCCATCTCTGCCTGGTATTTTTTAGCTTCAGTTCTTGCTGCATCTGCAAAATCTTTTGCTGCCGAAGCAAATATAACGGACCTGCTCGCATTTACTAAAAGGCCACAATCCGGCGTCATTGCTTTAGCAGAAATTTCTTTTAAACTACCTCCCTGCGCACCGATTCCAGGTACCAGGAAAAAATGATTAGGAACGATTTTCCTGATATTTATAAATTCAGCAGCCTGCGTTGCACCAATTACAAACATTAAATTTTCTTCTGACCCCCATCCAGCGGCTGTCTGCAAGACATGTTCATACAAAAATTTTTGAGAAGAATTTTTTATATGGACCCCTTCATCCAGTGTTTCACTTTCAATAATGATCTTCTTCATTTCAAAATCTTCCGCGCCAGGGTTTGATGTTAATCCTAATAAGATAGTCCACTTATTGGCGTATTGAAGAAAAGGCTTGACACTGTCGTGTCCCATGTAAGGAGCCACTGTAATGGCACAGAACGGTATTGTTTCAAAAAAAGCCTTTGCATATTGGGAAGAAGTATTTCCGATGTCTCCTCTCTTAGCATCTGCAATTACCAGGTGAGCATCACCGATATATGATACTGTTTTCTCCATGGTTTGCCAACCTTTAACACCGGCTGATTCATAAAAAGCGGTATTAATTTTATAACCCACACAAAGGTCCCGTGTACTATCAATGATCTGTTTGTTGAATTCAAAAACAGGGTCTTCACTTTTCAACAAATGAGAAGGAATTTTTTCATTGTCACTATCCAAACCAATGCAGAGATAAGACCTCTTTGAAAATATTTGCTCAACTAATTGCTGGCGGTTCATTAATAATTGTTTTATGTTTTATTTTGATTACCTGTTCAACATCAATCAACTTTATTGATGATCTCCATATGCAGGTCATGATCATCCCATCTTTCCGCAATGTTATCTGTTTTCATAAACTCCAGCATGATTGCTTCCTGTTTATTTCCCCTTGCAAGCGCTTCTGAATAACGTATCTGCGTACTAAAGGTCACTAAGGAATAGGATGGAATCCATTTGTCCGGAAATTTATCATGCAATCTTGCCTCTATTTTCTTTTGTAACAAGAAAACAGGGTCAGCTGTTTTTGATCTCATTTCCACAAAATTGTTAATCGCCATATCGGCAATGGCGTCAGCATCCGGTTTACGTAATTGTTGAAAATTTTCTAAAATCTCATCCCATTGATCCGGGAATTTATCCATCAGTTGATTTAATACCAGGCAGTCTTCAAAACCGCAATTCATGCCTTGTCCAAAAAATGGAACCAGTGCATGTGCAGCATCACCAATCAAAGAAAATTTTCCATCACGAACCCAGGGATAACACTGAACTGTTACCAGAGAGGATGTAGGATTATTAAAAAACTGATCCGTTAAATCAGGAATTAAATCCGCAATACCTGGAAACTCTTTTTTGAAAAAATATTGAACTGCTTCCGGTGAAATTAGTTTTTCAAAAGATTGTTCACCTGAAAATGGAAAAAACAGCGTACCTGTAAAACTGCCATCCAGGTTAGGTAATGCAATCAACATATACTCTTTTCGCGGCCAGATATGCAAAGCATTTTTTTTCAATAAAAAACTTCCCCGGGGACCAGCGGGAACTGATAGCTCCTTATACCCGCAATCAATATAATGCTGGTGATAATCGAATTTTTGATGTCCAAGCATGTGCTGAAGTCGGGATGCAGCATAGGCGCCATCTGCTCCAAAAATGATTTCTGCCTGGAAGTTTTCATGACCTGGCTGATTGGGTTCATTAAAACTTATTTCATTTGTTTGCCAGTTGATGGCAGTACATTTTTTTTCAAATTGAAACCGGATGCCAAGACTCTCTGCAATATTCACCAGGCGAATATTCAATTCACTCCTGGAAACAGAATAAATAGCCTGCCCTTCTTTTCCATAAGGTTGAAAATTCATTTGTCCATCCAGGTTATGAATCAACCGTCCTGGCATTGGTATAGCTATGTTTAAAATTTCATCCTTGATGCCTACTTCATTCAAAGCAGAAAGTCCGCGGTCGCTCAGTGCAAGGTTAATGGAGCGGCCGGCTTGCAAAGATTGCTTGCGCATATCGGGTCGCCACTCAAAAACAAAAACCTGGTGTCCCCGTTTTGCAAGAAAAATGCCCAACAAAGAACCAACTAATCCAGCACCTATTATCGCGATTTTCCTTTGTTTCATAACCTATTCAGTCACCGTTGATCCTGATAAAATATTATTGATCATTTCACCAAATTCCCAAATTTCTTCAAATGTATTGTATAAAGGAACCGGGGCAACCCTGATCACCTCAGGTTCTCGCCAGCCAGCAGAAACACCCTGTTCCAACAACTTTTCAAATATTTTTTTCCCTTCTTTTTTTATAATGAATGAAACCTGGCAGCCACGTTCTTCTTCCCTTTCCGGGGTGATGATTGAAATTTGATGTTCTCGAAATTTATCTGCAAGTTCTTTTAAAATAAAAATGAGGTATGCACTCAATAGTCTTCCTTTTGCAGAAAGATTTTTCATTCCCGCTTCATCCATTAACTCAATTGCAGCCTTATGAACGGCCATTGATAAAACCGGCGCATTGCTTAATTGCCAACCTTCTGCTGTAGGTATTGGTTCAAAACCGGCATCCATTTTAAAGCGGGTTTCTTTTTTATACCCCCACCACCCGGCAAACCGGTTCAATGATGTATCACTGATATGACGTTGATGTATAAATGCACCTCCTACTCCACCCGGACCAGAATTTAAATATTTATAAGTACACCAGCAGGCAAAATCCACATCCCAATCATGCAGGTGTAATTCAATATTACCAGCTGCGTGTGCCAGGTCAAAACCCACTAGTGCACCTGCTTTGTGTGCAGCGAGGGTGATCGATTCCATATTAAATACCTGGCCGGTATAATAATTAATCCCGCCAAAAAAAACCAACGAAAGTGAATCAGCGTTTTCATTTATAGCAGACAAAATATCTTCATGCCGGATTGTTTGTTCATTTGCACGAGGCTTTATCTCAATAACTGCATCTTTGGGATCAAAGCCATGAAATTTCACCTGCGATTCAACGGCATACTGATCACTTGGAAAAGCTTTATGCTCCATGATTATTTTATAACGCTGAGGTGTAGGCGCATAAAAACTTACCATCAACAGATGAAGGTTTACGGTAAGTGAATTCATAACTACCACTTCATCTGGCTGACACCCGATGATCCTTGAAAGTTGACCAGGAAATATTTCATGATATGGAATCCAGGGTTGCCGGGCTTCCGTATGTCCTTCGCCACCTAATCGTGCCCAGTCTTCCATTTCCCTGAGTACATAATCAGTTGCCTTCAAAGGTTGTAGTCCCAAAGAATTGCCTGTAAAATAAATGCTGTTTTTTTCTCCATGCTTCGGTATATGAAATTGCGACCTAAAATGTTTCAGCTCATTTTGCTCATCCAATTTTTGGGCGAATGTTCTCTTATTTTCAAAATTCATTAATACAACAATTTTTTAATCAATAGTAGCAATCACTTTTAATTCAATATGAATGGGCGAAGGCAAACTTTTTACTTCAACAGTGGTGCGACAAGGCAGCACAGATTTAAAATATTGTTCGTAAACCTTATTGTAAACCGGAAAATCGTTTTTCATATCCGTTAAAAAAACGGTCACATCTACCATATTTTCCCAGCGGCTTCCACTTGCTTCCAGCACGGATTTAACATTGGCAAAAACTGAATGACACTCTGCTTCTATATCATGGCTCATTTCATTTCCATCGCTATCGTTTTGCAAACCCGGAATGGAATTATCAGCAACCAGCCTTGACCCAATGCCTGAAAGAAAAAGCAGGTTACCCACTTTGCGTGCATGAGGGTAAGCACCTAAAGGCTTTGCTGCATTTTCAGTATTTATAACATCAGCCATTCAATTAAAATTTATTTATTATTCAACAGGCATAAACATGTGTCTATAATTCGATGCATATATTTTTCGCTTCGGTAAAAAACCGCATTGCTTCCCAACCACCCTCTCTTCCCAGCCCACTATTTTTCATACCACCAAAAGGGGTGCGCAGATCCCTTAACATCCATGTATTGATCCAAACGATACCGGCCTGTACTTTCAATGAAAGATTGTTTGCTGTTGAAATATTTTGCGTCCAAATAGTTGCTGCTAATCCATAATCACAGGCATTAGCAAGTTTTAATGCTTCATCTTCTGTTGAAAATATTTGAAGTGTAACAACAGGACCAAAAATTTCAGTTTTATTGGTTTCACAGTCAGGACCTAATCCTTCAATCACTGTAGGTTGTATAAAATACCCGCCTTCACATCTTCTTTTACCCATAACCGAATTACCACCCACCAGGATTTTGCCACCTTCCTGTTTTGCGGTATCGATACCTCTCATTATTTTATCAAAATGAGTTTTGCTGACAATGGCTCCCTGTTTGAAATTTTCTTTCAAAGGATCCCCAACCGTAAGTGCCGCTACTTTTTCAACAAACTCAGTTTTAAACTTTTCATATATACTTTCCTGCACTAAAATCCTGCTTCCACATAAACAAATCTGCCCCTGGTTGGAAAATGATGATTGTATGGTTGTCTGCATCATTTTTTCCCAATTACAATCTTCAAAAATAATGGTTGGATTTTTTCCCCCTAATTCAAGTGAAAGTTTTTTAAACATCGGTGCAGCCAATGAAGCAATTCTTTCTCCTGCTTTTGTGCTCCCGGTAAATGAAATAGCTTTTATGGCTGGGTGTTTTACGATCGCTTCACCTGTAATGGGGCCCGTACCATGTACAATATTCAAAACACCATCGGGCAATCCTGCTATTATACTTATCTGCGCCAGCAGGTAAGCCGTAACCGGTGTAACTTCTGAAGGTTTGGCAATTACACAATTGCCCGCCGCCAATGCCGGTGCAATTTTCCAGGTAAATAAATACAATGGCAGGTTCCACGGTGATATACAACCGACAATGCCAAGGGGTTGTCTTACTGTATAATTGATAGCCTTTCCGTCTATGGTATGACTTTCAGATGCAAAATGCATTGCAGCACTAGCAAAAAAACGGAAATTGGCTGATGCTCTTGGTATATCAACAGTTTGGGTTAACCAAAGAGGTTTTCCATTATCTGTTGTTTCCGCCAGGGCAAGTTCTTCTAAATTTTCATCAATCAAGTCAGCGAATTTATTCAGTATGGCAAAGCGTTTAGCCGGTGGCGTTAGTGACCATGCTGGAAATGCTTTCTCCGCGGCTTTTACAGCCTTGGCAATATCTTTTTCATTACTGGCAGGAATACTGCCTATAACTCCTCCGGTTGCAGGATCAATATTGTCCATGTAATTTCCTGATAATGGCTGGTGAAATTCACCGCCAATAAAATTCTGGATGTTTGAATAATCGGTAAGGTTCATGGTGCTGGTACTTTACTTTTTATAATGATGCCAGTCTTTATCAATCATATACTGCCGGTTCTTCCGCCATCAACAGGAATACTGGTTCCGTTTACATAAGCTGCAGCCGGTGATGCAAGGAATGCCACCATAGCAGCAATTTCTTCAGGCTCGCCAAACCGCCTGGCTGGAATTTCTTGTATCATCTGTTCTTCCAATACCGACTCCGCCAGTTTGGTTTTTTCTGCTGACTTCTCAATGATATTTTTTAATCGATTAGTTCGCGTAGCTCCGGGCAAAACATTATTTACAGTAATATTGAATTGCCCCAGTTCATTTGCCATCGTTTTTGCCCAAGAAGCAACTGCACCCCTGATAGTATTAGAAACGCCCAGGTTTTTCAGCGGCACTTTTACGGATGTAGAAATGATATTAATAATGCGGCCAAATCCAGCTTCTTTCATACTATCCATAACAGCTAACGTAATTATATGATTGCAAATAAGATGCTGGTTGAATGCTGCCAGAAAATCTATATCCCTCGCTTCAGTAATAGGACCTGATGGAGGACCCCCGGAATTATTAACGAGTATGTGTACATGATTTTCTTTCGCCCATTCATTCAACACCAGTTTTACATTATCGGGGTTAGAAAAATCGGCAACCAATACCTGGTGTTGCTGCCTTAATGAAATATCCAACCGGGCAACTGCTTCTTCCAAAGATTGTTTATTGCGGGCAAATAAAGTACAATGTGCCCCCATTAGAGCGAGTTGTTCAGCCACTGCAAAGCCAATTCCCTGCGAACTACCACAAACTAGTGCCTTTTTCCCTTCTAATGATAAATTCATAGGCCTCAAACCTAAACAAATTTGTTGTATTTTTTGGCCGTTATTTGCACTTATAGTCATTTCTTCCCTGATAAAGGAAAAATGTAAATTGACTGACAAACGATCTTTAAACAGTCATTGTTTAAGAAAAAAAGTAACTTACTTTAAGCCTCTCATTCTTGCATTAAAAACGATTTAAACACATTTTTTATGCCCATCTCAGCTCCTTTCAATTTAAAAAAATGGATAGATGAAAATCGCAACCTGCTAAAGCCTCCCATTGGCAACCAATGTATATATAAGGATGCGGAAAATTTTATAGTCATGGTCGTTGGTGGTCCAAATGCCCGAAAGGATTATCATTATAATGAAAGTGAAGAATTATACTACCAGGTTGAAGGCAATATTGAATTAAAGATCATTGATGATGGTAAGCCAAGAACAATTCCAATAAATGAAGGTGATATGTTTCTATTGCCGCCGCAAACACCGCACTCCCCACAAAGACCGGCCAACACGGTAGGCTTGGTTATAGAAAAAGTGCGTGAAAATGAAGAAGATGAAAAAGATGCTTTTATGTGGTTTTGTGAAAATTGCGGCAACAAACTTTACGAAGAGTTTGTGTTTGTAAAAGACATTGTGAAACAACTACCACCCATTATGGAAAGGTTTAACAGCAACAAAGAACTGCACACCTGTAAAAAATGCGGATGGGTAATGAATATCCTGGGGAAAAAATAAAGACACTACTGCATGTTAAAAATTGATATCCATACCCATATTATGCCTGAAAAAATGCCAAACTGGTCGAAGAAGTTTGGTTATGGAGAATTCATTCACCTGGAGCATCGCAATTGTAAAGCCTGTATGATGAAAGGCGATAAACTTTTCAGGGAAGTAGATGAAAATTGTTTCAGAGAAGAAGCAAGAATCAAAGATATGGATAGCACTAAAGTTAATGTACAGGTGCTTTCAACTATACCCGTTCTTTTTAATTATTGGGCAAATGCCCGGGATGGCCATGAAACTTCCCGTTTTTTGAATGATCATATTTCGGATGCTGTAACTAAAAATCCAAAACGTTTCATTGGGATTGGAACAGTCCCTATGCAGGATGTTGACCTGGCCATTAAAGAAATGTGGCGATGCGTAAACGAACTAAAGATGCCTGGCCTTGAGATCGGTTCCAATATCAACGGTAAAAATTTATCGGATCCTTATTTTTTCCCATTTTATGAAGCCGCTGAAAAAATGGGTTGCGCATTATTCGTTCATCCCTGGGAAATGATGGGTTCTGACCAATTGAATAAATACTGGCTTCCCTGGCTGGTAGGAATGCCTGCGGAAACTGCCCGTGCAATTTGTTCGCTGATCTTTGGCGGTGTGATGGAAAAATTTCCAAAACTCAGGTTTGCCTTTGCACATGGTGGCGGATCATTTCCATATACCATTGGCCGAATAAAACATGGTTTCGATGTGCGGCCTGACCTGGTAGCAACAGACAATACCACTTCACCCGAAAATTATATTGGAAAATTTTGGGTGGATAGCCTGGTACATGATCAAAAAGCCTTTCAATTCCTGGTTGATGTAATGGGCCCGGATAAAATTTGTTTGGGTAGCGATTATCCTTTTCCGTTAGGTGAATCAGAGCCTGGCCAACTAATAGAAGAAATGGCCTTTGAAAAAAGCATTCAAGAAAAACTCTTCTTTAAAAATGCCCACAACTGGTTAGGGATTTAAATTTTGAACCTTTGCGCTTTTAAGTTGAGGGAAAAAGATGATCAATTCTTTTTTTCATTTCAACGGCTACCATCCTGGCGTTTTCATCACCTTTTTCAAGCTGGGAAATAATATTAGTATAATTTTCCTTGTCTTTATTCTGGCTCAATTTAAATACATGATCCAATGATGTGACTTCAATTTCAAAAGCTACGATAGCCTTGCTTAATTGCTGAACGTAATCCACAGGAAGCTGGTTAAAATTTGCTGGTGATGCAGGATTATTCTCAAAATGATCAGTGGTTCGTTTCAAAATATTGACTAAAGCCTCATCGTCCATAAATTTTAAAACGCCATGAGCATGAACACTCATATAATTCCAGGTAGAAGCTGATTGAGGATCTTTATACCAGCTGGCACTAACATAACATTGCGGACCTGTAAAAACAGCCAGTACCCCAGAATTTTCTGCAAATGTTACATGATGATCCGTTTTCCTCATCAGGTGTCCCGACAATATAATTTTATCCTCTATAACGTCAATGAATAAGGGGAGTTGAGTCGCGACCGGTTGATTGTTTTTCCCAATACCCATAACAAACGCAAATGGATGCTGACGCATAAAGTCCATCACCTTTTCATGATCAGGTTCCTTATAATAAGGCATTTTATACATAGAAATAAACTGATGCTGATGGAACTCATTCCATCGATTTAATTGAATTAAAAAAAATAAATTTAATCCAGCACCTGTTCTACTTCGGCTGGTTTCATTTGCGCATTCAGCATCGAAATACTACGAACCGTATCACCTGCAAATTGTAAAAAAGTATTTTTGGTTACTTCATCATCGCTCATCATAACCGGAATGCCGGTATCGCCACCTTCCCGGATAGATTGTACGATTGGTATCTGGCCAAGAAATGGAATTTCGTATTCTTCTGCCAGGCGTTTACCACCATTTTTACCAAAAATGTAATACTTATTATCTGGGAGCTCAGCTGGCGTGAAATAACTCATGTTTTCAACCAACCCAATCAATGGAACATTCAGTTGTGCCTGGCCAAACATGGCAATACCTTTTTTGGCATCAGCCAAAGCCACATCCTGCGGTGTGGTCACAACTATAACTCCGGTAACCGGAACCAGTTGCATAAGTGTCAGGTGAATATCCCCGGTACCTGGCGGCATATCGATGACCAGGTAATCCAGTTCATCCCAATAAACATCGGTTACAAATTGCCGGATGGCACTGCTGGCCATGGGACCGCGCCAAACAACGGCATTTTTTTCATCTACCAATAATCCAATGCTCATGATTTTAATACCATGCTTTTCGAGTGGAACGATCATTCCTTTTCCCTCAACCTCCACCATCATAGGTCTTTGACCACGAACACCAAACATGATCGGCACACTTGGGCCATAAATATCTGCATCCATGAGCCCTACTTTGGCATTCCCTTTTGAAAGAGCGATAGCCAGGTTACTGGCCACTGAACTTTTACCTACTCCACCCTTGCCGCTCACCACAGCAATAATATTTTTAACCCGCGGAAGTATAGTCTTTGGATCGGTCCGTTTACTGGTAGTATCTGAAGTAAAATTTACTCTCACAAGAATATCATCGCCAAGCGCCTTAACAGCATTCTCACATTCCCGGCGAATTAATTCCTTAAGCGGACAGGCTGGTGTAGTTAATACAACTGTAAATGAAATTTCGTTTCCATTGATAGCCACATCCTTCACCATATTGAGCGTTACCAGGTCTTTACCAAGATCCGGTTCCTGAACAGTACTCAATGCTTTCAATACCTCATCAATCGTCATACATGAAATGATTTGTTAAAAGAAAAATATCCACGCAAAGTTAACTATCATGGCCTGTAATTGTTGTTGATTATTTACAAGTTGTGGTTATTTTTGGAACGATGAAGAAAATTCTACCTTACTTAATTGTTGCCTTATTTATTTTACCTGTTTCAGTTAATGCTCAGTTTGAATCGGTAAGGGACAGTGTGGTTCAGTTATATGGTGTTGTAATGACTGCTGACAGCCTGAAAGGAATACCAGCAGTAAGTATCCTGGTAAAAGGTCAAAACAGGGGTACCATGTCAAATGGAGAAGGGGTATTTTCCATTG
>MWWA01000176.1_pt1 | contig 19133 bp, 17 predicted proteins | sample 1047341 | NCBI WGS metagenome assembly MWWA01 (sample SAMN06349978, study PRJNA376086) | soil metagenome | isolation source: MS5-1 sample Antarctic (ecotone) soil | place: Antarctica | collected 2015-01-13
GATCAGCTATGGTATGCAGCTTTTTTTCATCAGCAGGGAAGCTTATTCCAGGAAAGAGATTCCTGCACAGGTTAAAGATGAATTTGACGCATCTGAATTGCACCTGATTCACGAAGGCGGATATGGTTTGAAGGGAATGCAGGGTGCACAGTACATCCTGAAAGAAACGGATACCACCTCCTATTCTCATATTGTTGCGGCGGTGGGAACAGGCACCATGCTGGCCGGACTGGTAAATGCAGCCAAACCAGCGCAGCATGTGATCGGTATCAGCGTATTGAAAAATAATTTTTCAATTGAAACTGCCATCAATCATTTGTTGCCATCACCAGCGCCACGATATGTACTGAATCATGAATACCATTTTGGAGGATATGCCAAATCAACACCGGCGCTTTTTGATTTTATGAATCAATGGTACCAGGAGCACAGGATCCCTTCAGATTTTGTGTACACCGCCAAATTATTTTATGCTGTTGATGATCTTTTAAAAACCGGTCATTTCCCCTCTGGTTCAAAACTGTTGGTCATACACAGCGGCGGCCTGCAGGGAAATAGCGCTCTGCAGAAGGGAAAGTTAATATTCTGAACAAAAAAGGCTTCAGGATTATATTTGTACGAACTGAAGACGGGAATCCTTAATATGAAACAATTTTTCAGACTTATTTTATCATCCGCCACCATCTTTTTTGCAACTCAGGCAGCAAGCCAGGATACGCTGCCCAATTTTACCGTCAGGGACCTGGGTAATAACCGCATTGTTGTGGGATGGGTCAATAATTACCCTGTTGTAAAACAGATCAGCATTCAACGTTCGCATGATAGTCTGAAAAATTTCAAGACCATTCTCAGTGTAACCGATCCTACCGCTATACAAAATGGTTTTGCAGATAAAACAGCGCTGAACGATCATATGTATTATCGCCTTTTTGTAAACCTTGATAAAGGCGAATTCTTTTTTACAGCCTCAAAACAACCTGTTCGCGACACCATCTCTACCATCGTGAATCCCGTTGTTCAGAAGATAAAAGATACACTTAACGGAAACAACAGGAATGCCATAAATAAGAAACCTGATTTTGTTCCATCCTTTTTTGTCTATACCAGGAAGGATGGTTACCTGTTCATCAACCTTCCGGATGCAGAAAGAAAAAATTACCGCATTAAATTTTATGAAGAAGATGACAGTTTTCTTTTTGAACTGAAAACCATTAAAGAACCTGCACTTAGCCTCGACAAAGCCAATTTCATGAAAGCGGGATGGTTTAAGTTTGAATTGTACGATGATGAAAAGCTGGTGGAAAAGAACCGGTTTTATCTCCCCCGTGAATTTTAGTGTTACTGCTTTATCAGATCGATTCCAAAAACGTTTTCAAAATTCTTTATCAGCTTTTGCTTTAATTCTTCCATATTGATGGTACTTCCCAGTTCAGATGCTAAAGATGTTACTTTCTTATGCTGGATGCCGCAGGGTATGATATAATTAAAATAATCCAGGTCGGTATTTACATTCAAAGCGAAACCATGCATGGTGATCCAGCGGCTGCAACGTACACCCATTGCACATATTTTTCTTTCACTTCCCTTTATTCCGACATCAAGCCACACTCCGGTTTCCCCGGCCGACCTTCCTCCTTCAATACCATATTCCCCAAGGGTTAAAATCATCACTTCTTCCAGTGCGCGCAAATATCTTCCGATATCAGTATAAAATTTTTCAAGGTCAAAGATGGGATAACCTACCACCTGCCCGGGTCCATGAAAAGTAATATCTCCTCCACGGTTGGTATGAAAGAATTGTATGCCTTTATTGATTCTTTCCTCCTCACCTATCAGCACATGTTCCATTTTACCGCTTTTACCTAAAGTATATACGGGTGGATGCTCAACAAATAGCAGATAGTTTTTTGTGTCTGAAAGCAACGGGTCTGCAGGCTCGGCCTGTTGGTGCATCAGCGATTTCACCTGCAGATTTTTTTGCATCAGCGCTTCCTGGTATTCCCAGGCTGCTTTGTAATCCATCATCCCCAGGTCTGCGAATTCCGCACTTTGTTTCAACATTGGTCAAAATTAGCAACTTTAGTCCCTTTATTTTTGCAGATATGATACCCTCGGAAGAAAACCAGTTGAATGAAGAGCCCATTGAAGCGAGCGAGGAACTTTACCAGCGCTTTGTTTTTACAATAGACAAAGGCCAGGAACCATACCGGATCGACAAGTTCCTGATGAACCGTATTGAAGGCGCAACAAGAAATAAACTTCAGCAGGCCATAAACACAGGACTGGTATTGGTAAACAATAAAGAGATCAAACAAAATTATAAGATCAAACCTTTCGACCAGGTGGTGGTGTATTCCGATTTGTCTCCTGAATCAACTGAGATCGTTCCTGAACAAATGTCTTTAAATATTGTGTATGAAGAAAGTGATCTGATGGTGATCAACAAACCTGCAGGAATTGTTGTGCATCCTGGTAGCGGCAACTATAATGGAACTTTATTAAATGGCGTGGCTTTTTATCTTCAGCAACAAAAGCCCGGAATATCTGAAGAAGTTCTTCCACGTTTTGGACTGGTGCACCGGATAGATAAAAATACCAGTGGCCTGCTGGTGCTGGCAAAAAATGATAAGGCCATGCGGCAACTGGCAAAACAGTTTTTTGATCATACTGTGAAACGGGAGTACCTGGCACTGGTCTGGGGTGATGTGGAAAATGAATCAGGAACCATCAGGGCACATGTGGGCAGAAACCAGCGGCACAGGAAGCTTTTTGAAGCCTACCCGGAAGGTGAATATGGAAAAGACGCCACTACCCATTACGAGGTACTGGAAAGATTTAATTATGTTACCCTGGTGAAATGTGTACTGGAAACCGGGCGCACCCACCAGATCCGCGTGCATATGAAATACCTGGGACACCCGCTTTTCAATGATGATTTTTATGGCGGTGATAAAATTGTAAAAGGAACCGTATTCGCACGGTATAAACAATTTGTAGATAATTGTTTTCTGATCTGCCCAAGGCAGGCACTTCATGCTAGAACCCTTGGTTTTACACATCCTGTGAGTGGCCAGGAATTATTTTTTGAATCAGAAATTCCAACCGATATCAGCCAGGTGATCGAGAAATGGAGGAATTATGTGAAGGGAAGTCGTAAGGAATGAGGGGAAAGGGGTTAGGGGCTTGTACTTGCCTATTCAAAATCAAATAGCGTGGCGGTAAACAAACCTCTTTCTCGTTTTTTAAAAACTACTTTCCAGTTTCCATTATACCTCAACACACCTGGAACCAACAGCTCGCCGAATTTTGTCATCTCCACTTCCATCTGCACATTAAAATCATAGGCCGGTGTATTGTAACTCAGACCATAATTCCGGGCAACGATCTCCATGGTCTTTGCATTAAACCAGGTGGTGATGTTATCAAAAACGATCTTGTTTTTCTGCGATGCACTTAAGCCTTCTTTGGGAAGAATTTTAAACACATAACAATTTTCACCGCTCTTTGTTTCCATATCAACAGAAAAATCATAGTGCCGGGAGATCTCCGGATTAAAGATCTCGATCTTATCTCCGATAAAAGGAATACCCGGAATTTTTTTACCCGGGTTAAAGAACAACATTTTCAATTGCTCTTTGTGTTTTTCTATGCCGCTTTTACTGCGCACATTTCTTTCAGCACCTGCAACAATGTTGGTTTCATTGCAAACCGTTCCATTGGTAAAAAACAAGCTGGCATATAATTCCGCGGTGTAATAATCCAGTTTGTTATTTTTATACAAGTCGCCGGTAATTTTTTCTTCCAGCACTTCCATTGTGCGGCATTGATTGATGCGTTTTTGCCTGGTGCGGCTGAAAAGGGACGCAACTGTTTTCCCTTTTTTATCCATCATTTGGATATCATTCAGCGAAGTGAAACCAAGAATCCTCAGGTTTTTAAAGGCCTTATAAAATGTAGTATCCTCTTTTACCCGTTGAAGAAAACGCACAACGTCAAGGTCGTTGCGAATCACCACTTCACTTAAAACGGTAACCTTACTCAATGTCACAATGGAAGAATCTTCCTGCGCGGCCGGAAGAAAGGGAAAGAGAAAAAACAAAAAAGGCAGGACCATTTTTACCATGTCAGCAAAAATAGGGCTATCAGTGGTGGGGTTGACCTCACTGCCTTTATCTTAACTTTTACTATTTGGGAAAACTCATTTTATAATCCACCTTCACCTTGCCTTTTGATATGTCCTCAAGCTTTCTTTTCATCAGTTTGCGTTTGAGGGGTGTTATATGATCAATAAAAAGTTTGCCTTCTATATGATCGTATTCATGAAGGATGATGCGGCCGGTAACACCATGGAAAGTCTGCGTCTGTTTTATAAAATGTTCATCAAAATATTCAAGCCTAACTTCTTCGGCGCGGTAGATGTCTTCCCTGATCTTTGGAATACTGAGGCAGCCTTCATTATACAGCCAGTCATCACCGATCTCTTCTACAATATGGGCGTTAATAAAAACCTGCCGAACACCCGGTGCATCCGGGTAGTTGGTTTCTGCCCTGTCCTCATCGTCCATATTGGTAAAGATCTGTGCACTGTCCACAACAAAAAGCCGGATATCTTTTCCGATCTGCGGTGCCGCAAGACCCACACCGTTACTGGCATACATGGTTTCCCACATGCTGTCCATAAGCTTTTGTAGTTCAGGATAATCCTTTTCAATATCCAACGCTCTTTTTCTCAATACCGGGTGACCGTATGCAACAATTGGAAGAATCATTTATAATAAAACTTTTCTGGTGGTTGCAAAGGTAAGAATTGAAAGAATCTTTTCCTTATTATAGAAACAGCATGGCAAACTATAACGAATATTTGATCATTTCTCCTTTTGAAGGTACTCCTGCAACATCATGGTTGCCGCAATTTCATCTACCATGGCCTTATTCTGCCGCTGCTTTTTTTTCATACCCATTTCGATCATCGCCCTTGAAGCCATTTTAGATGTAAATCTTTCATCAACTTCTTTTATCCCGAGTGAAGGAAACTGTTTCTTAAATGCTTTAATAAAATGTTCAACCATGGAAGTGGCATGTGTTGGGGTTTCATTCCAGTTCACGGGCATTCCAATGATCACAAGTTCCACTGCTTCTTTATTGATATATTCTTTAAGAAAGGGCATCAGCTTTGGCGTTTCCACCGTGCACAAACCCGTAGCAATGATCTGCAATGGATCCGTAACCGCGATTCCGGTTCTTTTACCGCCATAGTCCAGTGATAAGATGCGCGCCATGCAATTAAATATTGGTAACAGAATGATTGCTATTGAAAACCAGATCGGCGATCACAAAAATAGCAAATACCACACTGGCCACACCGTTGGTTGTCATAAATGCAAGGTTTACCTTTCTCAGATCATTGGGTTTTACGATGGAATGCTGGTAAACAAGACAGGCACCAAAAACCAAAACGCCTATCCAGTAGATCCATCCAAAACCACCCATTCTTCCCGCAAGAATGACCATCGATGCACTCAACAGGTGCAACAGTTCAGAGATCCTTAAAGCCTTTTCCGTGCCCACACTGGATGGAATCGAATATAATTTTTGTGAGCGGTCAAACTCCTCGTCCTGCAAAGCATAAATAATATCAAATCCACTTACCCAGAATAAAACAGCCAGCGAAAACAATACAGGGATCAGGTGAAATTTACCGGTAACTGCCAGGTAGGCACCAATCGGTGCAAGTGATAAGCCCAGTCCGAGTATGAGGTGACACAATGGTGTAAATCTTTTCGTGTAACTATATCCCAAAACAATAGCCAGTGCCACGGGTGACAGAATAAAACATAAATGATTGATCATATAACTGGAAACCATAAAAAGAAAACAGGAAACGATGGTAAAGATCAGGGCATATCTCGGCTGAATAATCCCTTTAGGAATTTCGCGGATCGCTGTTCTTGGATTCAGCGCGTCGTATTTCCGGTCGAGATATCTGTTAAAAGCCATTGCAGCACTGCGTGCGAAGATCATACAGAACACCACCATCACAAATCGAAAGACCAGCTCTTTTGTAGATGCCGGGGCAGCGGAAGTGTTAATAGCAGTTGAATATATCCGGGCCTGCCAGTTACCCATATCCAGGGTTTGCGTTTGCCATATCCGCCATGCAAGAAAAAAACCGATCATGGCGAAAGGCATGGCAAAAATGGTATGCGAAAATTTAATAAGGGAAAGATAATTTTTTACCGCTGGCATAGCTTGCAAAGAAACTAAAGAAATCTCTAGTAAACCGACAGATTATTGCACCCTGCGTTGATCTGCGTTCAGAATGCTTTCCCTTACAAGTTCCCAAAGCACTACACCAGCTGCTACTGCTACATTCAGCGAATGTTTCATTCCCAGTTGAGGGATTTCAATACAACCATCACAAAGGGCAATGGTAGCCTGTTCCACTCCGGTAACTTCATTCCCCATGATCACGGCCACCTTTTCACCATTTGCCGCAAACCGGTGCAGCGCTGTACTTTGCTCTGCCTGTTCAAGCGCAAAAACTTTGTAACCAAGGGCACGCAGGTCGTCAATGGCTTCGTTTATGCCTTTAAAATGTTTCCATTCCACAGTTTCTTCTGCACCCAGTGCTGTCTTCCTGATTTCCTTATGCGGAGGAACAGCAGTGTATCCGCAGATATAAATGGCCTGGAGCAAAAAAGCATCTGCAGTACGAAACACACTGCCCACATTATAGGCACTGCGCACATTTTCCAGAACTGCGATAACAGGGAGCTTTTCTGCCTGCCTGAATTCTTCTACTGATTTCCTATTCAATTCTTCCATTGAGCGTTTTCGCATGTGCTGGTTTTAACCCCAAAAATATAACCTGATGAAATAGTGGATAAAAAAGGGTAAAACCACAGGCGGGTTCAAGCCCTGCCGCCTATTTTTGCCCCCATAGTATGGGCAAGTCGAAAACAGCAGAAACACCGTTGATGCAGCAGCACAATGCCATCAAAGCGCGTTACCCCGATGCGGTGCTTTTGTTTCGTGTGGGTGATTTTTATGAAACCTTTGGAGCTGATGCTGTCATTGCATCGAGGGTGCTGGGCATCACACTTACAAAAAGGAATAATGGCTCGGCCGATAATGAACTGGCAGGTTTTCCTTACCATGCCATGGATACCTATTTACACAAACTGGTAAAGGCAGGTTACCGTGTAGCTATCTGCGACCAGCTTGAAGATCCTAAAACTGCAAAAGGCATCGTTAAACGAGGAGTGACTGAAATGGTTACGCCAGGTACGGCTACCAACGATAAATTGCTGGATTTTGGATCCAATAATTTTCTTGCTGCCGTTCATGTATCAGGTGAAATGTATGGACTGGCTTTCCTAGATATTTCAACCGGTGAATTTTTTGCATCGGAAGGAGATAAAGAATATGCTGATAAATTACTGAGTGGATTCAAACCTTCTGAAATTATTTTTCAGCGCCACTACCAGAAAAAATTCCGCGAAGATTTTGGTTCACGTTATTATACCTATACGCTTGATGAATGGATCTTTCAATCCCAATACACTTCTGAGATCCTGCTGAAGCATTTTGACACCCATTCCCTCAAGGGTTTTGGAGTGGAGGGATTGTCTGCAGGCATTGTTGCCGCCGGCGCAGTGTTACATTATTTAAAGGAAACCGAACATCCTAACCTACAGCATATAACTGCCCTCCAGAGAATTGAACAAAACGACTACCTGTGGATGGATAAGTTCACCATCCGCAATCTGGAACTGCTTTCCAGTCCGATGGAAAATGGACAAACACTTTTAAAAGTGTTGGACAATACCTGCTCTCCTATGGGAGCGCGTTTGCTGAAAAGGTGGATGGTATTTCCGTTAAAAGACATCAACAAGATCAATGAAAGACTGGATGTTGTTTCTTTTTTTATTCTCGAAACAGATCTCAGGAACAAACTTTTACACGCCATGCGCCAGTGCGGCGATATGGAAAGACTGGTTTCAAAGATCCCGTTAAAAAAAATCAATCCACGGGAATTGCTGCAACTGGCAAAAGCACTCAGGCAAATCGATGTAATTAAACATGCCTGCAGCCCTGCAAAAAACAGTTACCTGAACCGGCTTGCCGACGCCTTGAATCCCTGTCATTACATAGCGGAAAAGATCCTGAAGGACATCATTGAAAATCCGCCGGCCCTTGCAGTGAAAGGAGGATTCATCAATAAAGATGTACACCCCGAACTGGATGCATTGAGAAACATCGCGCATAACGGAAAAGAATATCTTTTACAGTTACAACAAAAAGAAGCGGAAAGAACGGGCATTTCTTCACTCAAGATCAGTTACAACAATGTTTTTGGTTATTATCTTGAAGTCACGAATGCGCATAAAAATAAAGTGCCGCCTGAGTGGATGCGCAAACAAACACTCACCAATGCAGAACGCTACATCACACCTGAATTAAAAGAATATGAAGAAAAGATCACAGGCGCTGAAGAAAAAATACATAGGCTTGAGCTCGAACTTTTCGACGGGCTGATCTCCGAACTTCTTGATTTTCTTTCCTGCATACAGGCAAATGCACAGGTAGTAGCCACACTGGATGTGCTCACCTGTTTTGCCAACAATGCCCTTCAGTTCAATTACAAAAAACCGGATATGCATCAGGGTGATGAACTGCAAATAAAAAACGGCAGGCATCCTGTAATTGAAAGAACCCTTCCACCATCGGAACCTTACATCGGCAACGATGTGCGTTTTGATAAAATACAGCAACAGATCATCATTCTTACAGGGCCTAACATGAGTGGCAAATCGGCGCTCTTACGCCAGACCGGTTTGATCACCCTGATGGCACACATGGGGAGTTTTGTTCCGGCAGATGAAGCGCTGATGCCATTGACCGATAAAATATTTACCCGTGTGGGTGCTTCAGATAATTTAAGTGCGGGCGAATCCACCTTCATGGTGGAGATGAATGAATCGGCATCCATTATCAATAATATCAGCAGCCGCTGCCTGATCCTGCTGGATGAAATTGGAAGGGGAACTTCTACTTATGATGGCATTTCCATAGCCTGGAGCATTGCCGAATACCTGCACCATTCTCCCCATCAGCCCAAAACATTTTTTGCTACTCACTACCACGAGCTCAATGAACTGGAACACAAACTGCCAAGGGTCAAAAATTTTCATGTAACTAATAAAGAAATCGGAAACAGGATCATTTTTTTAAGAAAGCTGGCACCGGGTGGCAGTATCCACAGCTTTGGCATCCATGTGGCCAGGATGGCAGGTATGCCACCCGACCTGGTAAACAGGGCAAGGGAGATTTTAACCCAGCTTGAACAAAAAAATGCAGATGCCAATATTGGTGATGAATTAAAATCGCTGTCAGCCCCAAAAATGCAGTTAAGCATTTTTGATGCCCATACCCAAACTTTTGATGAGATCAGGAAGGTATTGGAAGGCCTGGACATTAACCGACTCACGCCCGTCGAGGCCCTGTTGAAACTGAACGAAGTGAAAAGCCTTTTGAAATAATACTTTAGGATCAATATAAAAACTTACTATTTTTACCTCAAACCACTAAAAATGCATCAGCTAAAACTACCTGCGCTTATTTGTTTTTTATTTTCTGCATTATTTTTTACTGCCTGCAAAAAAGAGAATAACGATAACGAGATTATTGAAAACGCTACCATGCCCCTGACAAGAGCCCAGGTAGTAGTTCCGGGTGCCATTGTTATTCCTCCTTCATCAGCAACAGGAAATATAAATGGTTCTTATAGCAGGGAAAGAAAATTGTTCAGCTATACTGTAACCTGGACAGGACTCACAGCCAATCCCACAGCCATTCATATTCATGGCATCGCAGATGCAGGATTTATTGCACTTCCTGCGCCTCTGGGACCTTTTACCAACGGGATTCTCCAAAGTTTTACCTCGGGTTTCCAGGTAGCTACCACCGGCTCTTACAGTGGAAGTTTATATGTAGATGGAATTGTTGTAAAGGAAGAGCACCTGCTTAACGGAAAATACTATATGGATATCCATACGAGTGCCGTACCTTTTTCCACTACTGGTGAGATCAGGGGCCAGATCGTTTTTAATTAAAAAAACTTTCAAAATATTCAGGGCTGTTCCTATCCGGAACAGCCTTTTTTTTGCGCAGGATCAGTTTGTAGTTGCAAACCAGATGGGCTTCGGATTGTTCCAGTCGCCGTTATAATTTATAAATAGTTCTTCGCCCGCCTTTATATCCCTTACAGTTTTAATGGTGATGGTCTGCCGGTTGAAATGCATTTCATATTCACAATTGGCTTTGAAAGAATGATTGTATAAAGGAACATAGCCCAGGGCCATACAGCATTGTAATTTTGCTTCTCCCCATTCAAAAATATAATCGTGGAGCAGGGTCTGGTCAATAAATCCCCTGTCTTTTTTCGACATCACGATAACAGGAGCAATTTCTATAACCGCTCCTGCATCTATTTTCTTACTCGAATAAACACCCTTTCCCATAGGCGAAGTCTTTCCAACAAAAATGAACGGGGAAATAAAATTTATAGCCTTCACATCTGCGATTTGTCACAAATTAATTTTACTATTCCAATTTGAACAACTTCCTGTGCTTAATTTTACCAGATGCCATTGGAAGTCATGCAGGAGCAATTCGAAGAAGTGATCCATTCTGGTGATCCCTTGCAGATCCGGGATTTCCTGGACCATCAGAACATTAGTGACATTGCCGACCTTTTATATGAACTTCCGGAATATGAAAGCCAGATCATTGCGGCCATGTCGATTCACAGGGCTTCGGGTGTTTTCAAGATCCTTGAATTTCCCACTCAGAAAAGGATCATTCAAACCCTGCCACCTTCAAAAACTGCAGAACTCCTGAACGAATTACCACCCGATGACCGCACCGACTTCCTGGAAGAACTGCCCAGTAATGTGGTAAGAGAACTGATAAAATTGCTGGACAATGAAGAACGAAGGATCACACTTTCGCTGCTTGGCTATCCTGAAAACAGCGTAGGCAGGCTGATGACACCCGACTATGTGTACATCTATGAAAACAATACCGTACAACAGGTTTTGGATACCGTGCGCAGAGTAGGAAAAAACAGTGAGACCATTGATGTGATCTATGTGATCAATGACAAGGGTGAACTGCTGGATGATATCAGGATCAGGGAATTCATCCTGGCAACTCCAGAAACAAGGGTGCTCGAACTAATGGACAACCGCGTGATTGCCCTGAATGCTTTTGAAGACCAGGAATTGGCCAATGAAGCATTTAAGATGAACAACAGGGTGGCACTTCCTGTTGTGAGCAACAGCAACAAACTATTGGGCATTGTAACGATCGATGACATTCTGTGGGTTGCCAGCGAGGAGTTTACTGAAGACATTCAAAAAATAGGGGGTACAGAAGCGCTGGAACAACCCTACCTGGAAATGCCGCTTTTCAAACTGTTTAAAAAACGCGTGGTCTGGCTGATGGTTTTGTTTGTGGGAGAGCTTATGACCATTTCTGCCATGCACCGATTTGAAGATGATATAGCAAGAGTGGTTGTGCTGGCTACTTTTATACCACTCATTATTTCCAGTGGTGGAAACAGTGGATCACAGGCAGCCACATTGATCATCCAGGCAATGGCATTAAGGGAATTGTCTATTACGGATTGGTGGCGCATTATGAGAAGAGAAATTCTATCGGGTATCATGCTCGGACTTACCCTTTGTATTATGGGTATGACGGTCATCCTGATCTGGCAGGCCTTTACCGATAATTTCGGTGAATATTATATGAGCATTGCTTTTACTATCGGCATTTCACTTACCGGTGTGGTGTTGTGGGGCTCACTGGTTGGATCCATGCTGCCATTGATCCTGAAAAAACTGGGTGCAGACCCCGCGGCCTCTTCAACTCCTTTTGTTGCCACACTGGTGGATGTAACGGGATTGATCATTTATTTCTCTGTGGCTTTTGCCATTTTGTCCGGCAAATTATTATAGTCAAAAAGACCGTTTTTGGAAAATCAGTCTTTTTATAGATTTTCGCACGATTGATCCTATTCATTTTGAACCGGATCTGAATTTCAAACCAATATTCATTATGTGTGGCATTGTTGCTTATATAGGTCCGAGAGAAGCTTACCCGATCATCCTTAAAGGACTAAAACGACTGGAGTACCGCGGTTACGATAGTGCAGGTATTGCTTTGCTGAACGGTGGACTGAAAGTGTACAAGAAAAAAGGCAAAGTTGCGGATCTGGAAGAAACACTACAGGGAATTGATCTGCATGCAAACATCGGCATCGGACATACCAGGTGGGCCACCCATGGTGAACCCAACGACCGTAATGCCCATCCCCATACTTCAGCAAGTGGCAAACTGGCTATGATCCATAACGGCATCATTGAAAATTATAACCAGCTGAAACAGGAACTGCTGAACAAGGGATACAAATTCACTTCCGACACAGACACCGAAGTGTTACTGAATTTTATTGAAGAAATTCAGACCCAGAACAATTGTCCGCTCGAAGAAGCCGTCCGGATCGCATTAAAAAGAATTGTGGGTGCGTATGTAATTGTATTGATCGAAAAAGATCATCCTGATACATTGATTGCAGCCAGAAAAGGGAGTCCGCTGGTGATCGGTATTGGAAAGAATGAACATTTTCTTGCCTCCGACGCCTCTCCTATTATTGAATACACCAAGGAAGTGGTTTATGTAAATGATTATGAGGTCGCGATTATAAAACCAGATGAACTTATATTAAAAAATTTGGGTAATGAAAGGCAAACACCTTACATCACCAAACTTGATATGGAGCTGGCCGCAATTGAAAAAGGCGGGTATGATCACTTCATGCTTAAGGAAATATTTGAACAGCCGCAAACTGTATATGATTGTTTAAGAGGAAGACTCGATGCACAGGCAGGAACCATTACCATGAGTGGTATTCAAAAATATGCTGAACAGATTATGAATGCCAAACGCATTGTAATGGTGGCATGTGGTACCAGCTGGCATGCAGGACTTGTTGCCGAATATATTTTTGAAGAATTGTGCCGGATCAACGTTGAAGTGGAATATGCTTCTGAATTCCGTTACCGTAACCCGGTAATCAATAAAGGCGATGTGATCATTGCCATTTCTCAAAGCGGTGAAACTGCGGATACACTTGTTGCCATTGAAAACGCTAAATCAAAAGGTGCCATCATCCTTGGTGTGGTGAACGTGGTGGGATCTTCCATAGCCAGGATCTCCGATGCGGGAGCCTATACACATGCCGGGCCCGAAATAGGCGTTGCTTCTACAAAAGCCTTTACTGCGCAACTTGCTGTACTCACAATGATCGCGTTAAAGATCGGCCACGACAAAGGTGTGCTGGATCATGACCGCTACATGCACCTTTTGAATGAACTGGATGCCATTCCTGCTAAAATAGAAAAGGTTTTAAACCTGAATGATCACATCAAAGCACTTGCAGAAAAATACAGTGATGCCACCAGCAGCCTCTATCTCGGCCGGGGTTATAATTTTCCTGTTGCACTCGAAGGCGCACTTAAATTAAAAGAGATCTCTTACATCCATGCTGAAGGTTATCCTGCTGCGGAAATGAAACACGGTCCCATAGCACTGGTAGATGACCAGCTGCCCGTAATTTTTGTAGCCACCAGGGATTCATACCACGAAAAAGTGATGAGCAATATGCAGGAGATCAAAGCAAGAAAAGGAAAAGTGATCGCTGTCATCAATGAAGGCGATGAACAAAGTGCTGCATTGGCCGATGACACCATCATGATTCCGGAAGCAGATGAAATTGTAGCACCTATGTTAAGTGTGATCCCTTTACAATTACTGGCCTATTATATTGGTCTGCATAAAGGACTGGATGTTGACAAACCCCGTAACCTTGCCAAATCCGTTACCGTGGAATAAATAACTTATCTTATATCCGGCACCCTGCGCTATGCATGGTGCAACAAACCCGGGAATCAACTCTGTAAAATGAACGATATCAGGAAACGACCCATACAGGATCTTGGATATAATTTTATACAAGCAGCCTATCTACCTGAAGGCAAAGATGAATATCATTTAAGAAACATCCAGAACAAGAATGGGATTTCTTACCGCAATCTTTCGGCATACGAGATCGAAGTGCTGGTTAGAAATAACAATACTTCCGACGACTGGAATAAGATCCAGGTTTCTAATGCCTTTAACCCGGAACTCGTTAAACAATGTAAATTTTATGGGCTGGTCAGAATTGGTAAACTGGAAACCATTTCACTCGAATACCATAATGTGCTCATGCCAGTTGGACTGTACAACAGCACCATCCTTAGCTGTGATTTTGGCGACAATGTGGTAGTGAACAATGTTAACTACATTTCTCATTACATTGTGGGCAATGAAGTCATGCTGTGCAACGTGCACGAGGTTCATGTAACCGATCATGCCAAATTTGGTAATGGGGTATTGAAAGAAGGAGAATCGGAAGCGGTACGGGTTTGGGTTGAAGTCTGCAATGAAAATGCAGGAAGGAAAATACTTCCTTTTGAAGGCATGCTCCCGGGTGATGCCTACATCTGGTCGAAGTACAGGGATGATGAGGTTCTGATGCAAAAATTCAAGGAGTTTACTGAAAAGAAATTTGACAGGCAAAGAGGTTATTATGGTGAGATCGGTGACCGATGCGTGATCAAAAATACCAGCATCATTAAAGATGTTTGGATTGGAAGTGATGCCTATATTAAAGGTGCCAATAAATTAAAAAACCTTACGATCAAATCAGGACCGGGTGACCAGACACAGATCGGTGAAGGTTGTGAACTGGTGAATGGAATTATTGAGGAAGGATGCAGGATTTTTTATGGTGTAAAAGCAGTAAGATTTGTAATGGCATCACACTCCCAATTAAAATATGGTGCGCGGCTGATCAACTCTTATCTCGGAAATAATTCAACCATCTCCTGCTGCGAAGTATTAAACTCACTTATTTTTCCGGCACATGAACAGCATCATAATAATTCTTTTTTATGTGCAGCGGTGGTCATGGGACAAAGCAATATTGCAGCAGGCGCAACACTCGGATCTAACCACAACAGCCGTGCAGCAGATGGAGAAATGGTGGCATCAAGAGGCTTCTGGCCAGGACTCTGCGTAAGCCTGAAACACAATTCAAAATTTGCTTCATTTACCTTACTTGCAAAAGGCGATTACCAGCACGAATTGAATATACCGCTTCCTTTCAGTCTGGTAAGTAATGATGAAGCCAATAACAAACTTGTTGTGATGCCAGCCTACTGGTTTATGTATAATCTTTATGCTCTGGCAAGAAATTCCAGTAAGTGTGGCGACAGGGATAAAAGAAAAGAGAAAATTCAGCTCATTGAATATGATTACCTCGCTCCTGACAGTGTCAATGAAATATTTGATGCACTCAGCCTGATCAAAAAACTCACAGCCATTCATCATGGAAAACTTGCGCCGGATACAGATGAATCTGAATTACTGGAAAAGGGAAGTAACCTTCTGGATGACGACAACATTCAAATCAGCAATTTGGAGATCAAAGGTTCCGGATTTGAAAATAATGCAAGAACAATGGTATTATGTAAGGTGAAAGAGGCCTACCATATTTATAAAAAGCTGGTAAGGTATTATGCCATGATGCAGTTGATCAGTCTTTCCAGGGAAAAAAAGACCTGGTCTTTTGATGAGATCCAATCCAGCTTACCGGAAGAACCCAAACGTTTACAATGGACGAACCTGGGGGGACAACTATTTCCACAGGAACAGGTAGCGTCACTGTTTTCAGGAATTAAAGCAGGCAGCATGCAAACCTGGGAAGATGTGCACCAGTTCTATTCTGAGAATGCAAATCAATATAAGGATCAGAAACTGCAACATGCCTTTGCAGCCCTTCTGGAACTGGACGGATTATCCAAATCCGGTTTTACCCGCGAACGTTTTGAACATTATCTTGATGATACGCTCCAATTCAAGGAATGGATGGTAGCCCATATTAAAAGGTCAAGAGAAAAGGATTACGAAAACCCGTTCCGCAAAATGGTGTATGAAAATGAAGAAGAAATGGAGGCCGTGATGGGAAGCCTGGAGGACAATGTTTTCATCAACCAGCAATTTGAAGAACTGGAATTGCTGAGAAGCGACATTGAAAATCTAAAAGCCGGAAAAAAATTACAAATGAACTAAAATGAAAACTGCCGCATCAGCGGCAGTTTTATAAAACATGCAAGATCTTATTGCCTGTTCATACTAGTGTCAGTTCTGTTCATGGAAGTATCCATACCAGTACCGAAAGTATCAGGGGTAACTGTTGTTGGAGTAGTTGTCATGTTCATCGAATCAGAATGAGTTGTTGTTGCACTTTCATTATTACAAGCAACCAAAGCACCTGCAACTGCGAACATCAGGAAAAATTTTTTCATTGTAGTTTAGTTTTAGTTAACTATTGGCCGCAAAGGTAGCCGCTACATTCATAAAACCAAATTTTTAAGCCGCTTTCTATTTTTTTCTGAAAAAGATCCGGATCGGCACGCCAGTGAAAGTGAAATGCTCCCTTAGTTTATTCTCCAGGTAGTTCCGGTAAGGCAGCTTGATGTCGTCGGGATAATTACAGAAAAAAGCAAAAGAAGGAACAGCTGTAGGTAATTGGGATATGAATTTAATCTTTACTGCATTACCCCTCACCACAGGTGGATTATACGTTTCAATAGCTTTTAGCATGATCTCGTTAAGTTGCGAGGTGGCAATTCTCCTGTTGCGGTTCTCATAAACATCAAGTGCAAATTCAATGGCTTTTAAAATCCTCGTTTTCTCCTTAGCCGAAATAAAAAGGATCGGAACATCATTAAATGGCGCCAGTCGCTGCTTCAGCTGTTTTTCATAATCTCTTGCCGTATTGGTTTCCTTTTCTACAAGATCCCATTTATTTACCAGCACCACAATGCCTTTTCCTTTTTTAGAGGCGAGGCTGAAAATGGTAAGATCCTGGGCCGTAATACCTTTTTCCGCATCCAGCATCAGCATACATACATCTGCTTCATCCAAAGCTTTAATGGCCCGGATCACTGAATAAAATTCAAGGTCTTCATGCACTTTTGATTTGCGCCTGATACCTGCAGTATCGATCAGCACAAAATCCTTTTGAAATAATTGATACCGGGTGTGAATGGTATCGCGTGTGGTTCCGGCAATATCACTGACAATGGTTCTTTCTTCACCGATCAATGCATTGAGCAAAGAGGATTTACCTACATTAGGCTGACCGATAATGGCAAATTTCGGCAGTCCTTCTGTTTCCTCTGCACCGCTTTCGTCTGTAATGAGGTTGGTAACCGCATCAAGCAGGTCGCCGGTGCCACTTCCGCTGATAGAGGATATAAAGAACAGGTGTTCAAACCCCAGGCTGTAAAATTCTGAAGCTTCCAGCAGCCTTTCATTGTTATCTACCTTGTTCACCACCAGGAATACTGGTTTTGTGGAGCGCCTCAATACATCAGCCATGGCATCATCCAGGTCGGTCATTCCCGTAGCTGCATCCACCACAAACAATATGGAACTGGCTTCATCAACTGCCACCTGTACCTGTTTACGGATCTCCCTTTCAAATACATCATTACTATCCGGAACAAAACCACCTGTATCAATAATGAAAAAGTTTTTCCCGTTCCAGTCCGCAATCCCATATTGCCGGTCGCGGGTTACGCCTGGGGTATCTTCAACAATTGCCTTGCGTTGTTCGAGCAGGCGATTGAACAAGGTACTCTTCCCCACGTTTGGTCGGCCCACGATTGCTACTGTATATCCTGCCATTCCTGATTTTTTTTTAAAGTGCAAAAGTAAGCCATACAGTTTCAGCGGGTTTAAAGAATACGGGCGCGATAAAAATTTGAAGGAAAAGAAGGTTAATTATAGCCGTATTCTCTCAGGAACAGGTCATTTTCCCTCCATTTGGGACGCACTTTTACAAAGAGCTCCAGGAAAACCTTCTGGTCAAGAAAAGCTTCGATCTCCAGTCGCGCTAGTGAACCGACCTGTTTGATCATCTTTCCACCATCGCCGATCACAATGGCTTTCTGCGATTCTCTTTGAACAATGATCTCTGCCCTGATCTTGATCAGTGTTGATTTCTGTTTAAATTCATTGATCAGTACCGTGGCGTGGTAAGGGATCTCATCCTGGAATAAGGTATATATCTTTTCTCGGATCATTTCAGATACAAAGAATTTTGTTGGAAGATCGGAGATGTCATCGTTGGAATAAAAAGGTTCGCCTTCCGGTAACAGTTCCACGATCCTGTCGAGCAGGGCTTGTACATGCAGCCCTTTCAGTGCGGAGATGAGGAATACCTCACCACAGTATTTTTTGTCTTTAAAAAACGCCTTGGCTTTTTCCTGTTTTGTTTTATCTGAGCCATCTATTTTATTGACCACTACCATAGCTTTCGACTTCAGGCGGAGTGCAGCAAAAACAGCATCGGCTTCTTCCCAGTTTTCTTTTATATCCACCATCAGCAGGGCCAGGTCGGCATCTTCCAGTGCGCTTTTAACGGCAGACATCATCCGTTCATGCAGTTTATATTTCGGGTCAATGATGCCGGGGGTATCAGAAAATATGATCTGGTAGGTTTCCGTAGTGGCAATTGCTTTGATGCGGTGGCGTGTGGTTTGGACTTTAGGCGAAACGATGGCCATTTTTTCGCCCATAAAAGCGTTGAGCAGGGTACTTTTCCCTGCGTTGGGCTTTCCGAATATGTTTACAAATCCTGATTTCAAATGTTAAATGATTGTCTGCAAAAGTAGATCATTAAAAATAGTTTGGCTGAAAAGGGGAGGCGGCTTATATTTGCCACCCGTCAGAATGCTGACTTAGTTCTTACAAATTATTTAAACATTATATCGCGAAGTAGAGCAGCGGTAGCTCGTCGGGCTCATAACCCGAAGGTCGGGAGTTCGATCCTCCCCTTCGCAACAAAGAAAGGTTTCCAATTTGGAAGCCTTTTTTAATTTACTGATATTATTATACCGAAGGTCGGGAGTTCCCTGCCCGACTGCGTCACGCAGGCAGGGATCCTCCCCTTC
>MWWA01000177.1_pt1 | contig 19131 bp, 14 predicted proteins | sample 1047341 | NCBI WGS metagenome assembly MWWA01 (sample SAMN06349978, study PRJNA376086) | soil metagenome | isolation source: MS5-1 sample Antarctic (ecotone) soil | place: Antarctica | collected 2015-01-13
CATTTGGTCTTAGCTTCAATTATGAATTTACGGAACGATTGACCTTACGCACCGGGTTGACATTTGCCAAAATTGCCGGTGACGATAAATATAATAATAAGGAATACCTGCGTTTTCGAAACCTAAGTTTTGAATCAAACATTACTGAATTAAGCATACTTGGTGAATACAATATTTTTAATTTATCAAGCATGCGCTGGTCGCCTTATGTATTTGGTGGAGTAGCTTTATTTAAATTTAATCCCTACACTTTTGACTCTACAGGTGAAAAGTTTTTCCTGAAACCATTAAGTACCGAAGGGCAGGGGCTTGACCAGTATCCCGAAAGAAAACCTTATTCACTTACACAGGTTTCACTTCCTTTTGGTGGTGGAATTAAATTCGCTTTATCAGAAACAATCAATATAGGTTTGGAAGCAGGTATCAGGAAAACGTTTACCGATTATTTAGATGATGTCAGCACTGACTATGCAGACGAATTTGATCTTTTAACTGCCCGTGGACCTAAAGCAGTAGAACTGGCTTACAGGAGTGGAGAAGTAGCCGGAGGAGATCCTTTCTATCCTAAAAAAGGCTCACAAAGAGGCGGCGCTGATATGAAAGACTGGTATTATTTTACAGGTTTACATGTGAGTTTCAAATTAGGCAGTGGTCCATTGTTTGGAGGTAGCAAAAGAGGATATGGCTGTCCTAAAGTGCCACAATAGTAATTGGTGTAGTCACTTTCATACTTTCAAGTAGAAGGGATAATTAATACAGAATAAATAATCTGTAAAATATTTAAATGCGAATATTCCTTATTCTTTCAATTTTAGTATCAACTATAAATTCATCTGCTCAATTTCAGATTGGTTTATTTGGGGGAGTCTCTGATTATCATGGCGACCTTTTAGATATACCATACAGATTTTCTAATGCTGCATTTGGTATTACTGCGGGGTATAAAATTTCAGATCGTTTTCATATAAGAGCAGGTGGATTAATAGGCAAAATAGAAGGTGCTGACAGTGTTAGTCCAAGGGAAGGATTTGCAGATAGAAATTTAAGTTTTCAATCATCATTAAAAGAGTTTAGTGTAAGGGCAGAATATAATCTGTTTAATATTGAAGAAACCCGGTGGACCCCATACGCTTTTGCAGGATTTGCAGTTTTCCATTTTGATCCTTATACCTATGATGTCAACAATGATAAGCATTATTTAAAACCCTTAAGTACGGGAGGGCAGGGACTTGAGCAATATTCAATAAAACCCTATTCATTAACCCAGTTTAGTTTGCCCGGTGGTGGCGGAATAAAATATGCAATAAGTGAACGTATACATATAGCAGCCGAGATAGGATTCAGGTTAACGTTTACTGATTACCTGGATGATGTAGGAGGAATTTATCCGGATGAATTTGATTTGCTTTCTGCAAGAGGTGCAAAAGCTGTTGAGCTTTCTTACAGGAGAGATGAAATACCGGGAGGCAATCCAAACTTTCCTCGTAAAGGAGCATCGCGGGGCAGAAGCGGGTCCATCATTTACAATGATTTTTATTATGTAACAGGCCTACACTTCATATATAATCTGGGTGGAGGAGGTGGTTCTACTTTTGCAGGAAGAACCGGTAAAAGAAAAGACTTCGGCTGCCCTGTAATTCGTCCATAAAATAATTAAAACCTTATTTCGGTTATAGCATTGTAAACTATTGTTTAAAAAAATAAACAGCAATTTGTTGAAGCAGGAGTTTATTACCACACATGGAAAATTAATTATTGAAAGAGATAAACTTTTTATACAAAGAGTAAAGAGAGAACTTTCATAGAAATCTATTTCTTTCTTCTTTTTGGTAGGTGCAATAATTCTTGTCATTATAATACCTGATATTTCAGGATGGATATTGCTTATAATTTTGAACCATACATTTTATAGTAGAAAATTTTGAAAATATTAAAACATTACCTGAAACCAGTTTCAAAAACAGGATCTTATTATCAGAAATAGAATCAACATCTTACACTGATGATGTCAATAGTTTGGATACCATTTTAAGCTTAAAATTAAGTTCAGGTAAAACCCGATACATCAGGAAACTAGAAAATCAGTATGATGCTTTTATTGAAGCCATTTCTCAACAATCATCATTACATAAATTGGCTTCCTGAAGCAATTTAAAGCTGAAATAGTCGGCATAGCAATTGAACTAATAACTATAGCTTGACTATGCTTCTTGTTAAACTTACATACAGGAAAGGGTATTCTACTGCTGCCTTTGTAAATTGCTAAAAATAAAAACATGAAAAATGTGGTGTTGTGTGCTTTAATCCTGCTGGTGGGTTTTACCGGTTTTACCCAAAATAATTCAGATAATACTTTATTATGGCGTGTTAGTGGAAATGGCTTATCACAACCATCTTACATCTTTGGAACCATCCATATGATATGTGCTGATGACATTGAATTAAGCGACAGTCTTAAAGCAGCTATCCGCACTTCAAACCAGGTATATCTTGAACTGGACCTGGATAATATTATGGAGATGCTGAGTGTAGTGAACAAAATGAAAATGAAAGGTGATACCACATTAAGAGATCTACTTACAGCTGAAGAATATACAAAAGTCAAAAACTTTTTTTCTTCTCAAAAAGGTATGCTTCCATTTGCCATGCTTGAAAAATATAAACCTATGCTGGCTGCATCTACCTTAATGCAGGCTTCGCTGCAATGCGAAAAAGCACAGGCAATGGAGCAACTGATCATGAAAGAAGCTAAATATCACAAGAAGAGTATAAAAGGACTTGAAACTATGGCTTACCAGTTAAGTATATTCGACAGTATACCGTATACTATGCAGGCAAAGCAACTTTATTCCTATGTTGACAATTATGATAATAAAACAGACAATAAAGAATTTGAAGAACTTACAACAGCTTATCGTGAACAACAACTTGATAAACTTGAAGCGTTAACAAAGAAAGATGAATTCGGAATGGAGAGATTTACTGAAATCCTTTTGTACAATCGTAATGAGGCATGGGTAAAAAAATTAAATTCTCTTTTTGCAAAATCATCTATTGTAGTAGCTGTAGGGGCAGGCCATTTGCCTGGTGAAAAAGGAATTTTAAATTTATTAAAATTGGCAGGTTATACTGTTGAGCCGGTTGAAAATGTGATGTTGAAAAAAAATGAAAAGCAGATATAATACTAACTTATTGTGCCGACCATCCTCCATCTATAGGTAGTGCTGTTCCGGTGAGTGTAGACGCATCATCGGAAGCCAGGAACAAACACAAAGCAGCAATGCTTTCAATAGATACAAAATCTTTAATCGCCTGCTTCTTTAATATTACTTTTTCTATTACTTCATTTTCAGGTAATCCATGCACAATAGCCTGATCACGGATCTGGTTTTGAACCAGGGGTGTTTTTACATAACCCGGACAAATAGCATTACAGGTTATGCCAAATGGAGCCCCTTCTAATGCCGCTGTTTTAGTAAATCCTACAATACCATGTTTAGCGGCTACATAAGCACTTTTATATTCAGATGCAAATAACCCATGTGCTGATGCAATATTGATAATGCGTCCAAATTTTTGGTTTTTCATATAGGGCCAAACAGCTTTACTAAGATGAAAAGCAGAACTAAGGTTTATGGCAATAATGTTGTTCCATTTTTCTTCCGGAAAATCTTCAATTGGAGCAACATATTGTATGCCGGCATTATTAACCAATATATCAATCACCCCAAATTTTTCAATTGATTGTTTTACCATATCTCTCAAAGATGCAGGCTCTAACATATTTGCAGGAAAAAATAAATGTTGTATAGAAAATTTATCTGCTACATCAGCGGCTATTTCTGCACCATTGTGTTCAAGTCCATTAAATATAATATTGCAACCTTTTTCTGCAAATGCTTTTGCAATGCCTAATCCTATTCCACTTGTGCTGCCGGTTATTAAAACAGTTTTTTTGTTCATGATCAAAATATTTGCAGAAACTACTTGTTTTCTTCATACAAAAAATAGCGAATAGCTTCAACTATTTCTTTTGCTCCTTTCCCATATAGCATGGTCTGGTGATTACCCGGCACTTTTACATATAAACAATCCTGCATCATGTTTACGGTTTCCATAGCATTTTCCTCAGGTAATAAAGCTGCATCTAAAGTATAAACTCCCGGGCCATTAATAAGCAATGAAGACTGTTTTATATTTTGAATATACTCCAGCCATGGATACTCTAAACCACCGTTAACAGCTTCTGACATATGAGATAATTGTGGGACAGGTGTTACAGTACCATTACCATTGTCTTTGATGTCTGCCTTGTAATAACTTGCCATTTGTGGATCCCAAAAATTCAAATATGGTGCTGATTTTACTTTTTCAATATAATTATCAAAAGATGAAAAACTTTGACCAAGCCTGCTTAAGGCCGGCACCAGCATTTCCTTTGTATTGGAATGCATACGGGCAGCTGCATCTATTAAAATAAGTTTTTCAACACGTTCTGGATGATTGGCAGCCGTATACAAACTTAATAAGGCACCAAAAGAATGACCCCCTATGATTGCAGAAGAAATTTTTAAGGTATCCATTAAACCTAAGATGTCCTTAGCATGATCTTTCATCGAATAACCTGTAGATGGTTGATCACTTTTACCACGACCACGCAGATCAACTGAAATGACATGAAAAGCAGGAGCCAGGCCTTCAGCAATTAGTCCATTAAATGCATGTGCATTTGCTGTTAATCCATGCATTAAAATAATCGTAGGACCACTTCCTTTATATTCAAGATAATGCAAGCTTATACCATTGGTGTCAACAAAATTACTTGCTGCATGTACAGAACTTTTTTGCATAAAGTATTTTAAAAAAGGTTGGTACCAAAAAGTACCAACCTTTAAAAAACAAGAATGTTATTTTCTGAAAGTTGGTATCGTTGTTTTTACTTCAACAGAATATAATCTGCCTATAGAAGGTGAGCCAACAAATTCCCTTTGTTCTACATCAAATATATTGCTGATACTACCACCTACACTTAAAAATTCAGAAAACTTATAACCGGTGCTTAAATCAAAGGTTGTAAAGCCACCAAGTGCTCCATGATTAAAATTCTTAAAATAATTACGTGGCTGGTTGTTGATTGGATTAATGCCGCCGTAAACAACACCTCTTCTTCCTTCACCTTCCGCAGTTCCGATCTGGCTGCCACTATAAAAATCATATTGTTGTATCCAACGACCTCCAATATTCAGATATGCTTTTCCATCAAATAAATTTTGAAAATTTAATCCGGCTACTACTCTGTGACGTGGAGCATTTAAATTTCTTTCTTCCAGAGATACAAAACCATCCCTGTTAGCATCATTTTTTATATTTTCCTCTGTTATGTCTGATCCAAACCACGAATACTTAACAGTAAAATTGGAAGTTCCACTGAAATAATAATTCACACCAAGGTCCACACCATAAGAAGTTACTTCGCCATAATTAAAGTAAGTTAAAAAAGCAGCTCCGGCTAATTGTCCTGAACTATTAACAGTACCAGGGATCAACAATTTGGATTGATCAATGGGTATATCTCCAACACTTAATGCTCTCCCACCAACAGTGATTGCAGGACTCAAAAAGTTTTTACTCTTTCCATAGTAACCATTGATATCTATATATAGTTTTTCAGCAATAGTTCCTTTATATCCTGCTTCCCAGGTGCTGATCTGTTCCGGTTGTAATGATACTGTTACCTGCCTGGCACCCTCATCGTTTACAGAAGCTCCATTAGGAATATAGTGTACACCACTGCCGTTTCCGAACACTAAACCAAATACACTGGCACGTTGAAATAAAATGATTGGTGCCGCATAGGCTTTAGCCCATGTTAAACGTACTGCACCACCGGGTACACCTTTTACTAAACCTACTTTGGGAGCAAACATATTTCCGAACAAGCTATGATTATCAAGTCTTGCAGCTGTTACAATCTTAAAATCAGCAGGTAATGTTTTTTCTAATTGTAAGGCACCACCATATTGTGTGATCTCAAAAGTTTGATTAGCATCTATTAAACTGGTACCAAAAGTTTTTGGATTATCTTTTTGATAAGTAGCGCCTGCAACTGCATATAAACCCAGGTTCTCAAAAGTATAATTGTATTGAGCTTCTCCGTTAAAGCGTTTTGATTCTTCTTTAAAACGATTTCCTAAACGGGTAGCAAACACCTGCGCTTCATCAGGAAAAAGAAAGTGTCGTGGATCTGAACGATCTGTAATGGTACTATGTGTGCGGTTCCAGAAATCTCTTGTATAACCCGGTATACCGTATGATTGTCCCACATTGGTCCATGTTTCATAAGCCTGTGCAAAAAAGCGTGGACTTACAAAACGTGCCTGTATATAAGAAAATGTCCAGTCTCTGATTTGATTACGACCTGTATTGTTTACACTAAGGAAATCATTTTTACTACCGCCATAAGAAACAATAATATCTGAAGAAGGAGTTACACTATAATAAGCATGTGCTTCACCTCTTAAGTGTTTAAAACGAAAAGAAGGTATACGCTCCGGAATAGCTACCGCCGGACCAAATACACCACCACCGGCATATATACTGTCATAAAATTCAAATTCTTTTCCACTCGTATGTTCACCTGTTAATTTATAAGCCCATTTGTTATTGATCTTATGTGCATGCCTGAAACGACCACTAAACACATCCTGGTTACCACGGGTAAGAACAAGTGTAGTGCCTTCATACCTGCGGGGATCTTTTGTAATAGTATTGGCAACACCATTATGAGCATTTGGACCATATAACGCTGAATTAGGTCCTAATACAATTTCTAATCTTTCAATATCTTCTTTAACAACTGTATTCATTATACCTGATGGTAATCCACTGCCACCTGCCATCATGCTGTTACGGCCGTCTGTCATTTGAAAGAACTTTGCATTAAAGGCATTACTGAATCCTCGTGCATTAATACCAACTCCGGCAACACCCGTTCTGTAAAATTCTACACCTTGTATCTTGGAAGCCAGCTCGCCGGGATTATGTCCTGCAACCTGCTCAAGGTCTCTTGCATTAATAACGGAAATTGATGCCGGTGCTCTTGTAATTTTTTCCGGTCTTCTTGATGCAGTAACTACCACTTCATCACTCACCCTTGAAGAAGTAGATAATGTAACGTCAACATTAGTTGTAGCATCAGTTACCCTTACTGACCTGATTACATCTGCATATCCAACAAAAGAAATAATCAGGGCTACATTTCCCGTTCTTACATTGGAAAAACTAAACATACCTGCATTATCAGTTGCAGTTGATGCACCTGTTTCCCGGATGGTAACAGTAGCACCTGCAAGAGGTTCATTAGTATTGTTATCTGTAACCTTACCGGTTATTCTTCCGGAGGTTTGTGCCCAGCTAACAGTATAAACTGTTATAGCAAATAATAGCAGTAGAAACTTTCTCATAGTTGTTGTTTTTATGTACATTAAATATTTAGTTTAAAAATTGTTTTATTGCTGCATTCACTTCCTGCCATTTTTCGTATTGAAGCAAATGACCGGCTTCTTTTATTTGAACTATTTTATTTTTTTTTATTGCCATACCGGCTTCATCTAATAACTGTTGTCTTGTAATATTGGGGTGTAAAAATTTGTTAGGAATAAGAGCATCATTTTCACCAAACAAAATGAGTACTGGCTGCTTTACTTGATTTAGTTTATTCTTTACAGGGTGGTGAAGCATTCCTTTTATTCCATTGGATACAGTTTGAGTGTATATTTTAAATTCAGGGCAAGTCTTTAAACGTAACCTGTCCTGTATTAATATTTCCGCGTCCTCAGGAATTTGATAAAAGTTTTGTTTGTAGTTTGTTCGAATGACAGCTTCTTCCTGCTTTTCAAATACTTCTGGTTTTGTTGCATTGATTAATAATTGTGCTTCTGCCTCAGTAAAAGATTCTAATCCTGCAGGAGCTAACAGTATTAATTTTTTAATTTGTTTGGGATGTGAAAGAGCAGCAATGATTGCAATTTGACCACCCATAGAATGACCGGCAATTGTGGCTTTTTTTATTTTTTTCTTCTTTATAAATTCTACAATTGCATTTGCATAAAATTGCAGGTAATCTTCTCCGGCATTAAAGTTTTGAATAGAATGACCATAACCTGGAAGATCTATTGCTATTACATTATAATGATTAGATAGTTCCTTCACATTTTTTGTCCAGTGTAACAGGTTACCACCAAGGCCATGAATAAATATTAATGATTTTCCTTTACCCGCTTCTACATAAGCAATGCTTAAACTATTGCTTAACTGTATTTTTTGTACAGGTAAATCATAAACAGGCAAACAAGCATCTTGTGAGAAGCTATGCCTGCACAGTAGCAGTATCCATATGAACCACCATTTCTTCATGTTTATTTTTACGTGTTAATGAATAAATTGATAAAGCCACTATTAGTGAACTGACTATTGCAATTGCTGATGCAATTCCCGGATTGCGTGTACCTTCCTGCATATAAGGTGTAAGCCTGCCATAATAAATACTAAAATGAACAATAACAGCTGTAAGCGACCCCGCTACTACAGCAATGGTTGGAACATTTTTTAAAAAAATACCAAAAAGTACAGGAACAAATGCAGCAGAGAAGTATGCATAAACTCCATTCTGTGCAAAGATGCCAACACTCAAATCCGGCTCTACCAGTTGATTGTGTGAAAGCTTCAAGGCAACTAATGCAAGAATTAAAATAACAATCCTGTTTAAAGCCAGCTCTGAAATCAAACCACCAGAGACGCCTTTAATTATTGATGTTCCTGTTATGGGTTTAATAATATCTGATGTGATAGTTGTACTCAGTGATTGTATCAATCCTTCAAGGGTTGATATACCCGCCGAAATCATTCCTATGACAAGTAATATACTAATGTATACAGGAAAATGACCAACTACATAAGAAGACATCACACCATCTAATGGTATTGCAGATCCATTTATTTGCAAATCAGGAAAAAATAATCGTGCGTATAACCCTGCAAAAACAACAAAAAAGAAAATAGTTTGAACTATTATTCCTGTTGCCAGGTACATATTCACCTGCTTATCGTTTTTCAATAATAAAGAACGTGTGATAATATGCGGCTGACAAACTATAGCTACACCTACAATCAACTGGCAGATGATCACTTCAAAATAATCCCGGAAGAGGGGGCTCCCTGTATTAAAAGGCTGTGCAAGTTGAGGATTGATTGCAGCCAGCTTATCAAGAAATCCTTCTACACCGTTTGAAAAATGTTCAAAACCGGAAGTTAACAGGATGGTAGCTACAATCAACATTAAAATGGCTTGAATCATATTGGTATAAACCATAGAATTAGCACCACCAAACATCATATAACCAAAGGTGAATGCTACAACACCTGATAATACATAAACCGGTTCTATATTTAATGATTTTGATAGAACCTGTGTAAGACCAACACATATCAAAACAATAAAAGTGATGAGCAATAAAGAGAGAAAAGCAAAATATAATGAAAACGATTTGCTTTGGTAACGGTTTCCCATCCATTGAGAAATGGTTTTTGCCTTTACCACATTTCCATATTTTCTAAAACGTTTTGAAAGTATAACAAGGGAAACTAAAGCACCAATAGGCAGAAAGACAGCCATAGATAAAAATCCGCTCAATCCGTAATAAGCAACAAATCCGGGATTTATTATAAAAGTAGCAGCGCTTGTCATGGATGCTGCCATTGATAATCCTACAGCAATGGGTGAAAATGAAAATGTTCCCATAGCATAATCAGACATGTTTTTGGTGCGTAGGGCACCACGTACTACAAAAAATAAAATGAAAAAGACATAAATAAAAACAGCAACCCACATAGCCCAATTCATACCGGAAGAAGTCAAATTATTCATATAGCAGCAGTAAGCAATAACAATTTAGTAAAGCTGTAAACTAAAATTCAGCTTAGCTTGTCAATGCATCTTATTTTGAGGCAAACATCAAAAAATATGGGGTGAACTAAAAGAAGGATAGGCGGGATAACACTTTTTCGCGGTAGGTTTTACCAATAGGGATTCGTGTGTCTTTTATGACAATATCTGATTCTTCTATTGCGTCTATTTTATCAAGATTAATAATGTAGGAGCGGTGTGTTCTTATAAACTTTGATGAAGGGAACTTTTCCTCAACCACTTTTAAGGAAGAATTCAAAAGATGTTTTCCTGCCTGCGTATAAATCATGGCATAAATATCATATGCCTCCACCCAAAGTATGTCACGCAACATTATTTTTTCTAAACGCTTATTATTTTTTATAAAAATTCCATCATCTATACTAAGGTTCTCCTGTAATAATGGAGAAACAGGTAAGTCAGGTTGCTTTTTTGCTGCATTATGTAATGTTATTTCAATGGTAGAATAAAGTGATTCCTTGTTTACCGGTTTTACAAGGTATGCATAGGGTTCTGCCAACTTTGCCTTTTCAATAGTAGCTGTATCAGCCAGGGCAGTCAAAAAAACAAAAGGAATAGAGTGCTCTTCTTTTAATTTTTTTGCTACATCAATGCCGGTCATTTCAGAGGAAAGGTCAATATCAAGTAAAATAATATCCGGCTTTAGAATTTTTAATTGGTTTAAAGCTTCTTCCCCGGTATCATAAGAACCTATTACCTCAAAACCAAGGTCCTGAAGCGTGTATGTGATTTCTTTAGCGATGATCCAGTCATCTTCCACCAGTAAAACTTTAATTCCAGCCATTTTTTTAGTTACAATGCAGTTTACCCATTAAATTTATAAAAACCTAACATTCTGCATAAGAGATTTATAAAAAAGTGGCTGATTGTTTTCCATTTATTAGTGGCTATAACCTTTAGCTATGGACAAACTGCTTTTAGTATCATAAAGGATGAAGAAACTGTAGTGCTGCCACAGGAAAAGCTTAAATGGTTCCCGGATTCAATTTCAGCATTTAATAATCAAATTAATATTCGTTCTCATATAAATCTTTCAACTAAAGATCATCATTGGAGCCGTTTTACATTAGTAAATAATACAGATTCCGATAAAGAATATTTTTTACAAATACCTAAAACCGGTTTTATTCACTGCTGGGTCAAAAGAGCAAGTGATCCCACATGGGAATATTATACATCAGGAAGTTTATTGCCTTTACAGCAGCGATCACTGGCATCCAACAGTAATGGAATTAAAGTTGTTTTATTAAAAGAAGACTTTACAGATATTGTATTGCAGCTGCAGCCTGTTTTTAGTATTTACAGGCAAGATAAATATGAATTAAAAGTTCAGCGTTTAGCCCATTTTGAAAGACAAGATAGCAGGCGTCTCTTATGGCAGGGAATCTTTCTTGGGATCATTTTAGTTATGACGCTTTATAACCTTATCCTGTTTTTTGCAGTAAAGGATGTAAGCTATTTTTATTTTGTTTTAAGTCTTGTAGGTATAGGATTATATTTTTCATTTTATTATGGAATAGGAATAGAATATTTATGGCCAAATGCACCTTTATGGGATACATATTGTTATACATTTATAGTTCCTTTTAGCGGGCTTGCCAGGATATTATTTACAAAAACCTACCTGCATTCACAAAAATTATTACCAGGCATAGATCGTGTATTGAATGTATTAGGAGTGATTTGTGTTTTATGCATCTCATTTGGCTTTATCAGCTATATTTTGCAAATTGATATTTTACGGTCATACATTACTGTTGTTGGTGTATTAGGTACATCAGTCATGATCATGATGCTGGTTTCAGGCACTGTTGCTTATTACAAAGAAAATTATAAACCGGCTCAGTATTTTATTTATGCAAATGCTTTATTAGTAGTAGGAGGCATCTTGTTTATATTCAGGGAAATGGGCTATTTTCCTGATAACTTTTATACCCGCTATTTTGTACAGGTAGCTACACTCATACAGGTTATTATGTTTGCATTAGGTTTGGCCAGCCGTTTAAATGAAACGCGTTTTCAACTGGCAGAAGAAATTGTTGCCAAAGAAAGACTAGCCTTGCAAAATGAAAAAGAGAAGAAGCAATTAATAGAACAACAAAAAACTGAATTAGAAAGCAGGGTACACCAGCAAACGCTTGACCTGAAACAACAAAATGCACAGCTGGAGTCCACTATTAACCAATTAAAGCATTCTGAAATAAAACTCACCCAGCTTAACCAACTAAAAGACAAGTTTTTCTCTATCATATCTCATGACCTGCGCAACCCGCTGGCTACCATGCAATCTACTTTAAAGCTTATTACAGAACATCATAATAAATTAAATGAAGAAGAAAAACAAAAACTGGTTATTGAAGCACAGGCATCACTGGATAATTTAAACCAGCTTTTATACAATCTTTTACAATGGTCGCAGTCGCAAATGAACCTGCTGGAATTTAAGCCTGAGAAAATTAAAATCAAATCAATAATTGAAGATGCTGTAAAAGTGTCGCACTTAAATGCGCACATGAAAAACATTAAAATTTTAGTGGCTGTAGATGAAACATCTTATGCTTATGCTGATAAGAATATGATTGAATTTGTTGTTAGAAATTTGATCAGTAATGCTATTAAATTCAGCCATCGTAATCATGATGTTTATGTTACGGCCTTTAAAAAAAATAATATTATTACCATTGAAGTAAAAGATTCCGGAATCGGGCTGAGTGAATCGAAAATGAAAAAACTGATAGATACAAATTCTACAATTACCAAACGTGGTACAGAAAAGGAAAAAGGATCAGGGTTAGGATTGCTAATCAGTAAAGAATTTATTGAAAAGAATAATGGGAAATTATCCATTCAAAGTGTAGCAGGCAAAGGATCGTGTTTTTCCTTTACCATACCTGAAGCTGATATACCGGATATGAAAAAAGAGGCAGCACTAATTAGCAGCAATACCTCTTCTTTATCATAAACATTTTTTAATATTTTTCTAAACCAGAAAAGAAAAAGTCCCCTTCAATTCTGGCATTTTCATCACTGTCACTTCCGTGAACAGCATTTTCACCAACAGAAGTAGCAAACTCTTTGCGAATGGTACCTTCATCTGCTTTGGAAGGATCAGTAGCACCAATTAAGGTTCTGAAATCTGCAACTGCATTAGTTTTTTCTAGAATGGCAGCAATGATAATACCGCTGCTCATAAATTGCACCAGCTCTCCGTAAAAAGGTCTTTCCTTATGTACTTCATAAAACTCACCAGCTTTTTCCTTTGTTAACCTGGTTTGTTTTAAAGCTACTATGCGAAATCCTGCTTTTATTATTTTGTCTAAAATTGCACCTGCATGACCATTCTTCATGGCGTCAGGTTTTATCATGGTAAATGTTCTGTTGCTCATATTCAATTTTTTCGGCCGCGAAGATAAGCAAGGTTTTATTTTAGCTACGATAAACTAAAATGAATGTTCTTCATTTTTTCTATTGATTTTTAGATAAATACTTTAAAAAGTTTTAATGTTCTCATCTTTAATCTGAACTTCTGTGACTTTGCCATATTTCCCTGCTATTTTCCGGATGTCCTCTGCTTTACCTATCAAAACAAATTGCAGGTTGTTTTTAGGGAAATACGTTGAAACAATTTGTTTTGCCTTATTAACCGTTAATTCGTCTACATTTTTCTGGAAGTTATTGATGAATGATTCATCAAATCCATACCAGAACATCTGTGTAAGTAATCCGGCTAACTGACCGGATGTTTCATACTTTGGAGGAAACTGACCTTTTACATAATTTTTTGCTGATATTAGCGTGTTTTCATCTAAACCAGTTTTATGTAGTTTATTAAAAACCTCCAATGCTTTATCCAAAGCAGCTTCAGTATTTTTTGTTGCGGTGAATGTAGTTATCTGGAAACTACCTGCATTTTTTAAAGGGCTAAAGCTGCTTCTGGCACCATAAGTTAACCCGGTATTGACACGCAATTCATCATTTAACCACGATGTAAAACGACCACCTAAAACAGTATTGATCACTTCAATAGCTACAAAATCAGGATTGCTGCGGCTGATACCAGGACCACCAATATAAAATGTTGTTTCTTTTGCATCATCTTTATTCACCAATAATACCTGTGCAGCAGTAGGGGAGGTTACAGGTTTGTTTGCCACATTAGCCGGGGCAGTTCCTTTAGACCAGCCATTAAATAAATTGCTGATCCTTGCCTTCATGTCTTTTGCATTAAAATCACCTGCAATAGCAATAGCAGAACCATTGGGAACATAATATGTTTTGTAAAATTTCTTTACATCATCTGTATTTAGGGTAGATACTGTAACAATTTTTCCTGAAACAGGATTTGCATACACATGATCACCATAAAGGAACTGGTTATAAAAATCGCCTATCACATTTTGCGGACTTTCTTTTGCCTGCTCCAAACCTACAAGTGCTCTTTTCTTTTCTTTATCAAATTCTTCTGCATCAAAAACAGGATTTAAAAGAACATCTTTAATAATGTTAAGTACCTTATCCCTGTCCTTTGACGCAAATTTTGAATTAAGTCCTGCAAATTCTTTTGATGAATAAGTATTGAGTGTGGCACCGATAAAATCAAGTTCTTCTTCCATTTTTGTTTTGCTCATGCTCTTGGTTCCGTGCTTTAGCGCCACCGCAGTAAGAGATGCCAAACCATTTTGCTGCCCGTCATAAATAGCACCGGCAGGAAAGATAGCAGATACATTGATCATGGGTACTTCTTTCTGTTCCATCAGGTACACAGTAAGCCCATTCTTTAAAACGAACTTTTCGTATGATGGAAGCTTAAATGCTGTTGATTGTGCTATTGTTGCCAGGTGAAAAACAACTGTTGCAAATAATAATGAGAAATATTTCAATGATTTCATTTTTTGTTTTTTAATAATCAAATTAATCTTCAACATTGGTTTGAAGTATACCCACAGTGCGATTACTTTTCCTGAAGTATTCATTTGCTACTCGCTTTATATCATCAATAGTTACTTTATTATACTCAGCAGGAGCATCAAACATTTTTCGATAATCTCCAAAAAATACCTCGTAAGTGCCAATGTTATTTGACTTGCCATTTATTGTTTCTACCTGGTTGTAAAACTCAATTAATTTCTGGTTTTTTACTTTTTGTAATTCATCTGCAGTAACACCTTCTTTTTTGATTTTTTCTAGTTCTTCATAAACAGCATTTTCCAGATCAGGTGTTTTAACATCTTTGTTGCTCATTGCATAAATGGTAAAAAGTGTAGGATCAAAAGCTTCACGATAATCTGTAAATACTGCTGTTGCAAATTGTTTTTTATCTACAATAGATGAATATAAGCGGGATGATCTTCCGCTGGATAATATGGAACTTAATATATCAAGCGCATAATAGTCGCTGTGTTTTGTTTCCGGTACATGATAAGCAATAGCCAGGTAAGGCGTGGCAACCTGTTTTTGTACAACAATTCTTCGTTCACCATTTTGTGGTGATTCTTTAAGATGCACTGGCTTTGGTGCAGGTTGTGCAGGTATAGGTTCTAAATACTTTTCAGCCAGTTTTTTAACATCATTAAATTTTATATTTCCCGACATAACTACAATAGCATTGTTGGGCGCATAGTAGGTACGGAAATAATATTCAAGATCCTGTATGCTCCAGTTTTTGATGTCTTCATCATAACCTAAAACCGGCCAATGATACGGCCCTTGCTGGAATGCAGTAGCCTGCAAATTTTCACCAAGTAATCTCCAGGGAGAATTTTCTAATCCTGTGCTTTTTTCAGAAAGTACAACACCTCTTTCGCTTTCAACCATAAGGGAATCTATGCTAAGACTGGATATCCTGTCTGCTTCCAGGTCAAAAATTACTTCTGTTGCTGAAGTTGGAAACCAATTGGTATACACTGTTACATCCGGAGTTGTATAAGCATTATTGGAACCGCCATTGTATTCCATCACCTGGTCAAATTGTTTGGGACCGTACTTTTTTGCACCATTAAACATCATGTGCTCAAAAAAGTGGGAGAGACCCGTGATACCGGGATGCTCATTTCGCGAACCAACTTTGTAAAAAAGATACATATTGGCATTTGGAATTGAATGGTCTTCAACAACCAAGAACTTCATTCCATTGTTGAGGGTAAAGGTTTTTACATCATCAGCTTTCAGCTGCCCATGAACATGGATAGAAAATATCATTAAACAGAAAAAAAATATTTTATTCATATCGGAAAAATATAGGTGAAAGTTATTGATAAAATAACATCGTATTACATGAAAAATGACGAAAGGAAATGAAAGTGGGTTGTCTGAAATTATTTTAACTATGTTAATAAGCTTCTATGGTTTTAAAAGCATGAGAAAGATGTTCAATAACATCAGATGGCAAAAGTGATTCCAGGGCAATATGTTTTGCGGCAAGATCAGCAGATAAACCATGAATATAAACTCCCAAAACTGCAGCAAGTGCCGGTTCATATCCCTGGGCAAGGAATGCTGTGATAATGCCTGTCAGTACATCGCCACTACCTCCTTTTGCCAGGCTGGCATTTCCGGTTGTATTAAAAAAACTGACACCACCCGGGGTTGCAACTAAAGTATGATGTCCTTTTAATAAAATGATTATATGATGCTCTCTGGTTTTTGATTCTGCTGTTTTTATACGATCAAATTCAGAATCATGTTTCCCGAATAACCTGTCAAATTCTTTGGGATGAGGAGTTAGTATAGAATTAGGTGGTAATTGAGAAAGTAGTGAAACGTCTAACGAAAGACAATTTAAGCCATCTGCATCAATCACAACAGGTTTATCCGATCTTCTCACTAAAAATGAAAATAGTTTTTGTGTTTCAACTGCTGTACCTATTCCGGGACCAATTCCAATGGCAGAATATGTTTCAATATGTGCCGGTAAATTGGAAAGAAATTTATCATGATCATCTGTAATAACCATCGCTTCCGGCACAGCAGTTTGCATAATGTTATATCCACAAGCCGGAATAAAACAAGTTAACAAACCGGTCCCACTTTTTAAACATGCCTTTGCAGCTAAAATAGCTGCACCCATTTTTCCATAGCTCCCGCTTATTAACAGGGAATGTCCAAAGGTTCCTTTATGTGCAAACTTGTTTTGTTTACGGCTTTTAAAAATGCTTTTTATAAAGCTTTCATCTAATGTATATGCTGATGCCGGTTCTTGCAGTAAATAATCATTGTGTAAACCGATATTCAATATATGAAGCTGTCCCACGAAAGGACTGTTTTCTGCTACTAAAAAAGCAAGTTTAAAAGTTTGGAAAGTAAGGGTATGTTTTGCCCGGATAGCAATATTTTGTTTTGAGGATGCATCCATAAAAATACCACTTGGTATATCAAGGGATACAATTTCAATAGCATTGCTATTTATATAATTTACAAGTTCTGCATTCAAACCATCTAAAGGTTTATTCAATCCGGAACCATATAATGCATCTATTGCAACTTCATCTTTTAAAGAAGGAAACTGATCTGCAGATTGCAGGAAATGAATCGGAACAGGTAATTCATGTAATCGCTGAAGATTCAGTTGAAAATCTGGGGAACCCAATTTTCCAAATTCTAAAATAAAAACTTCTACAGCTACATCCAGGTTATGCAAAATTCTTGCAATGGCTAATCCATCGCCACCATTATTTCCTTTGCCGCAGAAAATTTTGAAAGAAGATTTTTTATAACCATTAGAATAAAGCCACTCAACACATTTGGTGGCTGCACGTTCCATAAGATCAATAGAAGAAATAGGCTCATTTTCTATTGTAAAAGCATCCCATTTTTTAATTTGAGCAGCATTGTATAATTCCACAAAACAAATGTACTATTCTTCACTTTCTCCGGGCTTGCCATCGTAAGGGCCAAAGCGATTATAGAACTTACGTGCAATGGCATATACAGATGTATTGAATCTGTTACCAAGAATTATGATGGTAACCTGTTCATCTGTTAACCTTGCAAATGAAGAATTGAATCCATGCCAGCGTCCATTATGATAAATAACTTTTTTATTGTTTGGCAGCATAAGCAATCGCCAGCCAAGACCATAATTATGTTGCGAAGGACGTTCATTGCTGTAAGCTGTAAATGTAGAATCGGTAAGTGCCTGTGAAAGAACCTGGCCTTTATACCATGCCTGGTCCCACTTTAAAAGATCGCGGGGAGTGGAGTAAATATTTTTATCGCCATAAGGGCCATCGCTAAAATCAAGTGCCCATAAACTATTTCTGCCATCATAAGATGGAGCAATGCGTGAAGAATCTTCTATGGTATGCACATAGGTGTCATTCATACCAAATGGTTCAAAAAAGTTTTGCTTCATGTATTGCGGAAATGACATGCCACTTACTTTCTCTACTACCAATGCCAGCAAAACATAATTGGTATTGCAATAATTAAATTTTGTATCTGGTCTGTACGCTCTATTTGGTTTCCATTCAATAAGTGTGGTTAAAACATCCATATTGGTTGCTAATTTCTTTCTGTCCCAACCGCCATTCTCCATATAATGTAAATAATTTGGCAAACCACTGCGATGATTGAGCAACATTTTTACTGTTACTTCCTGATATGGAAATCCGGGAAAAATATCTGCAACCAAAGAATTTAATTCCAGTCTTCCTTCTTCTACCAGTTTTAAAACGGCAGCTGCGGTAAATGGTTTACTGGTTGATGCTATTTGTAATGCTGTGGATGCAGTTATTGAATCTTTTTCTCTAAAATCACGTACACCAATATAACGTTCATAAACAGGTACACCTTTTTTGGCAATAAGTATGCTGCCGTTGAATTTACCTCTTAATAAAGTGGAGTCTAAAAAACCTTCTGAAATGTCATGGTACTTTTGTTTTTCTTCATCAGATAAAACAATAACCGGTGCCGGCGGCGGTGGTTTTATTCCATTTTCAGTTTTTCCGGATTGGCAGCTCCAAAGAAAAAACACAAGTGAGCCGAATAATAAACTTCTATTCAAAACAGTAAAATTTGTCTTCTTAGGTTAAAAAATATTGGATTCCTCCTGCAAAAAGAACTCCAAATTACTAAATACTGTTTAGAGCGTATAATTATTGTGCATATTTGTACCACTGTCTCTTATAGACTTCTCCGAGCCCACGAGA